>PJUF01000456.1_pt1 | contig 29327 bp, 22 predicted proteins | sample 1512191 | NCBI WGS metagenome assembly PJUF01 (sample SAMN08177673, study PRJNA422409) | Feces metagenome, whole genome shotgun sequencing project. | isolation source: Chicken feces (3) enriched on wood chips | host: Gallus gallus | place: USA: Madison | collected 2015-01-15 | reverse complement strand
CGATTGATGGCCAGCATGGCCGTCAATCCGGCTGTTCCGAGCACCATCGCATCGCGCGTCGTCATTCGAGCCGGCAGAGGCACCAGCCAGTCGCCCTTGACCCTGGCGCGTTCGGCATAGCCGCCCCAATGGGTTTCACCGACGCGCCAGCCGGTCAACACCACTGCATCGTCGGCTTGATAGCGCGCATCGTCGCTCTCGAGCACATGGCCGGCAAAGTCGATGCCGGCAATATGCGGATAGGCGCGCACCAGGCCGCCCTGCCCTGTCAGGCAGAGGCCATCCTTGTAGTTGAGACCGGCCCATTCGATCTGGACGGTAACGTTGCCCTCCGGGAGGCGTGCGTCGTCAAGGGTCTGCACGGATGACGAGACGGACCCGTCCTCGGCCTTCTCGGTCAGCAGGGCGCGGAAACTCATGAGCTTTTCTCCTCTATGACCGCCTCTCCCCGACGCGGTCACAGAGCATAGCGAAGGGTTGAGAGGTGTGGCCAGTCCTTGGGCGGATTTAGCCTAGCCCGCTGCCTCCGTGGCGGCGATGGCGGCCATGTTGACGATGCCCCGGCTGGTCACTGTCGGAGCGAGAATATGGGCCGGCCTGGCTGTCCCCATCAGGATCGGGCCGATATGCAATCCGTTATTGAGTTCCTTGAGAAGCGTCATCGAGAGGTTGGCGGACTCAAGATTGGGGAAGATCAGCAGGTTCGCTTCGCCGCTCAGCACGGAATCCGGGATGTAGCGCTCGCGCAATTCGGCATTGACCGCCAGATCGCCCTGCATTTCGCCTTCCACCACCAGATCGGGCGCGGCAGACTTGAGCTTGTCATAGACGGCCCGCATCTTGATCGATGTATCGCCGTCGCGCGATCCGAAATTGGAATAGCTCAACAATGCCGCCCTCGCGTCGATGTTGAAGCGCTTGAGATGATCGCGCGCCTGCAAGGCGATCGATACCAACTCGTCCTCACTCGGGTCGATATTGGCGTAGGTATCGGCCAGGAAGAACACGCCCCGATTGAGGATCAGCATGGAGAGCGCGGACAGCTGCTGGCTGCCCGGGGCCAGACCGATCACCGAATGGATGTCGCGCGCATGCTTGATGAAACGGCCCTGAAGGCCACAGATCAACGCATCGGCCTCACCGCGCCGCACCGCCAATGCACCGATGACCGTGGTGTTGGTTCGCACGATGGTGCGGGCGGTGTCGGGCGTGACACCCTTGCGGCCCACAAGGGCGTGGAAATCGGCGACATAGTCGCGATAGCGCGGATCGTCTTCGGGGTTGATGACCTCGAAATCGCTGCCGGGGCGGATGGTTAGCCCGAAACGCTCCAGCCTTGATTCAATGACCGAAGGGCGCCCGATCAGGATGGGCTTGCCGATCCCGTCCTCGAGGATCACCTGGGCCGCGCGCAGCACGCGCTCGTCTTCGCCATCGGCAAAGGCGATGCGCTGAGCCGAGGCCTGGGCCCGTTCGATCATCGGCTTCATGACAAGGCCGGAGCGGAACACGAAGCGGCGCAGCGTATCGCCATAGGCATCGAAATCCGTAATCGGCCGCGCAGCTACCCCGGACTCCATCGCGGCCCTCGCAACTGCCGGCGCGATGCGCAGGATCAGCCGCTGATCGAAGGGATTGGGAATGAGATAGTCCGGCCCGAAGATGGCCGGCACGCCATGGGCGGTGGCCTCGAGGCCCGGCTCATGTGCCAGCTTGGCAATGGCATTGGCGGCGGCGGCCTTCATCTCCTCGTTGATGATGGTGGCGCCGCAATCGAGCGCACCGCGGAACAGGAAGGGGAAGCAGAGGACGTTGTTGACCTGATTGGGATAGTCCGACCGGCCGGTGCAGACCAGCGCGTCCGGCCGCGCTTCCTTGGCCAGTTCGGGCATGATCTCGGGAATGGGATTGGAGAGCGCCAGGATCAACGGATTGGGCGCCATGTCCTTCATCATCTCGGGCTTGAGCGCCCCGGCCTTGGAAAGCCCGACATAGATATCGGCGCCCGCCATAACCTCGCTCAATTCCGTCTTGTCGGTGTCCTGGGCAAAGGCGCCGCGCCAGCGATCGACAGAATTGTCGCGCTTTTTCGTGACGAGGCCCTTGCTGTCGGCGATCCAGATATTCTCGCGCTTCGCGCCCACAGCGATCAGCATGTTCATGCAGGCAATGGCGGCGGCCCCTGCCCCGGAAGTCACGATCTTGACCGCGCCGATATCCTTCTTGACCAGGCGCATGGCATTGATCACCGCCGCCGCCACGATGATGGCGGTGCCATGCTGATCGTCATGGAAGACGGGGATGTTCATGCGCTCGCGCAGGGCTTCCTCGATCTCGAAGCATTCGGGCGCCTTGATGTCTTCGAGATTGATGCCACCGAAGCTGGGTTCGAGCGGGGCGACGATTTCGATGAAGCGCTTGGGGTCCTGCTCGTTGACTTCCAGATCTATGCTGTCGATGCCGGCGAATTTCTTGAACAGAACCGCCTTGCCTTCCATCACCGGCTTGGAGGCCAACGCGCCGATATTGCCCAGACCCAAGACGGCCGTGCCGTTGGAGATGACGGCGACCAGATTGCCCTTGGAGGTGTATTTATAGGCGTCGGCGGGATTTGCGGCGATCTCCTCGCAAGGAATGGCGACGCCGGGCGAGTAGGCCAATGACAGATCGCGCGTGTTGGCCAGAGGCTTGGTGGCCACGATTTCGAGCTTTCCCGGCCGCGGGAAGGCGTGGAAATGCAGGGCGGCGTCTCTCAGGCTGGTCGCCTTATCATCGGACATGAATTTCTCCCTTGTCGGCGGCTTCTCGGGACCGAACCCGGGTCGCAAATCACTGCCGCGACCGCTTTCAAGAACAGGTCCGGCATATCAAGCCAAGTTATGCCTTAGTCGAATTGTAATTGAATCGGAAATTCCGAAACGGATCCGATTTGGCCCTTTGCTTGGCTTGATTGGTTCCGATTTCCTGATAGACAATCAAAATCACTTCACGAACCGCGCAGATGCCTGATGAGCCGCAATTTTCTGGTGATCGACCCCGAAGACGGCATCGACGTGCTCAAGGGGCTGGCCTCGCCGATCCGGGTGAAGATGCTGAAGCTCCTGCATATCGAGGGGCCCCTCAACGGTAATGATATCGCCGAAAAGCTCGGGCTGCCGCAGTCTACCGTTTCGACCAACCTGCAGATCCTGGAAGGCGCCGGGCTGATCCGCACGGAGACGCAAAGGGCTCGCAAGGGGAACCAGAAGATCTGCCACTCGACATTCGACGAAGTGCTTGTGATGTTCAAGGACGATATAAAACCCTTGCGCGCCAACACGATCGAAGTGTCCATGCCGCTCGGGCTCTATACCAGTTGCGAGGTGTCGGCGCCGTGCGGCCTGTGCTCAACCGATGGCATTATCGGCCTGCTCGACGTGCCCGACACTTTCCTTGATCCGGACCGCATGAAGGCGGGGCTGATCTGGTTCACCCGCGGGTTTCTCGAATATCAGTTCCCCAATAATGCCAAACTGGCGCAGCACACGATCGAAACGATGGAATTCGTGCTCGAGCTCAGCTCGGAAGTGCCCGGCACGTCGGCGGACTGGCCCAGCGACATCACGCTCTCGGTCAACGGGACCGAGATCGGCACCTGGCTTTCGACCGGCGATTTCGGCGACAAGCGCGGCGTCTACACCCCGGACTGGTGGAAGCTCAAGGGCAGCCAATATGGCAAGCTGAAGAGCTGGCGGGTAACCAAGGACGGCACTTATGTGGACGGGATGAAGATTTCTCCCGTCTCACTGCACGACCTCGACCTCATCAATCATCATTCAATCCGACTGCGGATTGCAGTGAAGCCCGACGCCAAACATCCGGGCGGCATCAATATTTTCGGCCGCGGCTTTGGCAATTACGACCAGGATATCATCCTGCGCCTGCATACCTCGCCCTGATTTATCCCCGTCTTGCCCCATGGCTGCATAATAGCCGGTGAGAGGGGGCGCCTGCGCGTCGGCGCAAAAATCATACAAAAGACCCTTGCAGCCCGTCCGGTCGAAAGCTACAACAGCTTAACTGATATAAATCAGAATATCGGAATAAGTGGAGGGGCCTGTGAAAGCGTCCGTTATAGCAAACCGGGATTACACGATCTCGAAAATCGATGACCGTGTCTATGGGGCATTTCTGGAGCATCTGGGCCGCGCCATTTACGAAGGAATTTACGAGCCGGACCATCCCACTGCCGACAAGGACGGCATGCGTGGCGATGTCGCCAAGCTGGTCAAGGACCTCAATGTGCCGGTAGTGCGCTATCCCGGCGGCAATTTCGTTTCCGCCTATAACTGGGAAGATGGCATCGGTCCGCGCGAAGAACGCCCGACCCGGCTGGACCTTGCCTGGCACACGTCAGAAAGCAACGCCGTGGGCATCCACGAATTCGCCGACTGGTGCGCGACCGTCGGCACCGAGATGATGCTGGCCGTCAATCTGGGTTCCCGCGGCGTCGACGACGCCCGCAATTTCCTCGAATATGTCAATCATCCCGGCGGCTCCTACTGGTCCGACCTGCGCATCAAGAACGGGCGCAAGGAGCCGTGGAACGTCAGGATGTGGTGCCTGGGCAACGAGATGGACGGCCCCTGGCAGGTCGGCCACAAGGATGCGGACGAGTATGGAAAGCTCGCTGCCAACACCGCCCGCGCCATGCGCATGTTCGACAAGAGCCTCGAACTGATCGTCTGTGGCTCCTCGCATATGGATATGCCGAGCTTCCCGGACTGGGAGCGCATCGTTCTCGAGCACACCTATGAGCATGTGGACCACATCAGCCTCCACATGTATTTCGCCAATCGCGATGACAACACACCCAATTATCTGGGCCTGAGCCACAAGCTGGACCGGTATATCGAGACGGTGGCCGCGACCATCAAGCAGGTCAAAGCGAAGAAGAAGTCCAAAAAGGACATCTATATTTCCTTCGACGAGTGGAATGTCTGGTATCACTCGAACAAGAAGGATCGCGAGATCCTGGATGGCGGCAATGGCTGGCCGCATGCGCCGGGTCTTCTTGAGGACATCTACAATTTCGAAGACGTGCTGATGGTGGGGCTAATCCTCAACACATTCATCCGCCGCTCGGATGTGGTGAAGATCGCCTGTATCGCCCAGCTGGTGAACGTCATCGCCCCGATCATGACCGAAAAGGGCGGGCCGGCTTGGGCCCAGACGATCTACTATCCCTATTATTTTGCATCGGTTTTCGGCCGCGGCACGGCGCTGCAGCTGCTGAGCACCTCGCCGGGCTACGAAACCACGCATGCCAAGGACACGGCCTATGTCGACGTGTCGGGTGTGCATAATGAAGAGGAAGGCACGCTGACCTTCTTCCTCGTCAATCGCCACCCCAGCGAAAGCATCGAATCCGAAGTCAGCCTGCAAGGCTTTGAAAATGCGAGCATTATCGACCACCAGGTGATGACCCATCCCGACCTCAAGGCGGTGAACACGGCCAGGGAGCAGGACAAGGTGGCGCCGCGCAAGGGTGAGGGCGCAAAGGCGGAAGGCGGCAAGCTGACTGTCGAATTGCCGCCCTATTCCTACCAGATGCTCCGTGTCAAAATCTGATGACCAGGGGTCCTGGACCCCTTTGATGAACGCGAAATCGATTGCAGATTGGTGGGGCGCGATCCGAAAGATCGCGTCTCACTGCATTTTGTATCATGGTTTTGGATTTGTATCAGAAAGCGCATTGACAGCTTTATAGCCCTAGTTAAGTATGACTTATGGCGCAGGGCGAAAACCCCGCGCGCAGAGACGCCACAAGGCGTCCTCACCTGGGAGGAACATCAATGGATAGACGCAGTTTTCTGATTGGTTCGACCGCAATCGGCGCGATCATGGTCGCCGGCAAGGGGCTTGCCTTTGCCCAGGACGCCGAAGGCTCGGCGCCCGACCTCACCCAGTTCCCGCGCAACGAGACGGTCATCGTCCACAACCCCGAAGGCATCATCCGCAATCCGGGCTGGTTCAACCTGTGGGCCGTCGGTGCGGGTAACGGCATCAGCAACGGCACGCACAACCTGACCACTGATACGCTGTGGTTCATCGACCCCGATGCCGGCATCGAAGGCGCCAGCGAGAACGCGGTCTACAATTCGCTCGCCGACGATATCTGGCAGTACAATGACGACTTCACCGAAATGACGGTGAAGCTCAAACAGGGCATCTACTGGAGCGACGACGTCGAATTCACCGCCGACGACGTGGTGTTTACTGTGCAGAAACAGGCCTCCACGCCGGGAACGCCCTATAATGGCGCCTTCTCCAACCAGGTCGAAGAAGTCACGGCGCCGGACAAATATACCGTCCATTTCAAGCTCAAGGCCCCGAATTCGCGTTTCCATACGCTGTTCTCGGTGCGCTGGACCGCTGCGTGGATTATGCCCAAGCATGTCTACGAAAATGTCGAGGACATTCTCAGCTACGACGCCAATCCGCCGGTCAGCATCGGGCCCTACACGCTGCACTCGTTCGACCCGAACGGCACCTGGTATATCTGGCAGCGCCGTGAGGACTGGCAGCGCACCGCCATGGGCATGATTTCGGAACCCAAGCCGAAATACATCATCTACCGAAACAACATTTCCACCGACAATCGCCTGATCGAGATCCGCAACGGCAACCTCGACATGGTGCATGACCTGACCCCGGAAGGGACCTTCTCCGTCGTGCAGCAGGACCCGCAGATCCAGGGCTGGTTCCCCGGCTTCCCCTATGCCCATCCCGATCCCACGCTGGTGATGGCAATCCCGAACCACCAGAACCCGAAATTCCAGGACAAGCGCGTGCGCTGGGCCCTGGCGCTGATGCTCGATGCGCGTGCCATGTCCATGGCTTCGTATCGTGGCGCAGCGACGCTTTCGGCCATCTCGGTGCCGCCCACCGGCACGCATCCGCGCGATTATCACGCCCCCCTGCAGGACTTTATGATCAATTACGAGATCACTGCCGGCGGCAATACGGTAAAGCCCTACGATCCCAATATCGGCATGCAGATCGCCGACATGGTTCGCGGCCAGTTCGGCGATGCAGTGCCCACGGACGAAGCAGCGGTGCGCAATGCGTTCGGCTATGGCTGGTGGAAGCAGGACATTCCCACGGCCGAAGCGCTGCTGACGGAAGCCGGTTTCACCAAGAACGGCAATCAGTGGATGATGCCCGATGGCCAGCCCTTCGCCTTCTCGGTGATGGTGCCGCAGGAAGGCGTGGTCAATCGCCTGGGCGTCATCATCGCCCAGACCTGGGCCCAGAACGGCATTGCCGCGACCGCGGAAGTGGATGCCGACACCTGGGGCCGGCAGCGCGTGGGTGACTACGAGGTCAATATCGCCTGGGCCGTGGAAACCTGGGGCGGCCATCCCGACCTCAGCTTCTTCCTCGACAGCTACCATTCGGCCTATGTGGCCGAGCCCGGCCAGTCGCAACCCGACCGCAACTGGATGCGCTGGAAAGACCCGCGCCTCGATGCGATCATCGAGGAAATCCGCGGCACCGACTTCAATGACCCGCGCGGCATCGAACTCGGCCATGACTTCGTCAAGCTGCATCTCGAAGAAATGCCGAACATCCCGATCATGGCCTACAACGTGTTCTCCATTCAGTCGAACCGGTTCTGGACCGGCTGGCCGAATGCGGAAAATCCCTATGCCAATCCGGTGACCAACTGGTCGAACGGCCGCTATATCTTCACCCAGATCACGCCCGTCGAAGGCGCGGCGTAAGCTCCTCCCACGGCGGTGCGCCTAGCGCATCGCCGAAATGCGGGGGCGTGATCCGGAATCACGCCCCCCGTCTTCTCCGGACCCCTTTGCATCAAGAGGGGTCCGGCGAGGACGGAGCAGAGCATTGGCATGATCGCTTGTTCATCCAGCCTGATGACAGAAGCCGGACCCGGCCATGAGCGGCGCCTCGATCGGCAACGATCGGGTGCCGTGACGAAGACCAATCGGCCCCACCGAGCGCATCGGCATGCGGGCAAGCACCGCTGGCGCAGTCGGCCTGCGGTTGCAGAGGAGAACACATGAACGGCTATTTCCTATTCGCGGGGAAGAGGCTGCTGCAATTGCTGGCGGTGATCTTTTTCGGCGTCTCCGGCATGTTCTTCATTACCTATCTGTCGCCCATAGACCCGGTCGAGCAGGTTCTGGGCCGACTCTCGTCGCGCTCCAACCTTTCACCGGAAGCCATTGCGTCGACGCGAGAGGCGCTGACGGCCATGTTCGGAACCGACCAGCCGCTGCTGACGCAGTTCTTCAATTACTGGACGCGCATGCTGCGCGGTGACCTGGGTGCATCGCTGATGGCCTTCCCCACGCCCGCCATGGAACTGGTCATGCGCAGCCTGCCTTGGACGCTGGGCCTGCTGCTGACCTCCACGATCATCACCTTCGTGATCGGCAACCTGATGGGCGGGTTGGCCGGCTACTTCCAGAACAACCGGTTCCTCAAGGCCTTCGGCATCATCTCGATGGGTCTGCAGCCCATCCCCTATTACATCATCGCCTTCATCATCCTCATCATCTTCGGTTTCGTCTGGCCGGTGCTGCCGATTTCGGGCGGATTTTCGATGGACGTCCGGCCGGGCTGGACACCGCAATTCATGTTCTCGGTGCTGCAGCACTCGCTGCTGCCGGCGCTTTCGCTCGTGCTGGTCGGGTTGGGCGGCTGGTTCATCGGCATGCGGGCGCTGGTCTCCAATATCGTCACCGAAGACTTCGTGACCTATGCCGAGCTGGCCGGTGTCAAGCGCGGCACGGTGGTGGGGAGCTATGTCATGCGCAACGCCATGGTGCCGCAGGTACTGGCGCTGGCCATGGTCATCGGTCAGGTGTTTTCGGGTACCATCATCATCGAACAGGTCTTCAACTATCCGGGCCTCGGATCGCTGCTGGTCGATGCCGTGAACTATGGCGACTATTCGACAGTGATGGCGGTCGCCACCGCCTCGGTGGTGGCCGTGGCCACCGCCATCTTCATCGTGGACCTGCTCCACCCCGTTCTCGACCCACGCGTTCGGACGGAGTAGCCGCCATGTTCGCCATTTTCCGTGACCTGATCCGCTACAATATCGAGTTTGCCATCGGCCTCATCCTGGTCGGACTGGTGACAATCTTTGCAGCGCTGTCCTTCTTCTCGCCGGTCGATCCGACGCTGATCTACATGACCATACCGGACCAGCCGCCATCGGCGCAGTTCTGGTTCGGCACCAATTCGCGCGGGCAGGACCTGTTCTGGCAATTGTCAGAGGCATTCAAGAACAGCCTCATCTTCGGCCTGACCGTGGCGGTGCTGAGCCGCATCATCTCGATCACCGTAGGGCTTGCCGCCGGCTATCTGGGCGGCTGGGTGGACCGGGTGCTGATGTTCATCACCGACATCTTCGTCTCGGTGCCCATCTTCCCGATCCTGGTGCTGCTCTATTTCGTGCTGCGCAACAACATGGACAGCATGACCATGGCGCTGATCCTGGCGTTTTTCGGCTGGCCTTTCGACGCCCGCCTGATCCGCTCGGTGGCGCTGGGCCTCAAGCACCGCGAGTTCACCCGCCACGCCGTGTTCGCCGGCATGAGCACCCGCAAGGTGCTGATGGAAGAGCACCTGCCCTATGTCATGCCCATCGTGTTCTCGACCTTCATGAACAATATGCTGTGGTCGATCGGCCTCGAGGTGACGCTGGCCGTCCTGGGCTTCACCAATATCAATACGCCGACCATCGGCACGGTCCTGTACTGGGCCAATTCGCACTCGGCCATGGTGGTGGGTACGTGGTGGTGGATCGTCATCCCGGTGATCCTCATCGTCATCACCTTCCTGGGCCTGTTCCTGCTCGCGGTGAGCATGAACGAATATATCGACCCGCGCAGCCGCTTGCGCCGCATGGGAGCCTAGTGCCATGACCGCAGAGAAGAACGCCGAAATCCTGAAAGTCGAGAACCTCAAGGCCTATTACCAGATGAACTATTTCGGCGTGAGCCGGGAGGTTCGGGCGGTCGACGACATCACCGTCACCATGCGCAAGAACGAGGTCTATGGCATTGCCGGGGAAAGCTCTTCGGGCAAGACCAGCTTCATCAAGGTACTGGCCGCGGCCATCCGCCCGCCGCTGCGCGTGGTGAGCGGTACTGCGAAGTACAGTTTCTCCAGCGGGCCGATCGACGTGGCCCATGCCAGCCCTGCCGAGGTCGAGGCGGTGCGCTGGAAGCATCTGAGCTATATCATGCAGGGCTCGATGAGCGTTCTGAACCCGGTGCGGCGCATCGGCAAGACCTTCCAGGACTTTGCCCAGCGCCCGCTCGGCCTCAAGGGCAAGGCTTTCGAGGACCGCGTGGTGGCGCACCTGGCGCGCCTCAAGCTGCCGCCCGAGGTGCTCAGGGCCTATCCGCACGAGCTGTCCGGCGGCATGCGGCAGCGCGTGACCATTGGTCTTGCCACGGTCTGCCATCCCGAATTCATCATAGCGGACGAGCCGACGACGGCGCTCGACGTGGTGGTGCAGAAGGAAGTGCTGAACCTCATCCGCGACATCCAGAAGGAAATGGGCGCATCGGTGGTGTTCGTGACCCACGACATGAGCGTGCACGCCAATGTCGCCGATCGCGTCGGCATCATCTATGCAGGGCGGCTGGTGGAGGAAGGCCCGACGCGGCAGATGTTCTTCGCGCCCAAGCACCCCTATACGGCTCATCTCGTGGCGAGCCTGCCGCGCATCGGCGACACCCAGCAGCGCCCAGCCCTCGAGGGACGTCCGCCCAACCTGGCGGACCCGCCGCAGGGCTGCCGGTTCCACCCGCGCTGCCCGCTCGCCATCGACATCTGCAAGAAGGAGGTGCCGCCCATGGAAGTGGTGGGGCCCGACCATCGCACCGCCTGCTGGCGCTGGAAGGATGTGCAGCCGCTGGTCAATGCCGCGGCGCCGGCCGGGGTGATGGCATGACCAGTCTGCTCGATGTGCGCGACGTCTCGAAACACTTCACCATGGGCGGCATTTTCGGCCGCCGCACGGTGAATGCCGTGATGAATGCCAGTTTCTCGCTCTCCGAGGAAAAGCCGGAAATCTTCACGATCATCGGCGAAAGCGGCTCGGGAAAGACGACGCTGGCGCGCATGATCCTGGGACTGGAAGACCCGACGGGCGGCGAAATCCTGTTTCGCGGCAAGAAGGTCGACCGGCATGCCGGCCGGGCGGAACGGCTGGACTTCATGAGCCATGTGCAGCCGGTGTTCCAGAACCCGTTTGAGGCCTTCAATCCGCTCAAGAAAATCGAGCGTTATCTCGAGTCTACGGCACGGCGGTTCTTGCACACCAATGATCGCGCGAAGATCGATGCGGCCATGGACGAAGCGCTGCAGAAGGTGGGCCTCAGCCTCAAGGAAGTGCGCGGACGCTTCCCGCACGAGATGAGCGGCGGGCAGTTGCAGCGCTGCGCCATCGCCCGGGCGCTGATCCCCAATCCGCCATTGCTGATCGCCGACGAGCCGGTCTCGATGGTCGACGCCTCGCTGCGCATGAGCATCGTCAACCTGCTGAAAAGCCTACGGGACGATCTCAAGGTCAGCGTCATCTACATCACCCATGACCTGGCGACGGCCTATTACATCTCCAACCGCCTGATCATCATGCAGCGCGGGCGGATCGTGGAAATGGGCGATGCACGCACCGTGCTCGACAATCCCGAGCACCCCTATTCGCGGCTGCTCAAGGCATCAGTGCTGTCCACCGACGATGCCGGCGCGGGCAAGCTGGCCATCGACCCGGCCATGCTCAAGCTGGCCACGGACAGTGTCGGCCAGGCCGGCAGGCTTATAGACAGGGCTGACGGACGCGCCGTCCGGGTTTATGAAGGGGTATGAGTGTACCCATCTTTCGTGACCCGGTCGAAGACGGCGCGGCGGACCCCGTCGTTATCCGGCGCGAGGGCACGAACGAGTGGTGGATGTTCTACACCAATCGCCGGCCCGGAGCTGCCGGTCCGAAGTTCACCTGGATTCATGGGTCGCGCATTGGTCTGGCCATGAGTATCGACGGTGGCGCCAGCTGGCACTATCGCGGTGTGGTGGAGGGGCTCGATGCGCCCGAGGACCAGCCCGGCGCCAATACGCATTGGGCGCCCGAAGTGATCTTCGCCGAGGGGCAATATCACATGTTCCTCAGCTATATCAGCGGCGTACCCGACGACTGGCGCGGGGTGCCGCGGGCGATCACGCATTTTACCAGCCCGGACCTCGTGCATTGGAAGCGCGTCGGACCGATCCGGCTGTCCAGCAACCGGGTGATCGATGCCTGCGTGTTCCGGTGCCCCGACGCGCTCTGGCGCATGTGGTACAAGGACGAGGCCGCGGGTTCGAGCACCTGGAGTGCCTCGAGCGCGGACCTGTTCTCATGGCAGGTCGAAGGGCGCGTGCTGGCGGGCTCGCCATATGGCGATCCGCATGAGGGGCCGAATGTTTTTGCGCTGGGCGGCTATTACTGGCTGATCGTGGACGAGTGGCACGGACAGGGCGTATATCGCTCGGACGATGCGCGCCTCTGGCGGCGGCAGGGGCTGATCGGTCGGGAGCCGGGCACGGACGAGGCGGACCGGAAGTTCATGCGGCATGCCGATGTGGTGGCCTTCAAGGACCATGCCGTCCTGTTCTATTTCACCCATCCCGAATGGGACGAACACAGCCAGGCCGAGGGACCACCGGATATGGCGGCGCGGCGCTCGGCGATCCATCAGGCCAAGCTCACGGTGGTCGACGGCGTGCTGGTCTGCGAGCGCGACGTGCCGGTAGGCACGGGCATGCTGGCTTGATCCGTTACTCAGGCTTCCAGCTTGCGGGTGCTTCGCGTTTGAGCGGGCCGAGGCGGGTGATGTCGTCGCCGCGACGCATGAAGATGTTCATGCGGAAGGAATTGCCGATGCGTTCGGAGCGTTCGACGAAGAGCGCGGCGATATCGGGCGGACAAAGTTGTTCGACCGTTTCGCGGAAGAGCCGCAGCCAGCGCATGAAATGGGCGTCGCTGAGTTCAGGAAGCGCCATATGCTTGGGCATGGGACGGCCCGTGTAGCGACCTGACCCGAGGAGCATGGAGCTCCAGAAATCTGCGATCTTGCCGAGGTGTGCGGGCCATTCGGCGTCGGGGATGACGCGATTGAATACCGGCCCGATGATATCGTCGCGGCGGGCCCGGGCATAGAATTGCTCGACCACCGCCCGGATCATGGCCTCGTCGAGGCCTTCGGGCGTATCCCAGCCAATGCGATGGAGTTGCGTGCCCGGCGGTGGGCGATCAGACGACGACATCGGCGCTGGCCTTGATGGTGTAGGAGCAGCGGCGGCCGCCCGATACGATGTGTTCGGTCCGCTCGACCTCGACTTCAGGGCCCAGGACGGTGCGGAAGACGTCGAGTTCGGCGCGGCAGAAGCCCTGGCAGGCCGTGGCGGCGGCGCAGATCGGGCAGTGGTTTTCCACCAGCAGCAGCGAGCCGTCGGGCTGTTCGGTCCAGGCGGCCATATAGCCTTCCTGGCTGCGAAGGTCAGCCAGCGCCGCGACACGCGTACGCAGATCAGGCGCGGGGGCAACGGCGGCTTCGTAGGCTTTCAGCGTTTCGGCTTCGCGCACGGCGATGATGGCGTCGAGCGCCTCTTCCCCAAGGCGGCTGCGGACGATATCGAGCAGCTGCACGGTCAGAGCCGCATGAGTGTCCGGAAAACGCGCCTGGGCCGCCGGCGTCAGCCCCCAGAGCTGTGTCGGGCGCCCGACCCCGCTTGCGGCACTGCGCGCTTCGACCAGCCCATCAAGGGCAAGGCGCAAGAGCTGCTGCCGCGCCGCCTCGCTGGTGGTGCCGAGCCGCGCACCGATGGCTGCCGCAGACAGGGCGCCATGCATCTTGAGAGCCATGAGAATCCGTTCGGCCGGATTGCGCGGCGACCAGCTGCTATTTTCCAAGCTCGAACTTGACATATCTGGGGAAAGGGTTTTCAAAGCCATCACTTGGAAATTAACCCGGCCCGCCAAAACTTGCAAGCCGGGTGCAGAAAGGACCTTCGACATGACCTTCTCGCTTCCCACCCTGCCCTATTCTGGCGCAGCCCTTGCCGAGCGCGGCATGAGCCAGGAGACGCTGGAGCTGCATCACGGCAAGCACCATCAGGCCTATGTCACGGCCCTCAATGGCTTCGTGGAGAAGAACCCGGACCTGCAGGGCAAGTCGCTCGAAGAGATCGTGCTCTTCGCCAAGGACAAGGCCGACATGGCACCGGTATTCAACAATGCGGGCCAACACTGGAACCATGTGCATTTCTGGCAGGCGCTGAGCCCTGCGGGTGGCAAGCTGCCCGGCAAGCTGGAAGCCAAGATCGTTGGGGACTTCGGCTCGGTGGACGCGTTCAAGGACAGCTTCAAGACTGCCGCCACGACCCAGTTCGGCTCTGGCTGGGCCTGGCTGGTGCTGGGCCAGGACGGCAAGCTCAAGACCACCAAGACGCCCAATGGCTCCAACCCGCTGGCTACCGGCGAAGGCAAGGTGTTGCTCGGCCTCGATGTGTGGGAACATTCCTACTATGTCGACTTCCGCAATCGCCGCCCGGACTATGTGACCAACTTCCTAGACAAGCTGGCGAACTACGAATTCGCCGAAGCCAATCTGGCTTAGTTTGCCGGGCACCCGGGGGCAGTCGACAACGCTCGTACCGGGCCAAATGCAAGATGGATTGCCCGGTCAAACCGGGCAATGACGGCGCGGCGGAAAGCTGTGCGTCTCCCAGCCATCCAAGCGAGGCCGGTCGGCTCTGCATCTGGCCCCCACCATTGCAATCAAAGTGACTTTTCGCGATGACTAGCCTCATGCCCGACTTCGACCTGCCCGATACCATGGCCCTGCGGCCTCTGCGCCGACCCACGGTCAGCGACGCTGAATTTCGCGCAGCCATGTCCGGCATGGCCTCGAGCGTGCATGTCGTGGCGGCGCGCCGCGGCGACGAACGGGTCGGGCGGACGGCCACTTCGGTCCTGTCCTTATCGGCCCAGCCCCCCGCCATCCTCGTCTCCATCGATATCGTCAGCCGGCTGGCCGACCTCATCGCCAAGACCGGGAGCTTTTCCCTCTCCATGCTGGCAGAAGGGCAAGCGGCGATCGCCGACGCCTTTGCCGGCCAGGTGGCGCCGGAATTGCGGTTCAATCAACGGGACTGGATCGACTGGCCTTCGGGCCAGCCACGCCTGCTCGGCGCTATCACGGCCCTCGATTGCGAAGTGATCGGGGCGATGGAGACCGGTACGCATGTGCTGTTCGCTGGCGCCATCATCGATGCCGAAATCAGTGACGGGACCCGGCCACTTATCTGGCATCGTCATGGCTATCGCGGGCTTGGAGGGCTCGACTGATTTAGGCCAAAGTGCCAAGCTCCATATGCCCTGGCGCCCGCAACGACAGCGCGCGCCATGCGTTGACCCGGAAAACGGGAGAGTGCCGTGCCACGCTACTATTTTCACTATCGCACCGAGACTGCCCTGATCCGTGACGAAGCAGGCAGCGAGCATGCCAATCTCGAGGCCGCCGAACAGTCGGCGGCTGAAATGGGCCGGGCGATCATCGAAAAAGTGGCGGGAGAAGGCGGCGAGATGGATGCGCCAAGGTCCATCGAAATCACCGATGCCAGCGGCGAGGACCTGCTCTATGTGGTGTTCTGGGCCGGGCCGCAGATCGGCGATGGGTCGGAAACCCCGATCAAGCCCGCCACCATTCACTGACCAAAACCGGCGGCGGGAACACGGTCAGAAGTGGAACCCCACTACCATTGTCACCGCAAAACCGACGGTAAGCGCAGCGACCAGCGCTGCGTAGGACACGTATTGGGACAGCTTCGCCATGGGGCACCCCGGTTCAACTCTCCAAAGACTACCAGACTAATAGACTTTAACAAGTCGTAAACTTCTCACGAAGCCGCTTATCCGGAAACGCTTTGCCAGAATGTGGCGGCAATGTGGAACAACGCTCCTTGATTTCGCTTCTCCGCCCTGTCGCTTCTGGGCTCCCGCAAGTGCAGACACTGTCATCCGCACCGCCTAAGGTGAGGCAGCGAGTCACAAGGGAGCGAGCATGACCAACGCAGTTGCAGCGCATTATCTGGAGCGGGCGCGCGTCAGGGCCGGCGCCGACGACAGCCTCAATCTGCTCCTCATCCAGGCCATCGCCGCAATCGACCCTGATGACCTGATCGAGCAGGATGCGGATCGGCTGATCGACGCGCTGACGATAACGCATGAGCGCCTCAGTTCCGGCCCGGTCGACACGACCCGCGTCCTCCTCACGCGCCCAACCGAGCCTGGCGGGGCCCTCGTTCTGGATATCATCGGCCCGGATATGCCGTTCATTGTCGACAGCGCTCTGGCGGCGTTGCGCTCCATGGGGGGCGTGATACGGCTTTTCGCTCATCCGGTGCTGCACGTGGTCCGCGGACCGGGGCCGGGCACGAAAGTCGTCGGGTCAGGCGGCGCGGCAATCAGCATGCTCCATATCCAGTCCGACCCGGTTGCCGATCCGGATGCGCTGGTCCGGGAACTCGAGGCCACGCTGCGCGACGTCGCCCTGGCGGTGGGCGACTGGCAGGCCATGCTCGACCGCGTCCGACGCGGCACGGCGGGATTTGACGGACTGAAGGCCGGGCAACGCGACGAGGCGGCACGGTTCGTGGAATGGCTTATCGAGCACAATTTCACTTTCCTCGGACTGCGCGAATATCGGCTTGAAGAAGGCGCGCTCCTGCCGGTGGCCGGGAGCGGGCTCGGCATCATGCGCGACGATGATCTGCGCGTATTGCGCAGCGGCCCGGACTATGTGGACAGCACCCCGCAACTGGTGGCCTTCGTCGAAGGGCCCGACCCGCTACTCGTGACCAAGGCCAATGTTCGGTCGCGTGTGCATCGGCGCGCGCATATGGACTATGTCGGCATCAAGCTCTTCGATGGAGAGGGCAAGGCCAGCGGCGAATTGCGGGTGGTCGGACTCTATACGGCCCAGGCGCTGGCAACGCCGCATACCGATGTGCCGCTGGTTCGGCGCAAGATTGCCGAGGTGATGCGACAGTCCGGGGTCGATCCGCTCGGTCATGCCGGCCGCACGCTGCTGGGCGCTCTCGACAGCTATCCGCGCGACGAGCTTTTTCAAATCGACACAGCCCAGCTTGCAGAATTCGCCGAAGCCATTGCCGGGCTTTACGACCGGCCGCGCGTGCGGGTCCTGCCTCGCATCGACCGGTTCGACAATTTCGTCTCCATCCTCGTCTATGTGCCGCGCGACCGTTATGACGGCTCGGTGCGCGCGCGGATCACGCGCTATCTGGCCGACATCTACGATGGCCGCGTTTCAGCTTTCTACCCGCATTTCCCGGAGGGGGAACTGGTTCGCCTGCATGTCATCATCGGGCGCAATGGCGGGCCGACGCCGCGTCCGGACCGACGGGCGCTGGAAGCCGGGATCGAGGCACTGGCACAGGATTTTTCCGACATGCTGCTGGCGGCGGCGCCGGAGCCGGGCGCGATCAATGACTGGAAGCAGGCATTTTCCGGTGCTTACCAGAGCCGCAACGACGCGCAGGACGCGCTGCGCGATATCGGCGTGTTCGAAAGCCTGGGCGACGATGGCGTGGCGATACGCCTGTCGCGCCGCAGCGGCACCGATGGTGCGCTCGGGCTCAAATTCTATCATGAAGGCACTGCCATTCCGCTCAGCGACCGCGTGCCGATGCTCGAGCATTTCGGCTTCCGGGTGATCGACGAGCGCACCTACACGATCGTGCCCCGCGATGGGGTGGAGCGGTACCTCCACGACATGGTGCTCGAATTGAGCGACGAGGCCGAGACCGACGTGCTCACGCGCGCCGCCGCGATCGAGGCGGGTCTTCTCGCCGTGTGGGCCGGCGACGCGGAAAGTGATCAGCTCAATGCGCTGGTGACGCTGGCCGGGCTCGACTGGACCCAAGCGGGGCTGCTGCGCGCCCTGTCGCGCTATCTGCGCCAGGTTGGGACCTCCCATTCGCAGCGCTATATCGCGCAGGTGATGGTAACGCAGAAGGCGGCGGCCGAAGGGCTGGTGGCCCTGTTCGCGGCGCTGCACGACCCGTCGGAAAGCGATCGCGACAGTGCGGCCGGAGCGGCCCGGGCGGCCATAGAAGCGGCGCTCGAAACGATCACTTCGCTTGACGAAGACACCATCGTCCGGCGCTTCCAGAACCTGATCGAGGCGTCGCTCCGCACCAATGCCTGGCAGCGTGACGCGGCGGGAAAACGCCGGCCGGCCCTCGCGATCAAGTTCGACAGTGCCCGGATCGAGGGCATGGTGGCGCCCCGGCCCTATCGCGAAATCTCGGTCTATTCGCCACGCGTCGAAGGCGTGCACCTGCGGTTCGGCGCCATCGCCCGCGGTGGCCTCCGCTGGTCCGACCGGCCGGAAGATTTCCGCACCGAAGTGCTGGGCCTGGTCAAGGCGCAGCAGGTCAAGAATGCAGTGATCGTTCCGGTCGGGGCCAAGGGCGGTTTCGTGCCTAAGCGCCTGACTGCCGGGATGGGCCGGGAGGCCTGGCTCGCCGAAGGCACGGAAAGCTATCGCGTCTTCATCGGCGCGCTGCTCGACGTGACGGACAATCTGGTGGAGGGCGTCGTGGTGCCGCCGCCCGAAACAGTGCGCCGGGATGGCGACGATCCTTACCTGGTGGTGGCCGCCGACAAGGGTACGGCGAGCTTTTCCGACCTCGCCAATTCCATCGCCACCGGCCGCGGCTTCTGGCTGGGCGATGCCTTCGCCTCGGGCGGCTCGGCCGGATACGATCACAAGAAAATGGGCATTACCGCGCGCGGCGGCTGGGAGGCTGTGAAACGGCATTTTCGCGAAATGGATCGCGACATTCAGCGCCAACCCTTTACGGTCGCCGGGGTGGGCGACATGAGCGGCGATGTGTTCGGCAATGGCATGCTGTTGTCCGGACAGATCCACCTCGTCGCCGCTTTCGATCACCGCGATATCTTCATCGACCCCGCGCCCGATGCCGGCGCCGGCCTTGCCGAGCGCCAGCGCCTGTTCGACATGCCGCGTTCGAGCTGGCAGGACTATGACAAGAGCCTGCTCTCGTCCGGCGGCGGGGTGTTTTCGCGCACGCTGAAATCCATTCCGCTCAGCCCCGAAATGCAGAAACTGCTCGCGCTCGACACGGCGACGGCAGCACCGAACGAGGTGATCCGGGCGATCCTCAAGGCACGTGTCGACCTGCTCTGGTTCGGCGGTATCGGCACCTATATCAGGGCGCCGGACGAAGAGGATGCGCGCGTGGGCGACCGCGCCAACGACGCCATCCGCGTGTCGGCGCACGAGGTCTGCGCCAAAGTGGTCGGGGAAGGCGCCAATCTGGGGGTCACCCAGCGCGGGCGCATTGCCTATGCAAGGGCGGGCGGGCGGATCAATACCGATGCCATCGACAATTCCGCCGGCGTCAACTCTTCGGACCTCGAGGTCAATATCAAGATCGCCCTGGCACCGGTTGTGGCCTCGGGCCAGCTGAGCATGAGCGAGCGTAACACGTTCCTGGCCTCGATGACCGACGAGGTTGCGGCACTGTGCCTGCGCAACAACTATCTCCAGACCCTCGCCATATCTCTGGCCGAACGCGCGGGCGTGGCGGAGCTTCCGGATCATCGCGTGCTGATTGAGGGGCTGGAAGAACGTGGCCTCCTCGATCGCACCGTCGAATTCCTGCCCTCCGACGCCCAGCTCGATGCGCGGGCGGCCGAGGGCAAGGGCCTGGCGCGGCCGGAACTGGCGGTGATCCTGGCCTATGCCAAGCTCACGCTTTTCGACGACCTGATGGCCGGTACAGCCATCGACGATCCATACCTCGCCGGCGAACTCTTCCGCTATTTCCCCGAGACGCTGCATCGCACCTACGAGGCGGCCGTTCAGAAGCATCGGCTGAAGCGGGAAGTGATCGCCACCGTCCTTGCCAATGCCATGATCAATCGGGGCGGGCCTGCTTTCGTGTCCGAATTGACGGCGGCGACCTCGTCGAGCGCCGGCGAAGTGGTGCTGGCCTATGCCGCGGTGCGCGACGCCTACGGGCTGACATCACTCAATCTGGCGATCGACGCGCTCGATGGCCAGGTGCCGGGCGCGGTGCAACTGGCGCTTTATGCGCAGGTGGAGGCCCTGTTGCGGCAGGAGACCCTGTGGTTCCTGCGCAATGGTTCGGTCAGCGAGGGGCTGGCGGACACGGTGGCGCGCCATAAGGCCGGCGTCGACCTTCTGGCCAGCACCGGCGGACTTCTGCCGAACGGACAGGCGCAGGAGCTCGATGTGCGGGTCAAGAGCCTCGCTGCCCATGGCGTGCCGGCGGAGCTGGCGGGGCGCATTGGTCAATTGCCCTATCTCAGCCATGCCAGCGACATCGTGCTGGTTGCCGAGCGTTGTGGCGTCGATGTCCTCTCTTCGGCCCGCGCCTATTTCGGCGTGGCGGGCCTGTTCGACCTGTTCCGCGTGATTGAGGCGGGCCGCAGCATCGTCCTGGCGGACCGGTTCGACCGCATGGCGCTCGACCGGGCGCTGGCCAACGTGATGCGGGCCTTGCGCGATCTTACCGCCGACGTGCTGACCGCGGGCAGCCTTGCCGACTTCCAGGCGCAGCGGTCGATCGCCATGGCCCGCACCGTGGCCGCCGTCAGCGACCTGACAGAAGGCGGCATCACCGTCTCCCGCCTCAGCGTCGCGGCAGGCCTGCTCGCCGATCTGGCGCGGGAGACCTGACGCCTCACCCGAAAGTCGGCCTTGTATGGTTGGATCGCTTGGGGCTTGTGGGAGCCAGCAATGGAGAGCCTCATGACCGATCTTGCCCAGTGGCTGACGAGCCAGACGAGTGACCAGGCGCTGGCCCAAACCATCCTTTCGATGGCGGCGGCGAGTGCGGAGATCGCGGCCGTGCTGCGCCAGGCGCCCATTGAGGGGCAGACCGGTCTCGCCGGATCGGACAATGTGCAGGGCGAGGCGCAGAAGGCGCTCGACGTCATCTCGAACGATATTGTTTTGAATCACTTGCGGGCAAATCCGGCCATTTCGATTCTGGTCTCGGAAGAGCTGGATGAAGCGGTTCACCTGTCGAGCGAGGGGCGTTTCATCCTCGCCACCGATCCGCTCGACGGGTCTTCGAACCTCGACGTAAACGTCACCGTGGGCACGATTTTCTCGGTCCTGCCGGCCGCCGGAGGTCTCCTGCAGAAGGGCACGGAGCAACTCGCCGCCGGCTATGTCGCCTACGGCCCGGCCACCAGCCTCGTCGTTCGGATCAGCGGCGATACCAGCGTCTTCACACTCGATGCATCCGGCGCCTGGCAGCAGACCGTCGCTGCGGCGCAGGTCCCTGTGGCCAGCGGTGAATTTGCCATCAACACGGCGCGCGAGCGCTTCTGGGACGCCGCGACGACGGGCTATGTCCGCGAGAGCATTGCCGGCGAAACCGGCCCGGCGGGCAAGCGCTACAATATGCGCTGGGTCGGCTCGATGGTGGCCGATATCCACCGCATCCTGATGCGCGGCGGCATTTTCCTTTATCCCCTCGACAGCGAGACGGAGGGCAAGGGCGGGCGCCTGCGCCTGCTCTACGAGGCCAATCCCATGGCCTGGCTGATCGTCGGCGCGGGCGGGCGGTCGACGACCGGACATCAGAACATACTCGACGTGGAACCGACGAGCATCCATCAGCGCGTTCCCGTCATCCTCGGCTCTGCAAACGAGGTGGCGCGCGTGGAAAGCTGGTATGCGGGCCAATAGTTGGCGCAGTCGACTTGCTTATGAATAGGCTACGACTGGGTAGCCGATGAGGTGCGCGTTGCGCCTCTTTTCCCACGCATGCGATGCCGGAAATTGCAACGTTGTCATGGTTTGGGTAGAACCCTGCTCATAGTGACCGGCATGACGGATTTCGCCGGATGGGAGCCAGCATGAGCAACGACGCCAATCATTTGCCCGCCACCAATCGCGGAGCCTGGCAAAGCCGCCCGTTCCACCGGCAATATCTCATGACGCAGGCGAGCCGGCTGTTCGATTTCTTCGAAGCGGCGTCGATCAACCCTAAGGGCGGTTTCTACGAATTGTCCGACGAGGGCCAGCCGCTGGCGCCGGACAATGCGGTACGGCAGATCCACGTCACCACGCGCATGATCCACTGCGCCGCCATCGGGAGCCTGATCGGGCGGCCTGGGTCCGACGAGATAATCGATCATGGCATGCAGTATCTGTGGAACAAGCACCGGGATCGCCGGCATGGCGGTTACGTGTGGTCGCTCAATGACTCCGGCCATGCCGATGGCGGCAAGCAGGCCTATGGCCATGCCTTCGTGCTTCTGGCCGGATCGAGCGCCAAACTGGTTGGCCATCCGCTGGCCGACGAGGTGATTGCCGATGTCACCGAAGTCATCGAGAAGCGCTTCTGGGACAAGAAGGTCGGCGCCGTCCGCGAGGAATTCGGCAATGACTGGAGCCAGATCAGCACCTATCGCGGCCAGAACTCCAACATGCACATGACCGAGGCGCTGATGGCCGCCTATGAGGCGACAGGCCAGAAGGAATACCTGACCAAGGCAACGCGCATTGCCGATCTCATTATCAATCGCAATGCGGCACGGCTCGACTACCGCGTGGCCGAGCATTTCCACGAGGACTGGAGCCTAGACAAGGACTTCGTGGGTTCGGAAATGTTCCGCCCCTCCGGCACGACGCCCGGGCATGCGCTGGAATGGTCGCGGCTGCTGTTCCAGCTTTTCGTGCTTGGGCGCAAAGAACACAGCTGGATGACCGAGGGCGCGCGCAATCTCTTCCGCCAGGCGGTCGAACTGGGCTGGGACAAGCAGCACGGCGGCTTCTTCTACACGCTCGACTGGAACAACCAGCCGATCATGCGCGAAAAACTGTGGTGGCCCGTTGCGGAAGCCATCGGCGCGGCCGCCTATATCGGTGGGCACGACCACGACGACTATTTCCAGCTCTGGTACCGGCGCCTGTGGGATTTTGCCGAAAATCATCTGATCGACCATGAGCGTGGCGGCTGGCACAGCGAACTCACCGAACAACTGGTGCCGACCTCGCGCCTCTTCGTGGGCAAGCCCGACCTCTATCACGCGCTGCAGGCCTGTCTGATCCCGCTCTATCCGGTCACCGGCAGCCTGACCCACGCCATTATCGAGGCCGACCACCCCAAGCGGCTCTGATCGCGGCGAAAAAGCGCACAACCATTGTCCCGTTCTCGCGTTGCCGCTTCGACAACGTGGAGAATGAGACAATGGCAGGTCTGGACGGCAAGGTAGCGCTGGTGACGGGCGCGGGATCGGGTATCGGTAAGGCTGCCGCGCTCAAGCTGGCGCGCCAAGGCGCGGCGGTGGTGGTCATGAGCCGCACGGCCGAGGAAATCGAGCAGACTGCTGCCGAGATCAAGAAAGCCGGTGGGAAGGCGCTTGCCGTTACCGGCGACACCACGGACGACAAGGGCGTCAAGGACCTTGTCGCCAAGGCGGTCGAAGCATTTGGCCGGCTCGACATCGTCGTGGCAAATGCCGGCATCAACGGCGTCTGGGCCCCAATCGAAAAGCTCACCCCGGACGAGTGGGACAAGACCATCACCGTCAACCTCAAGGGCACTTACCTGACCCTGCACCATGCTGTGCCGGAGCTGGAAAAGGCAGGCGGCGGCGCCATCGTGGTCGTATCGTCCATCAACGGCACGCGGACTTTCAGTACTGCCGGCGCCAGCGCCTATTCGGCTACCAAGGCAGCGCAGGTCGCCATGGTCCAGCAACTGGCGCTGGAACTGGGACAGCGCAAGATCCGCATCAACGCCGTGTGCCCCGGCGCCATCGAAAGCCAGATCGACGACAATACCGACCGGCGAGCCGATGAAGTCGAAATCCCGGTCGAATTTCCCGAAGGCGACATTCCGCTCACCGGCGGCAAGCCCGGCAAGTCCGAAGATGTGGCGGACGTCATCGCTTTCCTCGTTTCGGACGCCGCGCGGCACGTCACCGGCACGCCGGTCTGGATCGATGGTGGGCAGAGTTTGCTGCGCTAGGCCGGGACTGCACAAAAGCGTACCCTCCCGCCATGTTGTCAGGCGGGGGGATGCATCGTAAAGCACCGCGAAGACCTTGTTCCGGTGACTTGTCATGATTGCCCTGCCCGCCCAACTGCCCCGCCTCCTGGTCGACCGCGCCGTGGCTGCGGCACTGGAGGAAGATCTGGGCCTGGCGGGAGACCTCACCAGCCAGGCGACCCTGGCTCCCGATGCGCAGGCTCATGCCGTTCTCGCCGCGCGCGAAGCCGGCGTCATTGCCGGTCTCGACCTGGCCGAAGCCGCATTTCGCCTTGCAGGTGACGGCGTCACCTTGGTCCGGCGTGTCAATGATGGTCAGGCGGTGGAGGTCGGCGGCATCGTGGCCGAGATTTCAGGCCCTGCCCGCACTGTCATGTCGGCGGAGCGCGTAGCGCTCAATTTCGTCAATCACCTCAGCGGCATTGCCACCCTGACCCGCCAATATGTCGATGCCATTGCCGGGACCGGCGCCCGGATCTGCGATACGCGCAAGACCACGCCGGGCCTGCGCGCCTTCCAGAAATATGCCGTCCGCTGCGGTGGCGGAGCCAATCATCGCTATGCGCTCGATGATGCCATCCTCATCAAGGACAATCATATCGCCGTCGCCGGCAGCGTCAGTGCGGCGCTTGCTGCGGCGCAGGCCTTTGCCGGTCACCTGGTTGCCATCGAAATCGAAGTAACGACGCTTGCCGAACTCGAGGAAGCGCTGGCCGGGGGCGCACAGGTGATCATGCTCGACAATATGGACAACGACCTGTTGCGCGAGGCGGTCCGCATCAATGGCGGCCGGGCGCGGCTTGAAGCGTCCGGTGGCGTCAAGCTCGAGCGGGTCCGCTCCATCGCAGAGACCGGCGTCGACTACATCTCGACGAGCCAGATCACGATGGGTGCAAAGCCGCTCGATCTCGGGCTCGATGTCACGATCAGCAACGCGCGATGAACATCCAGCAAGACCAGGTCCAGCAGGACCTCACCGATATCATGGTCGAAGCCGCCATCGCGGCGGCGGAGGTGATCTGCAAGGTCTACCACCGCCCGATCCACGTCGTGACCAAAGATGACGGTTCGCCCGTTACTGAAGCCGATGCGGCGGCAGAGGCGGTCATCATCGACCACCTGCGGATAACCGGCCTGCCGGTCTTGGGCGAGGAAAGCGTAGCCGCGGGCATCATCCCGGTGCTGGGCGAGCGCTATTTTGTCGTCGATCCGCTCGATGGCACCAAGGAATTCATCAAGCGCAACGGCGAATTCACCGTTAATATCGCGCTTGTCCAGTCGGGGCGCGCTGTCCGGGGCGTGGTGCTGGCGCCTGTCAGCGGCGAGATTTTCGTCGGAGACGCGGACGGCGCCTGGGCCGGCCGGGTGGTCGATGGACGGCTGCGCGACCGGCAACCCATCCGGGTGCAGCTCCTGCCGCGGCCGCGGATCGTGGCCAGCCGCAGCCACGGGCATGCAGCACTCGAGGCATTGTGCCGGACCCTCGACGTGGAAAGCGACGTCTCTGTCGGCTCGTCTTTGAAATTCTGCCTTCTGGCGCGGGGCGACGCGCAGCTTTACCCGCGCTTTACCCCGACCTGCGAATGGGATACCGCGGCGGGGCAGGCCGTGCTTGAAGCAGCGGGCGGAGTCGTCCTGACGCTCGACGGGATGCCGATGCGCTATGGAAAGGGCGACCTGGGATTTCTCAATCCCTATTTCGTGGCCGCAGCCGAACTGAGGCTCGGCGAGGTCGGCGCTGCCGAAATGCGACGGCTGCTCGACGAGTGACGATTGGCCGCGACCGTGGGTTTTTTCGCCGAAAGGCGGGGCTTACCGCCCGGTCATGCAAGTAACGCTTAACTGATCTGCGTGGTCGCGGCAGCCGTAAGGCTTGCGACCTTCGACCCTGCCATATATACGCCCAGCATATATCGGACCGTAATAGGGCCACAGGATCGCACGCATGAATGTCAGGACGCTCTGCCTCTCAATTCTCTATGACGGAGAAGCGAGCGGCTACGATATCCGCAGAATGTGCACGGAAGGCAATTTCGCCTATTTCGTGGAAGCCAGCTATGGCTCGATCTACCCTGCCCTGTCGCGGCTCGAAGAGGATGGCCTGGTCTCCAGCCGTACCGAGCAGCAGGGTGGCAAACCGGCCCGCAAGGTCTATTCCATCACCGATGCCGGCCGTGCCGCCTTTGCCGAGGAGCTCAGCGAGCCTCTGGGCGAAGACATGTTCCGCAGCCCTTTCCTGTTGTTTGCCCGCTTCGCGCATATCCTGCCGCGCGAGCTGGTGGAGCAGCGCTGCAACGAATTCCTGCAGCGCCAGGTCGACGGGCGGAAACATCTCGAAGAGGCAAAGACCGAGCATGACTGCAGTCCGGCAGACATGTGGGTCATCAATTATGGGCGTGCAGTCCTTGAGGTTGCGGAGCAGCATTTCCGCACCCATATGCACGAACTGATCACAATGGCGCGATCAGAACAGCGTCGCGACGCGGCTGAATAAGGGGCAAGACATTCGATGCGTGCACTATTTTCCTATGGCTTGGCCTTTACCATCCTGCTTCTGGCAGGCGGCTGGCTGGCAACCGGAACGCTGGTCCAGGGCGGACAGGGCCCGGGGAATGGCGAAAGGCCGATCGTATCGGTGATCGAGGGCCAGGATCATGGCCCGATTGCACAGTCGCTCGCCGATGCCGGCGTGCTGGCTCATCCCCATGAGCCCGAAGTTGACCCGACGCTGACCATCGCCCAGCGCAATGAAAGTACGACGGGCGCCAATGCGCCGCTGCAGAGCGTCCGGGTGCAGCGGTTCACCGCCCAGGCCATGCCGATCGAAGTGCCGCTGCGGGGCCGCACCGTCGCCAAAGCAACGGTCACCGCCGTCGCCGAAACGGCCGGCGCCGTCGATGTAGTGCATGTAACCAAGGGCCAGCGCGTCGAGGCGGGCGACCTGCTTTGCACGCTGGACCAGGGCACGCGCGCCGCAGCCGTCGCCCAGGCGGAAGCCGCCCTGAGCCAGGCCAATGCCGCCCTGTCCCAGGCGCAGCTGAGCTTTGACACCAATGTCGACCTGCGCGATCGCGGGCTTGCACCCAGCAATTCGCAGCAGGCCGCGGAAGTCGCTCTCGCACAGGCCAAGGCAGGCGTGACGCAGGCGCAGGCCGGTCTCGACAATGCCAGGGCAGAACTCGACCGCACCGAAATCAGCGCCAAGGTGGCCGGCCTCGTGCAGGACCCGGTGGCTGTCGCCGGCTCCATGCTCAGTGCCGGTGCTCCTTGCGCCACCATCGTTCAGCTCGATCCGATCGTTTTTACCGGCATGGTCCCCGAGGCCCATATCGGCCTCGCCCGCACCGGCCTCGATGCCACGATCAAGACCGTCACCGGCCAGACCGTCGATGGCAAGGTGACCTATATTTCCTCGGTGGCCGACAACGCCACCCGCGCCTTCCCGGCCGAAATCGAAATCCCGAATGCCGATTTCGCCATTCGTGACGGGGTAACGGCCGAAGCCATCGTGACCATCGGGACGGCACCGGGTCATCTGCTGCCACAGTCTGTCCTGACGCTGGACGATGAAGGTGCGCTGGGCGTGCGGACCGTGGAAGAGGGCAAGGTCGCCTTCTATCCGGTCACCATCATCAGCGACACGCGCCAGGGCGTGTGGGTCACCGGCCTGCCGGCGATTTCCGACGTGATCACGGTCGGCCAGGAGAATGTGACTGCCGGACAGGCCGTTGAGGCCAGCCCGGCGGCGGACGCCGCCGAAACCACCGCCAGCTGAGGACACGACCCATGCTCGATCTCATCGAAAAAATCCTCAGGATGCCGCGCGTCGTCCTGACGATCATGGTCATCGTGCTCGTGGCGGGCGCCGGCGCCTATACGTCGATGCCCAAGGAAAGCTTCCCGGCCATCGACGTGCCCTATCTCTACGTCTCGATCAGCCAGACGGGCGTGTCACCGCGCGACGCGGAAAACCTCCTCGCCAAGCCGGCCGAAGAGGAACTGGCCAACCTTCCCGGACTGCAGAATATCAGTTCGACCTCCACCACTGGCCACGCCTCGGTGTTCCTCGAATTCGACATCAATACCGACAAGGACCAGGCGCTGGCCGACACCCGCGCCCGCATGGACGCGGTCAAGGCCAAGCTGCCGGCCGACGCCAACGACCCGACCGTCAATGAAATCGATCTCGTCGGCATGCCGATCATCTCGGTGGCTGTCTATGGCTCGGCGCCCGAAAAGGAACTGGTGCGTCGCGCGGAACTGCTGCAGGACGCCATTGAAGGCATTCCGGAAGTGCGCGAAGCGGCGCTCTCGGGCGCCCGCAAGGAGCAGCTCGAGGTGCGCGTCGATCTTCTGCGCCTCGAAGCTTATGGGCTCACCGCCAACCAGCTGTTCGATGCGCTGTCGCGCAACAACATGGTCGTGCCTGGCGGCACGCTCAATACCGGACAGGGCTCGTTCAACATCGAGGTGCCCGGCCTTATCACCACGGCCGAGGACGTGTTCAGCCTGCCGCTCAAGACCGATGGCAACACCATCGTCACGTTCGGCGACGTGGCGACGATCACCCGCACCCTGGCTGACGCGACCGAATATACCCAGGTCAACGGCTCCCCTGCCCTGATCCTCGGGATTTCCAAGAAGCTCGGCACCAATATCATCGACGTTTCCGACAAGGTGCGGGCCGTCACCGAGGAGACGGCCAAGGACTGGCCGGCCGGCGTCACCTATTCGTTCTTCCTCGACCAGGCGGAAACGACGACGGCCCTGTTCCGCTCGCTCGAAGCCGCAGTGCTGACCGCCGTGGCGCTGGTGCTGATCACCTGCGTGGCGACGCTTGGCGTTCGTCCTGCCATCATGATCGGCATGTCGATCCCGCTCTCGTTCATGATGGCCTTCCTCGTGGCTCAGGGCCTGGGCATGACCATCAACATGATGGTTATGTTCGGCCTCGTGATCGCGGTGGGTGTGCTCGTCGACGACCCCGTGGTGGTGGTGGAATATGCCGAGCGAAAACTGATGGAGGGCATTCCCAAGCGGGAAGCCTTCATCATGGCCATGCGCAAGATGTTCGTGCCTGTGGTGGGCGCGACCGCGACGACGCTCGGCGCCTTCATTCCGCTGCTGTTCTGGCCAGGCATCATCGGCAAGTTCAAGAGCTACCTGCCGATGATCGT
>PJUF01000455.1_pt1 | contig 29446 bp, 23 predicted proteins | sample 1512191 | NCBI WGS metagenome assembly PJUF01 (sample SAMN08177673, study PRJNA422409) | Feces metagenome, whole genome shotgun sequencing project. | isolation source: Chicken feces (3) enriched on wood chips | host: Gallus gallus | place: USA: Madison | collected 2015-01-15 | reverse complement strand
GGCATGCGCCAGCTCGGCGGCGAGACCATGTTCCTGTCCGGCACCGACATGCAACTCGCGCGCGAGGAAACGCTCGCCGACACCGCACGCGTGATGAGCCGCTATGTCGATGCCATAATGATCCGCATCCTCGATCACGACGACCTGCTGGAGCTCGCCGGTGCCTCGGACGTGCCCGTCATCAACGGGCTCACACGCCGTGCGCATCCCTGCCAGGTCATGGCGGACATCCAGACCTTCGAGGAGCATCGTGGGCCCATCAAGGGCGCCAAGGTCGCCTGGGTGGGCGACGCCAACAACGTGCTCGCCAGCTGGGTGCATGCCTCCAAGCTGTTCGGCAACCGGTTCGCCATCGCCTGTCCCGAGGAATACGGCCCCGACCAGGGCCTGCTCGCCGACATCCGCGAGGCCGGCCCCAACGTCACGCTCGGCGAGGATCCGCTGGCGGCGGTCAAGGATGCCGACCTCATCGTCACCGACACATGGGTGTCGATGGGCGACACCGACGTGTCCGACCGGCGCAAGACCTTGAAACCCTATCGCGTGGACACCAACTTGCTGGGCCTGGCGGACAAGGACGCGCTTTTCATGCACTGTCTGCCGGCGCATCGCGGCGACGAAGTTACCGACGAGGTCATGGACGGGCCGCAATCCGTGGTTTTCGATGAAGCCGAGAACCGCCTCCACGCACAAAAGGCGATCCTGTGCTGGTGTTTCGGGATCGACACGGTCTGAATTGGCAGAACTGCAGCTTACCGACTACGGCCTCGATCGCCCCGAGTCCGGCGACGACGTCGCGGTGCCCTTCACCCTCGAGACGCTCGATTGCCGCGGCCGTGTCGTGCGGCTCGGCGAGGCGCTCGACCAGATCCTGACGCGCCACAATTACCCCGCCCCCGTGGCCCGGCTGCTGGGCGAGGCGGTCGTGCTGGCCGCCCTCATCGGCTCGTCGCTCAAGTTCGAGGGCAAGTTCATCCTGCAGACGCAGACCGATGGCCCGGTCAACCTCATCGTCGTCGATCTCGATGCCCCCGACGGGCTGCGCGGCTATGCCCGCTTCGATGCCGATGCGGTGCGCCAGGCCGTCGAGCTCGGCGCTGCGCGGCCCGGTCAATTGCTCGGCAACGGCCATCTCGCCATGACCGTCGACCAGGGCGCCCATATGGAGCGCTATCAGGGCATCGTCGCCCTCGAGGGCGGCTCGCTCGAGGATGCCGCGCACACATATTTTCAGCAATCCGAGCAGGTGCCGACCCTCGTGCGCCTCGCCGTTGCCCAACTCACCCGCCGGGGCGAGCGCAATGCGAGCTGGCGCGCCGGCGGCACGCTGGTGCAGTACCTGCCGCCGCATGGCGGACGCACCATGCCCGACCTGCCCGGCGACGGCGATTTCGACAATCCCGACACCGCCGATACGAGCTTTGCCGAAAGCGACAAGTGGACCGAGGCCCGCGCCCTCATCGCCACGGTGGGCGACGACGAGCTGGCCGACCCCGAGATCAGCGCCGAGCGCCTGCTGTTCCGCCTGTTCCACGAAACCGGCGTGCGCGTCTTCGATCCCATGCCCCTCGAGGAGCGCTGCACCTGCTCGGCCGCGCGCATCGAGGCCATGCTGCGCGAGAACTTCACCGCCGAGGAGCGCGCCGACATGGTCGTCGACGGCGAGATCGAAGTCGTCTGCGAGTTCTGCTCGGCCGACTACCATTTCAAGCCGCACGAATTCGAGGACACGCGACACTGAACCCCGGCCGCGTGGGTGAACCCCCTAGATCCGGCTCAGCCCGTAATCCAGATCCGCGATCAGGTCGTCGGCATTCTCCAGCCCGACCGAAAGCCGCAGCAGCCCCGGCGTCACGCCGCTTTCGAGCCGCGCCTCCTCGCTGAGACGCTGGTGGGTGGTGGTGCGCGGATGCGTGATGATCGACTTGGCGTCGCCCAGATTGTTCGAGATGAGGATCACCGCCAGCGCATCCGAGAGGGTGAAGGCCCCCTCCTGTCCGCCTTTCACCTCGACGCCGATCAGCGTCGAACCCTGCGCCATCTGGCGCTTCGCCAGCTCGTATTGCGGATGCGAGGGATGGTGCGGGTAGATGACCCGCGTCACCTTCGGGTGGCCGGCGAGGAAGTCCGCGATGCGGACCGCGCTCTCGGTCATGTGCCGGACCCGCAGCGGCAGCGTCTCCAGCCCCTTGAGCAGCACCCAGGCGTTGAAGGGCGACAGCGACGCGCCGGTCTGGCGCAGGAACGTATGCACGTCGCCGGTGATCAACTCGCTGCTGCCGAGCACCACGCCGCCCAGCACGCGCCCCTGTCCGTCGATATGCTTGGTCGCCGAATAGGTGACGAGATCGGCGCCGAGTTGCAGCGGATGCTGGTAGATCGGCGTCGCGAACACATTGTCGACCACGAGCCTGGCGCCGTGCGCATGCGCGATCTCCGCCACCGCCGCGATGTCGACCAGCTCCAGCGTGGGGTTGGTCGGCGTCTCGATGAAGACGAGCTTCGTGTTGGGCCGCATCGCCGCTTCGAAATTCGCCGTGTCGCGCCCATCGACGAGCGTCGACTCGACGCCCCAGCGCGGCATGAACTCCTCGACGACGAACCGACAGCCGCCGAACAGCGCGCGCGAGGCGACGATGTGGTCGCCGCTGCGCACCTGGCTCATGACGGCGTTCGTCACCGCCGCCATGCCGGTCGAGAAGGCGCGCGCCGCCTCGGCGCCCTCGATCAGCGCCATGCGCTCCTGGAACACGTCGAGTGTCGGGTTGGCGAAGCGCGAATAATTGTGCCCGGCGATCTCGTGGTTGAACAGCCGCTCGGCGTGATGGGAATCGGGGTAGCTGTAGCCCGAGGTGAGATAAAGCGGCTCCGAGGTCTCGTGAAACGGGCTGCGCGTGGTCCCGCCATGGATGAGCTGCGTTTCGGCCGACCGCCGCTTCGGGTCCTGCAACGGGTTTCGGGGGTCTGCCATGTGCTGTTCCAAACAAAAAAGCCGGCACGCGTTCGCGGCCGGGTCGAGCACGGGTCGCTTTAGCAAGTTGTTTTAAGTGGCTGCAATCAGACCGGCCAAATCACCACTGGGTTCCTGCATTATTCCCCTTGCCGCAGGGCGTCAACCCGATGCTAAGAGGGGCGCGGAGGTATAGCAGTGATCGTCACGCATCCATGGGCGCCGGGTGTCTTTCCGGCGCGCTTCATCGAACGGCTGCGCGCGGCGGGCGGCATCGTCGCGCCGCCCTTCGACGTCGATCAGGTGCAGCCGGCGAGCCTCGACCTGCGCCTGGGGGACACAGCCTTCCGCGTGCGCTCGAGCTTCCTGCCCGGTCCCGAGCAGACGGTGGCCGACCGCATCGCCTCGCTGGAGCTGCATCGGCTCGACCTCGCCGACGGCGCGGTTCTGGAGCGCGGCTGCGTCTATCTCGTGCCGTTGCAGGAAAGCCTGGCCTTGCCGGACGGCGTAAGCGCCGGCGCCAATCCCAAGAGCTCGACCGGCCGGCTCGACGTCTTCACCCGCGTCATCGGCGACCGGGCGCGTGGCTTCGACGCGCTGCCGGCTGGCTATGCCGGGCCGCTCTACCTCGAGATTTCGCCGCGCACGTTTCCGGTGCGCGTGCGCCGCGGCTCGCGCCTCAGCCAGATGCGCTTCCGCGTCGGCAATACCCGGCTCACAGTCGACGAGCACCGCGCACTACACGCCGCGGAGACGCTGGTCATCGACGCCAATGAGGAGGTCGGCGAGGGCGTCGCGCTCTCCATCGATCTCAAGGGCGACGGCCGCAGGGGCCTCATCGGCTTCCGCTCCAGGCGGCACACGCCGGTGATCGACATGGACAAGAAGGATGCGCTCGCCGTCCTCGACTACTGGGACCCGCTGATCAATCGCGGCAGCGACGAGTTCATCCTCGATCCGGACGAGTTCTACATCCTCGTGAGCCGCGAGAGCGTGCATGTGCCGCCCGCCTACGCCGCCGAGATGGTGCCGTTCGATCCGCTCGTCGGCGAATTCCGCGTCCACTATGCCGGCTTCTTCGATCCCGGCTTCGGCCATTCGGCCGCGGGCGGCACCGGCAGCCGCGCCGTGCTCGAAGTCCGCTCGCGCGAGGTGCCGTTCATGCTCGGTCACGGCCAGACCATCGGCCGGCTGATCTACGAGCGCCTGGCCGAGGTTCCCGACAGGCTCTACGGCTCGGGGGTCGGTTCCAACTACCAGGCGCAGACGCTCAAGCTGTCGAAGCACTTCCACCCATTCGCGCTTTAGCGGCGCGCCGGTCGAGCAGATACGCCCACGCGGTGACCAGCGCGATGATCGCTGTCGCCAGGATGGGCGTCCACCACCACTGTCCGAGCCGGAAACCCATGAGGGAACGCAGCCCGAAGATGGCGAGGTTCGAGACCAGCAGCGCCGCGAGCACGTGGCGGCCCGCCCCCAGTAGCGGCGCGGGCAGGGGAAGATGCCGCGCTGCCCACCGGCAGGCGACGACATAGATGACGAGCGGCAGCGCCGCCCCGCCGACGAACAGCGCCGTTGGCGGAAACCGCCCCGGATAGGCGCCGTAGTAGGCGGCATAAAGTGCGAACAGCCCGCTCGCCGCCGCCGCCAGCACCCAGTCTACTGCCTGCGGCCGGGCACCGCGCGCATGGAAGATGCCGATGAGGAACCATGGCAGATAGGCCAGCAGCGGAAAACTGGCGAACTGCGTGGTGCCGACCAGCGTCGCCAGTCCCGGCAGGTCGCGGCTGACGACGATGCCGGTGCCCGCAAGGCAGGCGATCACCGCCGGCACCAGAAGGAACCACCTGCTGCCGACAGCCACCAGCAGCGGCCGCGCGAGCGCGATGATGAGATAGAGCGCCGCAAAGCTCGCGAGGAACTCGCTCCAGCCATAGAGCCGGCTCAACGTCAGCACGTTCCACAGCTCCGGTCCCACCGGCTTCTTGTCCACCAGTGCGATGAAGGCGATCTCCGACAGCCAGGTCGCGCCCACCAGCAGCGCCACCGGCCGCAGCCGCGCCGGCCAGCTTTTCGGCCGCCCGCGCGACAGCCCGACGCCCCAGCCGAAGGCGAACATGAAGCCCGAAAAGGTGATGAGGTTGACGACGTCGCTGATGGCCACCGCCGCCGGCCGCGGTCGGAAGCTCAGCAGCTGGATGCAGTGCGCGGTGATCATGCCCCACACCAGCAGCGTCTTGAACAGGTCGAGCTCGACCGCCCGGCCGGGGGCGCCGATGCCTGAGGCGGGGGCGGCCGCTGCCGTCACACGACCTGGCCGAAGCTCGTCCGCAGGGCCTTCTGGCGTGCGATGTCGAGCGCTTCCGTCGGCACGGCCCGGCTGGGTTGCCAGATGATGTCGCGCAGCTTGTCCACCGGCAGCTTGGGGGTGCGGTTCTCGTCGTAGAGCCCGTTCGTCTCCTGCTGCGTGTCGGTGAGCTGCGTGTAGCAGAAGCCGGCGAGGTCGGGGCTTTCATAGATGGCGTCGAACAGCGCCTTCATCATGCCCAGATACTCCTCGTCCGTCTCCGCCGTGGCGTAGCCGAACCAGGCCTTGCCGGTCTCGGGATGGATGGAGAGGCCGCCGAATTCGGTGAGCATCACCGGCTGGTCGCGCCGATCCTCGGGCCGCAGCAGCAGCCGCTTGCGGGTCGGGCGCATACCGGCCAGCGTCGCCTCGATCGCCTCCTTGCTGCCATAGCGCTCCTCGATCTGCGCGCGATGCTGCGTGTAGTCGTGGATGCCGATGATGTCGGAGATCGTGTGCTCCCAGCCGTCGTTGGAGATCACCGGCCGCATCGGGTCGATCGCCTTGGTGAGGTGATAGAGCGCCGTTGCAAAATCCTGCTGGTCGCGCCGCTGCGCGATGTCGGACACGCCCCAGCTCTCGTTAAGCGGTACCCAGGTGACGATGCACGGGTGGCTGCGGTCGCGCTTGACCGCGCTCAGCCATTCCCGCGTCAGCCGGTCCACGGCCAGCCCATTATACTCATAGGCATTGGCGATTTCGCCCCACACCATCAGCCCGAGGTGGTCGGCCCAGTAGAGGAAGCGCGGATCCTCGATCTTCTGGTGGATGCGCACGGCGTTGAAGCCGAGCGCCTTGATCAACTCGACTTCCTCCTTCAGCGCCTCGGCGCTGGGCGCGGCGAGGTGCGATTTCGGCCAGAAGCCCTGCTGCAGCACCGAGCGCACGAACATCGGCTTGTCGTTGAGAAGGAACCGCCCGTTGGCGATGCCGACGCTGCGCAGGCCGAAATAGCTTTCGAGCGTGTCGCCCGCCGTGCCCGCCTCGTCGCGCAGCGTCGCCGTCACGTCGATCAGGTTGGGGTTGTCGGGCATCCAGTAGAGATCGTTGCGATGCACGCCGTTCTGCGCCGCCGGAATCGTGACCACGGTCTCGATGCGATTGCCGTTCACCGCCACGCGCTGGGCCGCCAGGATCTCGGTGCCCTTGCGCAGCTCGATCTCGAGCTGCCCCGCATGCGCATGGTTGAGGATGGCCTCGACCCGGACGCTGCCGCTCACCAGCTCCGGCGTCAGCTGGAAGTCCTCGATGAACGTCTCGGGTACGGGCTCCAGCCACACGGTCTGCCAGATGCCCGAGGTGCGGTCGTACCAGATGGCGTGCGGCGTCGGCTCCCAGTCCTGCTTGCCGCGCGGCTGGGTGATGTCGCGCGGCTGGTCCTCGGCGCGCACGACGATGACCTGTTCGCCCGTGCGGCGCAGGCTGCTGGTGATGTCGGCCGAAAAGGGCGTATGGCCGCCCTCATGCGCGGCGACCAGGTCGCCGTTCACCCAGACCTGCGCGCGATAGTCGACGGCGCCGAAATGCAGCAGCAGCCGCGCCGCACCGCCCGGCGCCTCGAAGGTCCGCCGGTACCACAGGATGGGGTGGAAGCCCTTGTCGTTGATGCCCGACAGTTCCGACTCGGGCGGGAAGGGCACGGTGATCGTGCGGGTGAAGCGGCCCGCATCGCCATGCCAGCGCTCCCTGAGCCCGGCATCGGCATCGTCATAGGTGAACTGCCACGGGCCGTTGAGGTCGATCCAGCGCGCGCGCTGGATGCGGGGCCGCGGATGCAGGAGGGATGTCGTCTCGCCCATTCTCGTCTCCACCGGCAGGGCGGCAACGCCCGCCGTGCCTTGAAATGTGGGACCGGAGGCGCCGGGAGGAGCGCCATCCGATCCCGCTTGCCGGCCGCTTCGCCGGTATTCGCCCGTCGCCGCCGGGCCGTGGCGTCAGCCCAGTTGCACCCGGATCACCTGGTACGAATAGGGCGCCAGCTTGCCGCTGAGCCGGCTGCCGTCGGCGCTGATGCCGCGTCCGGCGCTCGGCGCCACCGCAGTCTGGTTGGCGAGCGTGTTGGCAACCTTGAGATCGGGATGCGTCATCACCTGGTGCTCGATGACGCGCGCCGTGTCGCCGAACCCCTTGAGGTCGATATCGAGCTCGAGCGCCTCGCTGCCATGCCGGTTGACGGCAAAGAAGGTCAGGATGTTCGCCTGCGCGTCATGCACCCCCGAAATGTCGAGATAGGGCACGTTGTCGGCGACGTCGGCGTCGTAGCCGGGCGAAGTGACGCCCAGGCTCAGCGCCGTGCCGCGCCCGAAGATCGACGCGAAATAATAGGGGAAGTAGATGCTCTGCTTCCACGCCGGTCCGCCCGGCTCGGCCATGATCGGGGCGATGACGTTGACGAGCTGCGCGATGCAGGCGATGCGGACCACGTCCGAGCGTCGGATGAAGGTATTGAGGATGCACGCCACCTGCAGCACGTCCTCGAAATTATAGGCATCCTCGAGCAGGCGCGGCGCGTGCGGCCAGCCGCCATTGCCGTCGAGCACCTCGCGGTCGGCGGCATTGGAGTGGTACCACACGTTCCACTCGTCGAACGAGATCGTCACCTGCCGCTTGCTGCGCGTCTTGGCCTTCACGAAATCGATCGTCGAGGCCACCGTGCCGATATAGGTGTCGAGCTTCTCGTTGAGCGCAAGATAGTTCGCCGTGTGGTTGGCGCGGTTGCCGAAATACATGTGCAGCGAGATGTGGTCGACCGACTCGTAGGTGTGCTCGAGCACGACCCGCTCCCATTCGGGGTAGGTCGGCATGTCGGCATTCGACGAGCCGCAGACGACGAGCTCCAGCGATTTGTCGAAGGCGCGCAGCGTCTTGGCCGTTTCGGCGGCCAGTCGGCCATATTCGTCGGCGGTCTTGTGGCCGACCTGCCAGGGCCCGTCCATCTCGTTGCCGAGGCACCACAGCTTCACGCCGAACGGGTCGGCGCGGCCGTTCTGCTTGCGCAGATCGCCCCAGTACGAACCCGTCGGTCCGTTGACGTACTCGACAAAGTTGCGCGCCTCGTCGAGGCCGCGTGAGCCGAGATTGATGGCGAGCATCGGCTTCGTGCCCACCGTCTCGCACCAGTCGTAGAACTCGTGCACGCCCACCGCGTTCGAATCGGATGTGTGCCAGGCGAGGTCGAGCCGCGTCGGGCGCTGCTCGCGCGGGCCGACGCCGTCCTCCCAGTTATAGGCCGAAACGAAATTGCCGCCGGGATAGCGCACATACGGAATCCGCAGCTCGCGCACGAGCTGGGCGACGTCGCCGCGCATGCCGTTCTTGTCGGCGCTCGGATGGTCGGGCTCGTAGATGCCGGTGTAGATCGCCCGCCCGAGATGCTCGAGGAACGCGCTGTAGAGCCGGTCGTCGATGTTCGAAACCGCAAAATCGCGATGCGCGGTTACGCTCGCACGCATTTGGATAGCCTCCCAAGGAACCCGACTATTGGATTTGTATCGGGGATTGTGGCGCATTGGAGCCGAACTTCCCCTGCGCCGTCAAGCGCGTTTCTGCTCGATGCCGGCGAACATGACAGCCCTGCTGACCCGCCTCTCAAGGACAGCAATCTTGACCATTTGCTGACGTTGTCACGTTACGGCGAGCGAGCAAAGCCGGGCGTCTCCGGCGGTCAGCGCTGGAAAGTGCACGCGGCGCTCGCCGCCCGCAAATCGTGGCTTGGCCGCTCCATATCGGCAGTCCCGGACGACATGCGGAGTGTACCTGTCACAGTGATCCGAATTTCCGGTATTGATCGTAATTTCTGATGTGCCTACAGTCGGTATCAGCGCGGGGGCCAGGAGAACGCCACCTGCGTATGCCGGCACGCTGCAAAAGGTGGCGGCCGGAGCTGTTCAACCTTTGGGAGGATATGAACGTGATCCGGAATATCGTTAGGGCCGCGATGCTCAGCACGGCACTGCTCGGCACGGCCGTCGGGGGTGCGCTCGCCCAGGAGACCATCGTGTGGTGGGACTTCCTCGGCGGCGGCGACGGCGTACGCATGAAGACGCTGCTCGACAAGTTCGCGCAGGAGAACCCCGACATCAAGATCGAGGCGACGACGCTGGAGTGGGGAACTCCGTTCTATACGAAGCTGCAGACATCGGCGGCGATCGGCGAGGGCCCCGATATCTCCACCTATCACCTCTCGCGCATCCCGCTCGGTGTTGCGACCGGCACGCTGAGCGAGATCACGCCCGACGAGATCGCCGCCGCCGGCCTCGATGCTTCGGACTATGAGGAGGCGAACTTCAAGGCGGCGCAGGTCGACGGCAAGCAGTACGGCATCCCCTTCGACATCCACTCCATCATTCTCTACTACAACAAGGATGCGCTGAACGCCGCCGGCCTCATCGGCGCCGACGGCCTGCCCACCGGCCTCGACGGCGTCGACAACTTCAAGGCGGCGTTGCAGAAGCTCAAGGACAACGGCTCCGAGTACGGGGTGTCGATCCACTCGGCTGCCGGCGACAGCCAGTGGCGCATCTTCTACTCGCTGCTCAACCAGCAGGACGGCAAGTTCCTCGACGACGACGGCGAGTTCCTGTCGGGCGACAACCTCGACAAGGCAGTGAACGCGACATCCGTCGTGGCCGACTGGGTATCGAGCGGGCTGGCTCCGGCCGCGACCGAATATCCTGCGTCCATCGCGCTCTTCACCGGCGGCAGCGCCCCGCTCCACATCAACGGCGTGTGGGAAGTACCGACGATGGCCGACCTCGCCGACAAGGGCGATCTCGGCTTCGAATGGGGCGCCATCCAGCTTCCGACCTTCTTCGATCACCCCGCCACCTGGGCGGATTCCCACTCCTTCGTGATCCCCAACCGCGTCGGCAACGAGGTCTCGGCGGAAAAGCGCGCCGCGGTGCTGAACATCATCGCCTGGATGAACAAGAACTCGACCTTCTGGGCCACGGCCGGCCATATCCCGGCCTACAAGCCGGCCCGTGACAATGACGAATTCCGCAACATGCAGCCGAACGCCGTCTACTCCTCGCTCGCCGAAACCGCCGTATTCGACCCGGTGTCGACATTGGCCGGCGTGGCATCTCCCATCTACGATGCCGCCGGCAACTACCTGATGCCGGCCATCAACGGCGAGATCGATCCGCAGTCCGCCATGGAGGAGATGCGCGACGACCTCAACGCGCAGCGCTGATAGCGTAGCGTGACGCAAAGGCCGGCGCCGCCACAGGCGCCGGTCCACCGCACTGCCATCGGGAGGAGGCACGACGTGGCCAGTATGGATGCCGCGGGCACCGGTTCCGCAGCCGTCCGCAAACGCGGATACAATTGGGGAGAAGTGGGGATCGCGCTTCTTCTCGTCGCGCCCTTCGTCATCATCTACGCGGTGCTCTTCGTCTGGCCGACGCTCCAGATGGTCTGGCTCAGCCTGCACAACGCCCCGCTGATTGGGCCGGGCAAGTGGAACGGCATCGACAACTACATCCGCCTGTTCAAGGACCGCCTGTTCGGCGTCGCCTTCTGGAACACAGCCTATTTCGTGCTTCTCACCGTGGTGCCGTCGACGCTGCTCGGCCTCGCCATCGCGCTCGGCGTCAACCGGCTCAAGGGCTGGACGCAGTCGATCCTGCTCGCCTGTTTCTTCATTCCCTACATCCTGCCGGTCTCGGTCGTCTTCCGCATCTGGGCCTGGATGTTCGACAGCCAGTTCGGCATCCTGCAGGCGCCCATCTCCTGGCTGTTCGGCGCCAACGTTCCGGTGTTCCGCACCCTGCCGCTGTTCATGCCCACTGTGGGCTTCATCACCGTGTGGTGGCTCGTCGGCTTCAACGTGTTGCTGTTCATCGCGGGGCTGCGCAACATCTCCTCCGAGATCTACGAGGCCGCCCAGCTCGATGGCGCGACCCGCTGGCAGCAGTTCAGCCGCATCACCTGGCCGCTGGTCTGGCCGGTCACCGTGCTGGTGCTGACCATCCAGCTCATCTTGCAGTTCAAGATCTTCGACCAGATCTACCTGTTCGGCCAGGGCGGGCGCACCGATGCGACGATGGGCATGGTGCAGCTCATCTTCCGCAACGCCTTCCAGAAGAACCAGGGCGGCTACGGCGCCACCGTCGCCGTCGTCCTGTTCGCCATCATCATCGTCTTTTCGGTGCTGCAATATCAGCTGCTCAGGGCGCGAGGCGACAAATGAGTGCCGTGACCGCCGACGACACCCTCGCGACGATGTCGCCCCGCCGCCAGCGTACCCTGCGCACGCTGGATATCGTCGGGCTCATCGCCACCATCGTCACCCTGCTCGGTGCCATCTTCTGGGCGTTCCCGCTCTACTGGGCGCTGGTCACGACCTTCAAGGTCGAGAACGACATCGTGCAGCCCGGCATCGAGCTGTGGCCGCGCCGCTTCACGCTCGACGCCTACACCCATGTGCTGTTCAACACCAAGATCGGCACCTGGTACATCAACTCGCTTGTGACCTCGCTCGGCACGACTTTCATCGTCGTGATCACCAGCGCCGCCGCCGGCTACGCCATCAGCCAGCTCAAGTTTCCCGGCCGGCGCGCGCTGTGGTGGATGATCCTCGCCAGCTTCATGATCCCCATCCCGGCGCTGATCGTGAACCACTACGTGCTGATGGCGCAGTTCAAGCTGATCAACTCGTGGATGGGCGTCATCCTGCCCCAGCTCATCGCGCCGGTGACGGTCATCATCTACAAGCAGTTCTTCGACTCGGTGCCCAAGGAATTCCGCGAGGCTGCCAAGATCGACGGCGCCAACGAGGTCCAGCTCTTCTTCCGGCTCTATCTGCCGATGAACTGGGGCATCACCACCGCGCTCGCCATCATCACCTTCATCGGCGCGTGGAACAACTTCCTCTGGCCGTTCCTCGCAGTCACCGAGGAGTCGATGATGAACGTCACCGTTGGCATCACGCAGGTGACCGACGCCTTCGGCGTCAAATACGCCCGCGACCTCGGCTCGGCCATGCTCGCCGGCCTGCCGGTGGCGATCGTCTATCTCATTTTCCAGCGGCGCGTGACGCAGGCCATCATGCTGACGGCCGGCATCAAGGGCTGACGCGAACTCCAACAGGGCATCGGGGCATTCATGGGCACTGTCGATCTGCAGCATGTCACCAAGCGTTACGGCAACGTGCAGGTCATCACCGACCTGTCGCTCAAGGTGGAGGAGGGCTCGTTCACGGCGCTGCTCGGTCCCTCCGGCTGCGGCAAGTCCACGCTGCTGCGCATGATCGCCGGGCTCGAGGAGATCACCATCGGCGACTGCTACATCGACGGCATCAACGTCACCGAAGTGCCGCCCGCCAAGCGCGGCACGGCAATGGTGTTCCAGTCCTACGCGCTCTATCCTCACCTCACCGTGCGCCAGAATATCGCCTTCTCGCTGTCGCTGGCACATGCGCCGAAAACCGTGCAGAATCAGCGCGTCGGCGAGGTGGCGCGCATGCTCCAGCTAGAGGAGCTGCTCGACCGGCGGCCGGCGCAGCTCTCCGGCGGCCAGCGCCAGCGCGTCGCCATCGGCCGGGCGCTGGTGCGCGAGCCCAAGGTGTTCCTGTTCGACGAGCCGCTGTCCAATCTCGATGCCATGCTGCGCGTGCAGATGCGGCTCGAGCTCGCCAAGTTGCACCAGGACGTCAAGACGACGATGATCTACGTCACCCACGACCAGGTCGAGGCGATGACCCTCGCCGACAGGATCGTGGTGCTCGATCGTGGCGTCATCTCGCAGGTCGGCACGCCCCTCGAGCTCTACAACACCCCCGCCAACAAGTTCGTCGCCGCCTTCATCGGCTCGCCCGCGATGAACTTCTTTGCCGCCGAGATCACCGGGCGCGACGACAGGGGCTTCGCGCTGGCGCTGCCAGGCGGGCGTACCACGACGATCGTGTCGCGCGGCGGCGAGCCGAATGGCGGCGACGTCGAGGTCGGCGTCCGGCCCGAGCACCTGACGCTCGGGGCCACCGGGGACCCGCAGGCATCCTTCGAGGGCACGGTGAATATCGTCGAGCAGCTGGGCAATTCGACGCTGCTCTATGTCGGCACCGCCGCCGGCCAGCTCATCGTCGAAGGCGAGGGCAATCTCGAGGCCGCGCCGGGCGACAAGGTCAGCCTCACGCTGGATCCCGCCCGCTCGCATCTGTTCGGCGCCGACGACAAGGTCGTCTGACGCCGCCGCGCGGCCGGCCTACGCTCCCGAATTGCTCGGCCAGGTTTCCGTGTGGATGCGCAGCACGATGTCCTGGTCGTAATTGCCGAAGCCGCGCCCGAAGATGTTCACGCCGCCGGGGTTGCGCGCATTCTCCTTCACCCCGATCCGCAGCCGGATCGAGTGGTGGTTGGGAATGTCGAGATCCTTGAGCGCCACCGGCGAGATCTTGATGCCGTCGACATAGGTGCCGTCGCGCGCGATGCGCCAGGTCTTGAGCATGCCGTACTGGCTGCCGCGCAGCGTCCACCAATCCGGCGTATAGACGCCGCGCTGGTCGCCGAAATCGCCCGGGCTCGTCCAGGTCCCCACGTCCTGCTGGTTGATCCACACGGTGATGTCGCTCGGCCAGTCCGTCGCCGTGCCGGGCACTTCCGAGGAAAGCTCGAACGAGAACTCCAGCGCCTCGATATTGGCCTTGGTCAGCCGCGCATTGTTGGGGAACTGGTATTCCACGAAGCCGCGTGTGAACCACATCAGTCCGGCGCGCATGCGGCCGGGGTCGAGGAAGATGTCGGGCACGTCGAGCAGCCCGATGATGCCTTCCGTCGAGCACAGCCCGCATGGTGCGCTCACCTCGCAGCTCGTATAGAGCCCCACCGGCATCGCCACTTCGATGATGTCCTCGCGGGTGGTGGTGCCGTCCTCCTTGAACATCACCAGCACCTCGTCGAACACGGCGCGGCAGATCTTCTGGTTGCCCTTCTTGGCCTTCTGCGTCTCGGTGCGGATCAGCCCCGCTTCCTCGAGAATCTGCAGGTTCGACGACACTGTCGATTGCGGCAGCGCCAGCAGTTCGGCGATGTCGTTGACGTTGAGCCCGCCGCGCTGGTGCAGCGCCTTCAAGATCTTGACGCGGACGGGCGAGGCGAGGCCGCGCAGCACGTCGGGTCGCTCCTCGGGATCGACCAAAAGGAAGTTGCGGCTCATGGCAATAGACGCTGACGCGATCCCTCAGAATATCGGGTTCATATCAGCGTTTCCGGATCGGACGCAACGGCAGAAGCGTCGCGGCGGCTTCTATTTCGGCGGCGGCAGCACGGGCCAGCCATCCTCCGTCCATCGGATCGGTACGATCTGGAGCTTCGAGACGCCCAGCTCGCTGCCGTCATAATAATGATAGGCCAGCATGTCGCGGCCGGCGCCGAACACGGGTTCCTGCCCGCCCGGCCCGATGAAGCGGCCCTCCGTTCGCTGCAGCTGGCTCGCGCCGCTGCGCAGCATGTCGGTCCCGGTCTCGCCCAGATAGGGGCCGGTTATGGCGTCGGCCCGCCCCACCATGATCCTGTAGGTGCTGGCGACGCCCTGGCAGCACTGGTCGTAGGAGACGAACAGGTAGAACCGGCCGTCATGCTCGAGGATGGACGAGGCCTCGATGGCGCCGCGCCCGCGCGAGGCGATGTCGTGGACCGGCGTGTCGTCCGACAGCAGCTTGCCCGTTTCGGGGTCGAGCTCGCGCAGCTTGATGCCCGACCAGTACGAGCCGTAGCTGAGCCACGCCCGTCCGTCCGTCGTGTCGATCCGGTAGGGGTCGATGGCGTTGAAGTCGTCGCGCGCGCCGCTCTCGAGCACCATCCCCTGGTCCACCCAGCCGGCCTCCGGCGCCTGCGGATCGAAGGCGTCGTTCGTCATCAGCCCGATCGTGCTGACATTGATGCCGAAGCTCGACACCGAATAGTACAGATACCATTTGCCGCCATGCTTCACCGCGCTCGGTGCCCAGATGTTGCGGCTCTTGTAGCCCAGCACCTCCTGCGTCCATGTCGGCACGCCCTTGCCGATGGCGCCGGCATTGGTCCAGGCGATGCCGTCGGGCGAGGTCTTGAGCTTGATGGCGCCCTGGTGGAGCCCGCCCTCGTCGCCCGTCTGGAAGCTCACCCAGTGGCCGTCCTCGACGATCACCGAGGGGTCGTGGATGCGCAGGTCTCCCGTCAGCGCCGGCACACTGTCCGCCGCCGCCGCCGCGAGCGTGGGCAGCAGCAGCGCCGTGATGGCGATCAGCCTCAGCATCGTGTCCTCCCGGCTAGGCCTCGGGAATCCATACCATCATCGAGCCATTGCCGCGATTAGCCCACAGATAATAGGGCAGGGCGGTGAGCGTCGCCGCGCCCTCCCGTGGCGGTTGCGTGCGATAGAGGTCGTGCCAGTCCGTCGGGTCGATGGCGCGCGCCGGGGCGCTGAGCGTCACGGCGCCGCCGAACAGGTCGGCGCGCCTCGTCGTTTCGAGTTCGGCATCGCGCGGCAGCTTCAGCCGCTGCACCGCCCCGCCGGGATTGTCCGCCTCCTCGATGCAGTAGACCAGCGGCCCGCGCTTCAGCGCCACCCGGCCTGTATCCATGATGACCCCCGGATGCGCATAGACGCGTTCGGCCGGCATTGGCAGGTCGAGCGCGATGCTGTCGCCCTTGGCCCAGCGCCGGTGAAGGGTCACATAGCCGTTGACCGGTTCCGCCGTCACCGCTTCGCCGTTGACGGTGAGGTTGTAGCCCTTGCTCCAGCCGGGTACGCGCAGCTTCACGTCGAACGCTGCCGGCGTCTCGGGATCGATAGCGATCCGGATGTCGCCCGACCACGGATAGTTGGAGATCTCGCGGATCTCGACCATCGTGCCGGCGATCTCGCGCCGCGCCGAGATGCCGCCGTAGAGATGGAACGCCAGCCCGTCCGACGCCGTCGACAGGAAGTAACCGCCCACCGACGCCACCAGCCGGCTGACATTCATCGTGCAGCACGGGCAGGTGTGCCACGCCCAGCGCTCGGCCGAGCCGTTGCTCTCCAGCGGATTGGCATAGAAGTAGTGCTCGCCGTCATGGCTCAGCCCGCTCAGCGCGCCATTGTAGAGGGCCAGCTCGAGCACGTCGGCATATTTACCGTCGAGATCGAGATGCAGCATGCGTTGCGCCCAGAAGATCAGCGCCACCGAGGCGCAGGTCTCGGCATAGGCCGTCTGGTTGGGCAGGTCGAAATCATGCGTGAACCCCTCATTGTGCGCCGAGGGGCCGAGCCCGGCCGTCACGTACATCTTGGTGTCCATGACGTCCGTCCACAGCGTCTCGCAGGCACTCTTCAGCGCGGCGTCGTTGAGTTCGACGGCCAGGTCGGCCATGGCGGTGTAGAGATACATCGCCCGCACCGCGTGGCCCACCACCTTGGTCTGCTCGCGCACCGGCCGGTGCGACTGGCTGTATTCGTAATTGGCATAGATGTAGCGCTGGAAGTCGATGCCGCGCTCCTCGCGCTCCGCCTTCTCCACGTCGTAGTAATGCGGGTTCTGCCGGCCGCGCTCGTTGACGAAATAGGCGGCGAGGTCGAGGTGCCTCTTCTCCCCGGTCAGATGGTAGAGCTTGACCAGCGCCAGCTCGATCTCGGGATGTCCGCAATAGCCGCGCTTCTGGCCCGGCCCGGTGCCGAAGGTCTGCCTGATATGCTCGACATAGCGTTCCATTATGTCGAGCCAGCGCCGCCGCCCGGTCGTCTCGAAATAGGCGATGGCGCCTTCGAGCATGTGCCCGGCATTGTAGAGTTCGTGATTGTCCCGGAGGTTCGACCAGCGGTTCTCCGGCTCGCGCTCGAGATACCAGCAGTTGAGGTAGCCGTCCGGCTCCTGCGCTGCCTCGAAATCGTCGATGATCGCCTCGATCTTGGCCTCGATGTCGGCATCGCGCCGGTGCGACAGCGCGTAGCTTGCCGACTCGATCCACTTGCCTACGTCGGAATCCCAGAACACCTGCACCGAAAAGCCGTTGGGGTGGCGCGGAATGCGCAGCGGCGGCACCGGCTTGGGCAGCTTCAGCGAGTCGAGGATGCCGACCTCGCCGAGCTTGCGGTGCTGGCTGGGGATCGTCCGCGTCAGCACCGTGTCGAGGCGCTCTTTCCAGAAGGCGCCTTCGAGGCGCACGTCGATGAAGCGAACAGGATGATACTGGCTCATTGAAACTCCATTCCGGACGGCGTCGCCGTCCGCCTTGCTAGATCGTCGAGGATTCGCGCACCACGAGGCTGCAGGGCAGGCGGCGCACGCCGCGCATGTCGTCCCCCGCCATGATGGCGAGCAGCGCCGCGCCCGCCTCGCGGCCGAGCGCGCTGAGATTCATGTCGACGCTCGTCAGTTGCGGCCGCGCCGCGAGCGTCATCACTTCCCAATTGTCGAAACCCACAATAGCGACGTCCGCGGGAACGGCGAGGCCGCGCTCGCGCAGCGCCTCGCTGGCCCCGCGCGCGATCTGGTCGTTGTCGCAGAACAGCGCATCGGGCCGCGGCGCGCCGCTGGCCAGCAGCTGCGCCACGGCATCGCGTCCCCATTGCTCGGCCCACGGCCCGTTGAGATAGAGCGCGGCGTCGAACGTCAGCCCGGCCGCCGCCAGCGCCGCGACATGCCCGGCCCGGCGCAGCCGCACCGCATCGAACCGCTCCGGCCCGGCGATATGCGCGATGCGCCGCCGCCCGAGCCCCAGCAGGTGCTCGATCGCCAGCCTCGCACCGCCCTCGTCGTCGGGGATGAGGCAGAGCGCATCGGGATCGTCCGCCTGCGAATAGACATAGACGATCGGCACGCCCGGCAGCGGGCCGATGGGTGCCCGCTTGTCGGCGCGCCGCGCCGTCACCACCAGCCCGTCGATGCGCTTGCGCATGAGCTGCTCGAGATGCTGCTTCTCGCGCGCCGGATCGTCGGTGGCGTTGCACATGAATACGGCGATGCCCTCGTCGGCGAGTGTCTGCTCCAGTGCTTCGACGATGGGAAAGCTGAACCGGCCGAACGAATCGTTGGTGATCAGCCCCACGGTCATCGAGCGTGCCCGGTGGAGGCTCTGCGCCAGGTCGTTGGGCCGGTAGCCGAGCGCCTGCGCGGCGGCCAGCACCTTCTCGCGCGTTTCCTGGCGCAGGTGCCCGGTGGCGTTGAGCGCCTTGCTCGCCGTGCCGATGGAGACCCCGGCGGCGCGTGCCACGTCGTGGATCGTCAGCCCGCTGCGGCCGGTCCTCACGATGCGCGATGCTCTGGCGTCGTCGGTCATTGCCTCAGCCCTTGATCGCGCCCGACATGAAACCGCGCACATAGTGCCGCTGCAGCAGGAGGAACAGCAGCATGCACGGCACCGCCATCACCACCACGCCGGCCTCGGTGGCGCCATAGTCGATCACCCCCATCGTCTGTTGCCGCAAATTGGCGACCGCCAGCGGCAGCGTCGCCTTGCTGGAATCGGTGAGCAGGATCAGCGGCGCAAAGAAGTCGTTCCAGGCGGCGAGGAAGGCGAACAGCCCCACGGTCACCAGTCCCGGGCGCACCGCCGGCAGCATGATCCGCCACAGGACGTCGAAGGTGGCGCAGCCGTCGACCAGCGCCGAATCCTCGAGGTCGCGCGGAATGGCCTCGAACGAGATGCGCATCATGTAGGTGGCGAAGGGCAGCTGGAACATGGCGATCACCAGCGCCACGCCGAGCAGCGAATTGACGAGCCCGAAGGCGTTGAGCAGCACGTAGAGCGGAATGAGGACGCTCGCATAGGGCACCATCAGGATGGAGAGCGTCAGCAGGAACAGCGCGTCGCGCCCGGGAAAGCGGAAGCGTGCGAAGGCATAGCCGCCCAGCGTCGAGATGACGAGGGTGATGGCGACGGTGAGCAGCGATACCAGAGCGCTGTTGAAAAAGAACACCGGCAAGCCCGCGCCGAAGCCGAACAGCGTCACGTAGTTGCCGAGGCCGTAGCCGACCGTCTGCGCCGTACCGGCCTGCGGGCTGACCGAGGCGATGAGGCTCCACAGCAGCGGAAACAGGAAGATGATGGCGAGCCCGCCGGTGACGACGTAGTAGGGCGTGCCGCCGAAGGGGGACTGGCGAAGCGGAATGGCGGCCATCGCTCAGTCCTCCTTGCCGCGCAGGAAGCGGAATTGCAGCGCGTTGAGCACCAGCAGCACCACCAGCGTGATGATCGACAGCGCTCCGGCCGTGCCGAGGTTCTGGCGCTGGAACGCCTCGCGGTAGATCACCGACACCACGGTGACGGTGCTGTTGTCCGGCCCGCCCTTGGTGAGGATGTAGAACTGGTCGAAGGCCAGCAGCGAGCCGGTGACGCACAGGATCAGCGCCAGCGCGATCGACGGGCGCAGCAGCGGCAGCGTCACGTGGCGGAAAGTCTGCCAGCGCGAGGCGCCGTCGAGCTGGGCCGCTTCGAACACGTCCTCGGGGATGGCCTGCAGCCCGACCAGCAGGATGAGCATGTAGAAGCCGGCATACTTCCACACCACCAGCAGCGTCGTCGACAGCAGCGCGTTGAGCGGCGTGCCGAGGAACTGGATCGGCCCGTCGATCACCCCCAGCTGTTCGAGCGGCGGGCTGATCGGCCCGATCTCGGGGGAAAAGAAGCCCCAGGCCAGCAGCGACGCCGCGGCGAGGCCCACCGACACCGGCAGGAGGTAGATGGTGCGCAGCGCGCCGACCCAGCGGCCCTGCGCCTGCACCAGCAGCGCCAGCCCGAGTCCCAGCCCGATCAGCAGCACGGTGACCAGCACGGTGTATTCGATGGTGAACACCACCGCCGGCCAGAACAGCCGGTTGCGCCAGATGGAGTCGAAATTCTTCGGGAAGTTCCAGTCGCCGGCGCCGGTGAGCAGCGGCCAGGTGCTGAGCGACATGCGGCCCACCAGCACCAGCGGCGCGATGAACAGCACCGCCACGAAGACCAGCGTGGGCAGCGTGTAGGCAAAGCCCATGAGTCGCCGGCGACGATGCCAGCCCGGCTGGCTTTTCGGCGCCGCGCTCTCGGCAAGGGTCTGGGCGGTCGAGATCATTGTCACGCGATGCTACCGGAAGCAGGGAGACGGAGGCGAGGGCCTCTCGCGGCAGGGCCGCGAGAGGCACCGGCGCCGGCCCGCGGATTACGGGTTCAGCGACTCGTTGATGTCGTCATTGTCGGCATCGATATTGCCGGCATCGCCGAACACCGCGTCACGGAACAGCACGATCCACGGCCCCTGCGGGTCGTTGAAGGTCGCGCCGAAGTTCTTGGCGAACGGCGTCTGCCCCTTGGCCGCGACCTGGTTGAACAGCACGAGGCGCGGGTCCGACGAGCTGTAGGCGTTGTCAGCGAGGTCGGAGCGCGACACCACGTTGCCGCCCTTGGCCACCACCTCGATCTGCGCGTCGTCGCTCTGCAGCCAGGCGAGGAAGTTCCACGCCGCATCGACCTTCTGGCTGTCGCGCGAGATGCCGATGGCGTCGCCGCCGATGAAGGTGGACTGGCCGCCCGTGAGCCCGGCGATCGGCGTCACGCCGATGTCCTCGTCCGCCAGTGCGTCGCTGGCGAGGCCCTGCAGGCTGGCCGGCATCGGCATGATGCCGATGGTGCCCTTGGGGAAATAGGCGGTCCAGGTGGCGCCGGTCTCGCTCTGCGAGTCGGGCATCAGCATGGTGCCGTCCTCGACGAGGCTGCGGAAGGTCGCGTAGATCGCCTTGTTCTCGTCGCTGTTGAGATAGGACTCGGTGCCCTCGGCGTTCATCACGGCTTCGCCGTCGGCCCAGGCGATGGGGAACCAGGTGAAGACGTTGCAGCCGCCGCAATTGCCGCCGAAGAACGTGCCCGATACGCCGTTGCCGAGCTTCGCCACGGCGCGCGCCGCATCGGCGAACTCACCCAGCGTTGCCGGCGGCTTGTCGGGGTCGAGCCCGGCCTCGCGGAACAGCTTCTTGTTGTACATCCACACCGACAGGTCGACGACGAAGGGCAGGCCGTACTTCTTCGAGTCCCAGGTCGAGGCGACGATGGCGCCGGGGGCGATGGTGTCGACGAAGGGCAGCCCGTCGATGCGCTCCGTCAGGTCGGTGAACAGCCCCGCCGAAGTCCAGTTCGGCATGAACACGACGTCGGCCGAGAACAGGTCGGGCAGGCCGTTGGCGGCCGCCGCGGCGCCCACCTTCGTCTGGTAGTCGTCGGTGGGCACGTAGGTCACGTCGACCTGGTTCTTGTGGGTGGCGTTGTAGGCCGCCACCAGCGCCTCGGCGCGGGCCTGCGTCGCGGCGCGCGTCCACAGCGTCAGCTGCGTCCCGTCGTCGATGCCCATCGGGTCGGCCGCCAGCGCGACGCCCGGTACGGCGGTCAGCAGCGCAAGCGCCGCTGCAGCCAGTGTCAGCTTCGGTAGTCTCATCGAAATCCTCCCTGTTGCCTTGCGGAGGCAAGCCCGAAAGCATCCCCCGACTCGTCAGGAAAAGCTTTTCTTCCAAACAGCCAACGCCAACCGGGCGATCCGGTTCGGCGCTGTAGGAAAAGCTTTTCTGATCCCGATTTATGCACGCGCCGCCGCCCTTGGCAAGCACCCGTTCCGGCATATGGTCCCGCAGCCTTGACTTGCCGCCGTCGCGCGTGGCTTTGGGGGGGACGCAAGGGGGTGTCATGAAAGCACTTGTCACGGGCTCGGCGGGCTTCATCGGCTTTCACGTCGCGCGCCGCCTGCTTGCCGATGGCCACGAGGTACTCGGCTTCGACGGGTTGACGCCCTACTACGACGTGGCGCTGAAGCGCGCTCGCCATGCCGTGCTGCACGCCATGCCGCGCTTTTCGGCCATCGAGGCGATGCTCGAGGATGAGGCGGCCGTCGCAGCCGCCGTCGCCGGCTTCGCACCCGAGATCGTCGTTCACCTCGCCGCGCAGGCGGGGGTGCGCCACAGTCTCGAGGACCCGCGCGCCTATGCCGCCGCCAACGTCACCGGCACGATCAACCTGCTCGAGGCGCTGCGCGGGCATCTGCCGCGCCATCTGCTGTTCGCCTCGAGTTCGTCGGTCTATGGCGGCAACGCCACCATGCCCTTTTCCGAGACCGATCGCACCGACTTTCCCGCCTCGCCCTACGCCGCGACCAAGAAGGCCGGCGAGGCGCTGACCCATGCCTACGCCCACATCCACGCCCTGCCGACGACGTGCTTTCGCTTCTTCACCGTCTATGGCCCGTGGGGGCGCCCCGACATGGCGCTGTTCAAGTTCGTTGCGGCCATCGAGGCGGGCGAGCCCATCGACGTCTATGGCGAGGGTCAGTTAGAACGTGATTTTACCTATATCGACGACCTCGTCGAGGCCATCGTCCGGCTCATCGCCCTGCCGCCCCGCCAGGGCGCGCCCGTCACCGCGGCCGGCGTCGCCGATTCCCTGTCGCCCGTGGCGCCGTGGCGCGCCGTCAACATCGCCGCCGGCCAGCCGGTGGGCCTCATGCCCTTCATCGAGACCGTCGAGCGCGCGCTTGGCCGCACGGCGCAAAAGCGCCTCTTGCCGCGCCAGCCCGGCGACGTCGTCGCCACCTGGGCCGACCCCGGCCTGCTCGGCGCCATGACGGGCTATGTCCCTCGCACGCCTGTCGAAATCGGCGTCCGCGCCTTCGTCGACTGGCACCGAGACTGGGCCGCATCCCGCCGCGACGCGCCTTGACGCCGTCCCCCTTTTCGAGCAGAGATCGGCCGCGAGGCGGGTGTAGCTCAATGGTAGAGCAGAAGCTTCCCAAGCTTACGACGAGGGTTCGATTCCCTTCACCCGCTCCAGCCGCGACCGCGCCGGATCCGACGTCATGACTCGCACCATCCTCATCACCGGTGCGGCCGGCAATATCGGCGCAAAGCTCGTCGCGCATTTCCGCGCCAATACCGGCCTCGTGTTGCGGCTGCTCGATCGCGAGGGCGGCGAAGGGGTCGTTGCCGCCGATCTCGGCGTCTACGACGAGGCCTGGTCGTGCCTGTTCGAAGGCGTCGATACGGTCTTTCATCTCGCCGGCAATCCGCTCGGCAAGGCCGGCTGGCAGAGCGCGCAGCGCGACAATATCGCCGGCACCCAGCACGTGCTGCGCGCGGCGCGCGCCGCCGGGGTGCGTCGCGTTGTCTTCGCCAGCACCAACCAAGTGATGCTCGGCTACCGCTTCGCCAGCGGGCCGGTCACCACCGACATGCCGCCGGCGCCGCTCAGCCCCTACGGCATTTCGAAATTCGTCGGCGAGCAGTGCGGGCGCGCCTTTCACGAGGAGACGGGCATCGATTTTCTTGCCCTGCGCATCGGCTATTTCCAGCGCGGCGACAACCGGCCGGGCGCCCACATGCTGAGCGGCGAGTGGGGCCAGTCCATGTGGCTGTCGAATGGCGACATGCTCCACGCCGCCGAGTGCGCCATCGCCGCGCCGTCCTTCGGCTACGCCGTGGTCAACCTCGTGTCCAACAATGTCGGCATGCGCTGGGACATCGCCCATACCCGCGCGGTCATCGGCTACGTGCCGCGCGACACCGCCAGTCCCGTCATCACCGAGGCGACCCGCCGGATGGACGCCGAGGCGCGCGCCAGGCGGGTCGCTCCGGGAACCTGGCTCGACGAGCATTTCGACCGTGTTGACCTCTGACTCCCGCCTTTTGGCGATATTGACCGCCTGGTCAAACCGCACCACTGTCGCGCCATGAAAATCATCGTGCTGGGTGCCGGCGTCATCGGCACGACTTCGGCCTATGCCCTCGCCAGCGCCGGGCACGACGTGACGATCATCGACCGCCAGCCCGGCCCCGCCCGCGAGACGAGCTTCGGCAATGCGGGCGAACTCTCCTATGGCTATGCGTCGCCCTGGGCCGGCCCCGGCATCCCGCTCAAGGCGCTGCGCTGGCTGACGATGGTCGACGGGCCGCTGGTCATCCGTCCCATGCTCGATCCGCGCATGTGGCTGTGGGCCATGAGCCTGCTCGCCAACTGCACGCGCCAGGCCTACGCCGTCAACAAGGCGCGCATGGTGCGCCTCGCCGAATACAGCTCCGCGGCGATGACCGAGCTGCGCCGCCTGCCGGGCCTTGCCTTCGAGGGCCGCGAGCAGGGGACCCTGCAACTGTTCCGCACGCAGCAGCAGCTCGACCATATCCAGGGCGACATCGCCGTGCTGCAGCAATACGGCGTCCGCTACGAGGTGCTCGACCCGGCCGGCTGCGTCGCCGCCGAGCCCGGGCTGGCGACGGCGCGGGTGCCTTTCGTGGGCGGCCTGCGCCTGCCCGACGACGACACCGGCGACTGCCTGCTCTTCACCGAGGCGATGGCGCGCCTTGCGACCGAAGCCGGAGCGACGTTCCGGTTCGGCACGTCGATCGAGGCCATCGAGACCGACGGCAGCCGCGTCACCGGCGTCAGGACGGATCGCGGCGTCGTCACCGCCGACGCCTATGTCGGCGCGCTGGGCAGCTACACGCCGCTTCTCGTCGCCCCCCTCGGCATCCGCCTGCCGGTCTATCCGATCAAGGGCTATTCGCTGACGGTACCGATCACCGACGCCGCGACGGCCCCCGCCTCGACCGTCATGGACGAGACCTACAAGGTCGCCATCACCCGCTTCGACCGGCGCATCCGCATCGGCGGCACGGCGGAGATCGCCGGCTGGGACCTGAAGCTGCGCCCGCATCGGCGCGGCCCCCTCGAACGCTCGCTGCGCGACCTGTTTCCGCGCGCCGGCGACCTGTCGCAGGCGAGCTTCTGGTGCGGCCTCCGGCCCATGACCCCCGACGGCACCCCGGTGGTCGGCCGGGCGAAGTTCGACAATTTCTATCTCAGCACCGGGCACGGCACGCTGGGCTGGACCATGGCCGCCGGCTCCGCCCGCATCCTCGCCGACATGATCGGCGGGCGGCAGCCCGAGATCGACACCTCCGACCTCGATCTCAGCCGCTACGCGCGCTGAGCGGCGCCTCCGCGTCGCGCTCCACCTCCGCCACCGCCCCGCCCTTGGCCGCGCGCGACACGCGCGTCACCCCATGCGTCGTCTTGGCCCAGTGCACGGGGTGCGTGATCAGCTCGCGCGCCGCCTGCAGCGCCGCGATCGAGTGGAGGATCCAGTAGACCGGCAGCAGCACCTGCATCGGCATGAGGTGCCAGGCGCGCTGGTGCGCGAGCCCGCTCAGCGCCACCGCATAGGCGCCGCCATAGCCCGTCGCGAGAATGATCACCGCGCACACGTCCCAGATGTCGTGCGGCACGAGGCCGACGACCCCGTCGAGCAGCAGCCGGCCCACCAGCGCGCCGATGAAGACCGTATGCAGCAGCGCGGCGAGGATCATCCCGCCCACCAGCACCTGGAAGCCGAGAAAGGCGCGCCAGCCGATATCGTCGAGCAGCAGCAGCGGCGCCCGGTTGTGCACGATATAGGTCTGCATCCAGCCCTTCATCCATCGCGTGCGCTGCGCCATCCACGCCGCGAGCCCCACCGGTGCCTCCTCATAGGTGCGGCTGGCGAGGGTCTCGGCCCGCAGCCCGCGCCGCCTGAGCCGCACGCCGAGATCGGCATCCTCGGTGACGTTGAACGCATCCCAGCCGCCCAGCTCGCGCAGCACCGCGGTGCGGAAATGGTTGCTCGTGCCGCCCAGCGGTACCGGCAGGTTCCAGCGCGCCAGCGCCGGCAGCAGGCGGGCGAATAGCCCGGCATACTCGCCCGCGAACAGGGCCGTCAGCGCGTTCTCATGCGCATTCTCGGGCACCAGCTCCGCCTGCAGGCACGCCAGCCCCGGATCGGCCCGGAACCGCGCCGCCGCCAGCCGCAGCTGGTTCGGTTCCGGCACGTCCTCGGCATCGTAGACCACCAGCAGTTCGCCCCGCGCCAGCGGCAGCGCGTAGTCGATGGCCTTGGGCTTCGTGTGCGGTGCGCCCGCCGGCACCACGACGAGGCGGAAGCGCGGATCGTCGAGCACGGCCTGCACCGCCGCCACCGTCCGGCGGCTCTCCGATTCGACGACGAACTTGATGTCGAGCTTGTGCGGCGGATAGTCGAGCGCCGCCATGGCACGCCGGAGCATCGGCACCATCTGCGACTCGTTGCGCAGCGGAATGAGCACCGTATAGACCGGCAGCTCGCCCGCCTCCAGCGGCGGCGGTTCGGGCGCCACCGGGCCGGGCAGGGCAGCGAGCAGCCGCAGCAGCCCCGGCGCCATCAGTACCAGCGCCACCAGCGGCACCAGCACCGGCCGCGCCACGATGCCCGAGACCAGCACCAGCCCGATCATTGCGGCGAACAGCATGACGAAGCCGATCCGCGTGCCGCGCGGCAGGTCCGCCGAGGCCGAGGCGCGCGGCCAGATCTGCGTCAGCCGCTGGCGCGCATAGGCCATCAGCTGTGCGCTCGCAGCCCGCGTCAGCGCCGTCTCGATCGCCTCGGGCGGCGCGAACCGGACATGATCGGTGAGCGCGTCCCGCCGCGCCGCGCGCAGCTGCAGCACATTGGCGAAGCGCGGCGCGATGAACGTCAGCTCCTGCCCCAATACGCGCTGGCGGAGACTGCGCGTCTCGCCCAGCTGCTCGAGCCTGTCGATCTGCCGCCCGGGCAGCAGCGGCCGCGTCGGCAGCGTGCCGGCGAAGCCGTACCCGGCCCACAGCGCCGCGCGTCGCCACACCAGCGCATTGCCCAGCCCGAACTGGTGCGCGCAATAGTCGAGCGGGTCCATGTCGAGCGCGACGGCCGCAGCCAGATGCCTGGCCGCCAGCGTATCCGACGGGCACGCGCCGCCGAGAATCCCGCGCAGCAGCGCGAGAGCGGAAATCTCCTGGGACAATGACCGCTCCTCCCCGGAAGCGCCTTGTCGAAAATGGCTCTAAGTAAATATGCGTAGCGATCAAACGCCCGGATCGGCCGGCCCGCAAGTGGGGCTGTGGACAGCCGGTGCATAACCGGCCGCCTCGCCATCCGCTGCAATCTGCGCCATAAGCGCTTCGACCGATAAGTTGCGGACCCCGATGCGCGCCGTTTTCGTCCTCGTCTTTGCCGTCCTCGGCACGCTGGCCGCCCAGGCGCAGGCGCTGCCCTATCACGCCGATCCGAGCGCGCGCGATCTCGTGCCGAACCTTGCGGCGGTCCCGTCCATCCGCTTCCTCACCACCGCCGATTTTCCGCCCTTCAACTACCGCGACGCGTCGGGCGAGCTGGTCGGCTTCAATGTCGATCTCGCCCGTGCCATCTGCGCCGATCTGGGCATCACCTGCACCATCCAGGCCTGGCCGTGGGAGCAGGCCGGCAAGGCGCTGGAGGACGGGCAGGGCGACGCCCTCATCGCCGGCCTCGCCATGACGGCCGAGAACGGCGCGCTCTACGATTTCACCAACATCTACCTGATGCTGCCCGGCCGCTTCGTGACGCGCGCGCCCGCCGCCGCGCGCTTCGCTCCGGCACAGCTCGCCGGCAAGTCGGTGGCCGTGCGCCGCGGCTCGGCACACGAGACCTTTCTCCGCCGCTATCTGCCCGACGCCCGGCCGCTGCCGTTCGAGACCGAGATCGCCGCACTCGAAGCCGTGCACGACGGCACCGCCGATGCCTATTTCGGCGACGCCATGCGCGCCAGCTTCTGGTTCAATGCGAATGCTGGCTGCTGCGCCTTCGCCGGCCCGCCCTATTTCCGGCCGGACCTGTTCGGCGAGGGGCTGGCCATCGCCGTCACCGCCGGCCACGACACGGTGCGCCAGGCCATCGACTACAGCCTCGTCCGCCTCAAGCGCGCCGGCACCATGGACGAGCTCTACCTGCGCTGGTTCCCGGTGGGGTTCTACTAGGCAACCGGTAGCAGACGAGGCTGTCTTCCCGAACCGCCGCGGCTTACTCCGGCCGCCGCAGCCGCGCCCGGGCCGACGCCTCGATCGCCGCGGCGATGAGATTGTCCATGTCCAGCGCATCGCGGATCATCTCGAGCAGGCGCAGTTCCTCCTGTTCGAGCCGCAGGTCGACCGTCGCCACTTCCACGGCCAGCGCATAGGCGGTGTCGTGCAGCCGTGCGGGCAGGGCGCCCAGCACCATGGCCAGCACCTTGTCGAGGTTGGACGAGTCCTTGATGAGGTCGATTGCCTGCGCCGCCACCTGTCCCAGCTGGCCGCGGTCGAAGGTGTCGAACACCGGCAGCCGGGTCACCAGCCGGCTGATGATCTCGAGCTCCCGGTCGCTGACCTTGGCGTCGGAGCTGGCCGCGATCACCATGAGGTGGATCAGCGCGTCGTGAACGGTCATGGCCATGGCAGAAAATCCTCGCGGGCGGGAAAGCAGGCAGATGATCTAGGCAGCGCCTGCCGCCTTGTCCAGTTGCCGGCCATTGACTTTGCCGGGCGCGCTAGGGAAAACCCGGCATCCTCCCACGCAAGGCCCGCCCCGTGACTGCCGCCCTCGTTCCTTCGCTCGACCCCGCCTTTTTCGACGCTGCCCAGGCCGCCAGGGCCTGGCCCTTCGAGGAAGCGCGCAAGCTCGTCGCCCGATTGCAGCGCACTGGCAAGAAGGAGGCGCTGTTTGAGACCGGCTACGGCCCGTCCGGCCTGCCCCATATCGGCACCTTCGGCGAGGTGGCCCGCACGACCATGGTGCGCACGGCCTTCCGGCTGCTCACTCGCGACGAGATTCCCACGCGCCTGCTGTGCTTTTCCGACGACATGGATGGCATGCGCAAGATCCCGGACAACGTGCCCGACCGCGCCGCGCTCGAGCCGCACCTGCACAAGCCGCTGACCAGCGTGCCCGACCCCTTCGGCGGCGCCTACGAGAGCTTCGGGCACCACAACAACGCCATGCTGCGACGCTTCCTCGATACCTTCGGCTTCGACTACGAGTTCGCCAGCGCCACCGACTACTACACCTCCGGCCGCTTCGACACCGCGCTGCTCCGCGCCGCCGAGACGTATGACGAGATCATGGCGGTGATGCTGCCCACGCTCGGGGCCGAACGGCAGGCGACCTACTCGCCCTTCCTGCCGATTTCGCCGACCACCGGGCGTGTGCTCTATGTGCCCATGAAGAACGTCGATCCAAAGGCGGGCACCATCACCTTCGACGACGAGGACGGCACCGAGACCACGGTCCCCGTCACCGGCGGCCACTGCAAGCTGCAGTGGAAGCCCGATTTCGGCATGCGCTGGTACGCGCTGGGCGTCGATTTCGAGATGTTCGGCAAGGATCACCAGACCAATCAG
>PJUF01000453.1_pt1 | contig 29543 bp, 19 predicted proteins | sample 1512191 | NCBI WGS metagenome assembly PJUF01 (sample SAMN08177673, study PRJNA422409) | Feces metagenome, whole genome shotgun sequencing project. | isolation source: Chicken feces (3) enriched on wood chips | host: Gallus gallus | place: USA: Madison | collected 2015-01-15 | reverse complement strand
GAAGGCGTCGGGGCAGGGGCGGCAGCGGGCGCGGCAGGAGCCTGAGCCGGCGCGGATTGTTCGATCACCTGCGTGGGGCGGATCGGGTCGACCAGGGTCTGGCGCGGTTCGGCGCGATAGGCTTCGCGGGCCGGCTCGGGCTGCCTTGTCGGCGGCGGCTGGTAGGCCGGCGGTTCGGGCTGGCGGGTGATCCGCTGCGGGGCGCGGCGGTCGGTCAGATCGTGGCTGGCGGGCTGCGAACGCACGATGGCGTTGAGTTCGCTGAGGGCCTCGATCTGCTCGGCCACGACGCGACGCATGGCTGCGGCGCTGGCGCGGGTTTCCTCGGGCAGTTCGTTGACGCCCCGTGCCAGTTCGGCGCGGGTCGCTTCCAGTTCGCTTCCCACTTCGCGGGCCGTTTCCCGCATGGCGCGGGCGGTGTCGGCGAAACGCTGGGTTGCTTCCTCGATGGCGCGCTGCATCTCGAGCGCCATGCGCTGCTGGGCTTCCTGCAGGGCCTGGCTGGCGCGTCGGCCTTCGGCGTCGGCGGTTTCGTGGAACTCGCCCAGCTTGCCGGTGACTTCGCCGGAGGTTTCGTCAAGGGCACGGCGCAGCTGGCCGGTATTGGACGCGATGGCGTTGCGCACCGAACTGGTGGAGTCCGAGATGGTGTCGGCCAGCGAACTGGTCGTCGAGGTGAGTACGTCGGTGACGCTGCCGGCTGTGGAGGACAGAACTTCGCTGACCCGGTTGGCATTGTCCTCGAGGGCCGAGTTGACCTGGCCGGTCTGGTCAGCCAGGGCCATGCGCACCTGCGCCGAGGTCTGGCTGAGGGCAGCGGCGGCGGCTTCGGCAGCACGCTGCACCGCATTGTCCATCTGCGAGACGTTGGCGCTGAGGGCGGTCGAGAAGCGCTCGTTGGTGGCATAGAGCGCGTCGTTGACGCTGCTGGCATTCTCTTCGAGCGCCTGGGTCACGCTGGCCGTGGTCTGGCTCAGGGCGTCGGTCACCGTATGGGTGGTGGCGCTGAGGGCCTCGTCCATGGCACGGCGAGCGCCAATCAGGCGGCGTTCCGTGTCGTTGACCGTATCGGCGATCGACTGCGCAAACAGGCGCATGCGGCCATCGATGTCGTCGGCACGCGCTGCAAAGCTCTGTGCCAGTGCATCCATGGCGCCACGACGGTCCTCGAGGTTTTCGAGGGCGGTCGAGCTGCTGGCATCAAGCGATGCGGCAGCCTGGCGCAGGCCGACGGCCTCGGAGTCGAGACGGCCAAGGATCGAGCCGAACTGCTCCACCATGCCGGCGATCGAAGTCTGCAGGGCACCCACATGCTGGGTGACCATGGCGCCGGCCTGTTCGGTCTGGCCCATCGCATCGCGCATGGTGTTGGAGTAGGTGGCGGTCTGCTGGGCGACGCTGGTTTCGAGGCTGGCGAGGTTTGCGGTCGAGGCATCGAGCACGCGCTGCAGCAGCAGGTTGGAGTCGTTGAGTTTGTTGAGTGCGTTTGTGACGTCGTTGAGGATGCGGCTGGTCGAGACCGACATGATGGCTTCGGCTTCGCGGGCATTTTCGCCCAGCGCATCGCGCAGCAGGTTGCCGTGGCTGGCCAGGGCATTCTGCAGCTCGCTCGACTTGGTGTTGACCAGATCGGCGAATTCGCTGGTGTGCTGCTCGACCGAGCGGTTGATGGTTTCGAGGCGGGTCTCGATGGCGTCGGCGGCATTGACGGCGCGGACCGAGACGAGCTGATCGATATTGGTCGCCGCGAGGCGGATCTGCTCGAGCGCGCCGCGGACGGCCGCATCCATACGGTTTGCGGTGTTCTCGACATCGGCGGAGATGGTGCCGGTCGCCGCGGTGATGCGGGTCGCGATGGTTTCCTCGATGCGGTCGGCGCCGGCTTCGAGATCGGCCATGGACTGGGTGATTGAAGTGCTGATCGAGGCGTTGAGCGCGGCCAGGCGTTCTGCGGTGATGTCGGCGCGCGCGGTGATGGCCTCGGGCAGGGTGCCCAGGCGCTGGTCGACCATGTCGGCAATCGCCTTGCGGGCGGAATTGACGCCAGTCTCAATGAGCTCGGCTGCCTGGCGGGCGCTTTCGCCCACGGTGGCACTGGCGCTTTCGATGCGGGCGGCAACACCTGCCTCGGCATCGGAGATACGGGCAATGGCGCTGTCGAGGCCGGCCCCGAGCGTATCGTTGACTTCGCCCACCTTGCCCGAGACGCGCGTCGACAGATCGTCGAGACGCGCTTCCATCGTGGTGGTGACCTGGCGCAGGGAGGCGTCGATGCTGTCGCGTGCGCGGGCACCGTGCTGGTCGAGCGTTTCGGCGAGTTCGCTCGTATGCAGGCCTATGGTTTCGCCCATCGAGGTCGTGTGGTTGGCCAGGGTATCGGAGAGCGCCTGGGTGCGGGCGCCGAGGGCCTCGGACAACTGCTGGGTGCGGGTATTGACCGCGCCAGCCAGCTCCTGGGTCCGCTGATCGAGCCTGCCCACAAGGGCGTCGCCGTGTTCATCGAGCGTAGTGGCGAAGTTCTGCGCCTGCGCATCGATCGTAGTGGCGAGGGTCTGCGTCCGCGCGTCGATCGTACCGGCCAGGGTGGCCGTACGGTCGTCGAGCTGGCCAACGAGATTGCCCGTGCGGGTATCGATCGTGTCGGCAAGGACGGCGGTGCGCTCCTCAAGGCTGTTGGCAAGCGTGGCCGTCTGCGCGGCCAGAGTGCTGGCCAGCGTTGCCGTCCGCTCATTGAGCTTGTCTGCCAGGGTGGCGGTGCGTTCGTCGATCTGGCCGGCAAAGGCGCCGGTGCGGGTTTCGAGTTCGAGCGAGAGCGCATTGGTGCGCTCGGAAATCGTATCGGCAAGACGCTGCGTGCGGCCGGCAATGGCCTGGTCGAAGGCCTGGGTGCCAGTGGTCAGCGTGTCGCCCAGCTCCTGAGAGCGCAGGCGGATGGCTTCGCCGAGTTCCGCGCCGCGGCTGGCCAAGGTTTCCTCGAGCTCGGCGGTGCGGCTGGAGATGGCCTCGCCGACCTCGATCGCGCGCCCGGCCAGCATGGCGTCGAGCCTGCCAGTGCGGGTGGCGATGGCTTCGCCGACTTCGATGGCGCGGCTGGCCAGGATCGAGTCGAGCCTGCCGGTCCGGCTGTCGAGCGCTTCGGTGAGCTGCTCGGTGTGACCATCAAGGCTCTCGGCAAGTTCCTGCTTGCGGTTGAGCAGAGTATCGCTGATCGCCGTCGTCTTGGCGCCGATGACGTCGCTCATTTCGCGGGTGCGTTCGGCGATGATGTCGTTGAAGCGCCCCGATTCCTCGTTGAGCGCCATTTCGAGCACATTGGCGCGGGCCGCAAAGCTCACACCCTGGCGGTCGAGGCGCTGAACCAGTTCCTCGCCCTTGTCGCCGATGACATTGTCGAGGGCATGCAGCTTGTCGTCGAGCAGGCCGGTGATTTCGGTGAGGCGCTGGTCGAAGAGGCTGAGCGAATCCTGACCCGCAGTGGAGACGGTGAGGCGGGCGCGTTCAGATGTATCGTCCAGCGCGCCGTTGATCTCGATGATCGCCGACTGCAGGCGGCTGTCGAGCGCATTGAGCTGGATGGAGACGGATTCGTCGAGCTGGCGCGAGAGCGTTGCGAGCAGCAGCTCGGCCTCGGTGGAGCGGCTGGAAATGTCGCCGGAAACACGGGCGCCGATGGCCGCCAGGGCTTCGCTGACTTCTTCGCCGCGCGTCCGCAGCTGTTCGAGCAGGGCGCTGCCGCCGTCGGACAAGAGGTTGGAGAGTGCCGCCGTGCGCTCGTCGAGAGCGCTCGACAGCGCGCCCGTGCGGGTCTCGATAAGGCCGGCAATGGTCTGTGTTCGGTCTTCGAACGTGCCGGTCAGCGCCTCGGTCCGGTCGGTCAGCTGCTGGGTGCGGCTGTCCATGGCCAGCGCGATGCTGTCGGCATGGTGGTCGAGCGCCTGGCTGAGCTTGCCGATGCGTTGCTCGATGCCGGCATTGATCTCCGCGGCCCGCTCGTCCAGCGACCGACCCAGATTGGCGGCATTGTCCTCAAAGCTGAGCGAAAGACGGCCGGAGCTGTCGTCCAGCGCGGCAAGGAAATCGGTGGTGCGGTTGTCGACCAGGCTGACAAAGCCGTCGGCGCGTTCGGAGAAGCCGGTGGTCAGCGTATTGCCGGCGGTCTCGAGCGCGCGGGTCAGGTTACCGCCGCTTTCCACGATCGTGCCGGCAATGCGCTGGCTGATCATGTCGAGGTCGAAGACGAGGCCCGTATGGCTCTCGGTGATCGCTTCGCGCACGCGTTCGGTATTGGTGAGGACGCTTTCGCGCTGGCTGGCCAGCTCGGCGATGAGCGCGCGCATGCGCGACTCGTTATCCGAATAGGTGCGTTCGAGCGCGGTGACCTCGTTGTGGATCATCACTTCGAGCTCGCCGGCGCGGGATAGGGCGCGTTCGAGCCCGTCGCCCAAGGCATTGACCTCGCGGCGGACGGCCTGGCCCACCGAGGCGACCTTGTCGGCGGCGGTGACTTCAGGCTCGGCGAGGCGAATGGCGGCCTGCGTGATCGATGACGCAGCATTGCGCAGGTCGGCGGCCCGACGGAAGAGGCTGGCGACAGCAAAGAAGCCGAGCACCGGCAGCACCATGATGGCGAGCGTGGCCACGAATTCGATGGAGCCGACAAAAGTGCCGAAGTCGGCAATCTGCGTGCCGAAGCGCATGGACGCGACGATGCCGACGGCGGCAATCCAGACCAGTGAGAGCAGGGTGGCCAGCCAGGTCGGGGCCGGGGAGGAACGGCCCTGGAGATTGTAGAGCAGCTTGGAGGCGGAGACCCGGTCGTCATTGGCGACGGCGCTGGCCTGCTGGGCGATGCGATCGGCGGCGCGCAGCCGATCCGAGCGGGCCGGATCGGGCTTCTTGTCCTGCTTCTTTTCGGACTTCTTGTCCTGAGCGGCGCTTGCCGGCGGGTCCAGATTGAACACCGAATCCTTGAGGGCATCCTCGACAGCCGAGAAGGCCAGGGCGGCCGGGTCGTTCTGGGGGGTCGGATTCTTCGCCATACTCTTTACAACTCTCGCGTCGGCACAACAGCAAAACGGCGGACTTTACGAGTCGTCATGGCAGATTGGCCCTTTCCGGGCCGGTCGCCAAACCGGAACAATTCGATGCAAATGCCTCGCATCGGTCCCCCCTCACCCCATCGCCGCCGCGCGCTGGTTCAAAGCCCATTCATACATTCAATTTTATGCAAACCGAACGGTTTCTTACCCAAAGGTTAATTTTTGGGTGGGAAACGTTAAGGAATGGACGGTCTAACCAAGGCAAAGATGTGGCTTAATTCCCTGTTCACGCCCTCGGCCTTAGCTTGTGCACAGGGCGAGGTTCGGCTTCTCCCGGAAGGCAGGAGCAGAGACCCATGGCGCAAAGAGCTTATATCGACGCGGCGCTACCCGCAGCTACGCAGAAACCGATGCGTCCGGTGGACCTCGTGCACCTGGCAAAGCAGTGCCTGGGCGACGAAAATCTCGAGCTCGAAATTCTGCGGCTCTTCGACACCACCATTTCCACCTATTTCGGCCGCTTGAAGCTCGCCACGAATTTTGACGACCTTGCGATCAATCTCCACTCGATCAAGGGCGCGGCCGCCGGTGTCGGTGCCTGGGGTGTATCGGACCTTGCATCTGCCCTGGAAAAGGATCTCAAGGGCGGCCGACCGCTGGCGCCAGAAAAGATTGAGGACCTTGGCATCGCCGTCGAAGAGGTGCGCGACTTCATCGCCCGCATGCTCGCCAATGGCGAAACGGGTCTGGCTTAGATCGCTATTGGGAAGCGGCGCTGTCGCCTTGCATCGGGACTTGCAACCCGCTGTTGACAGTGCCTCGCGGCATCGCCATTTGACCCTGTGACCGCCTTCTTTTATAGAGCGGTTCAGTTTGTGACATGCGCCGCGCTCCGGCGCTCCATGCCAAAAAGATCCCATGTCGACCCTGTCTTCTGCTGCCGAGGCCCGGCCTCGCGCCGAGCTCTCCCCATTCCAGACCCGTCGCACCTTCGCGATCATTTCGCACCCGGACGCGGGCAAGACGACGCTGACCGAACGGTTGCTGGCTGCGGCCGGGGCTATCCAGTCGGCCGGCGCGGTGCGCGGCAAGGCCGGCCAACGCTCCACGCGGTCGGACTGGATGGAGATGGAGCAGCAGCGCGGCATCTCCATCACCTCCTCGGTGATGACCTTCGACTATGATGGTTTGACGCTGAACCTGCTCGATACGCCTGGCCACTCGGACTTTTCCGAGGATACCTATCGCACGCTGACGGCCGTGGACGCTGCCATCATGGTGATCGACGCTGCCAAGGGCATCGAGGCCCAGACCCTCAAGCTCTTCGAAGTCTGCCGCCTGCGCGACATCCCGATCATCACCTTCATCAATAAGGTGGACCGCGAGGGACAGTCGCCGCTCGAGCTGATCGATGAGATCCAGTCCAAGCTGGCGCTCGACCTGACGCCGGTCCTGTGGCCAATCGGGCAGGGGGTGGATTTTGGCGGCTATATCGATCTCGTGGAAAAGCGGGTGCTCAATCCGCAGGGCAAGATCATAGCCGAGTTCGAAAGCCTCGAGGACCTGCTCGATGTCGAGGAACTGGTCGACAATCCGGTCTTCATGACGGCGCTCGAGACGCTGGAAATGGCGCAGGCCATGCTGCCCGGCTTCGATCTCCAGACCTTCCACGAAGGTCACCTAAGCCCGGTACTGTTCGGCTCGGCGCTCAAGGGCGTATCGGTGGCCGAACTTCTGCGCACATTGGGCGACTGGGGTCCCGAGCCTCGGCCGCAGCCGGCACTGCCTGCCCCTATCGAGCCCAGCGACACGAAGGTGACTGGGTTCGTCTTCAAGGTGCAGGCGAATATGGACGCCAACCATCGCGACCGCATCGCCTTCGTGCGCCTGTGCTCGGGCAAGTTCGCGCGCGGTATGCGTCTCAAGAATGTGCGTTCGGGCAAGGACATGGCCGTGTCGAACCCGATGTTCTTTTTCGGCAACAATCGCGAACTGGCCGAGGAAGCGGTGGCCGGCGATATCGTGGGTATTCCCAATCACGGTACGCTTTCCGTTGGCGATACGCTGACCGAGGGCGCAACGATCAATGTGACCGGCATTCCGAACTTCGCGCCGGAAATCATCCGGCGCGTGCGGCTCACGGACCACATGAAGACCAAGCAGATGTCAAAAGCGCTCTCGGACCTGGCCGAGGAAGGCGTGACCCAGGTGTTCCGCCGCATGGTTGGTGCCGACTGGATCGTGGGCGTCGTCGGTCAGCTGCAGCTTGAAGTTCTGGCCGCGCGCGTGGCAGGCGAGTATGGCGTGCCCATTACCTTTGAAAGCCTTGGTTTTGAAGTGGCGCGCTGGGTAGAGAGCGACGATCCGGACGAATTGAAGCGCTTCATTGCCGCCCAAAAGGTCAACATGGCCGAGGACCGCACCGAGGCGCCGGTTTTCCTCGCGCAGAATGCGTGGTGGGCGGATCGCGCCAAGCAGGATTGGCCCAAGATCCGCTTCCTCACCACCAAGGAACGGCATTGAGCGCATCCGATCGCATCGGCGAATTCGTGACGGCGTTGGGCGCGGCCTTTGCCGATGGCTCGATCACGCGTCTCAAGCTGGGCGGTTATCATGGTCCCGAGGCCGATCTCAAATCGGTCGAGGGGCGCAAGGTGAATATCAAGGCTGGCGAGCGCCTGAGCCTCGTCTTCCGCTACAAGACCCGCGACATCACCAGGAACCTGACAATCGACGAGGCCAGCGCGTTTCTGGGCGAGGGGCTGGCCCAGCACTATCGGAGTGCCCGGCTGGAGACGACGGCTTTCGACCTGCAATTTGAGCGGCAGGGCGACAAGCAGCGGCTCAAACGCAGCGATGTTACGGGGCGCGAGGTTGCGGAGGCCGGTCATGACCGGGCCAAAAATCGCGCGCTGACGGACACCTCAGCGGCCTGGCTGCAGGCCCTGGGCATCACAGGTAAGGACGGACAGGTTCGCAACGATGCCCAGGACAAGTTCCGCCAGATCAACAAGATGGTCGAAATCTTTGCCCCCCTGATTCAGGCCCTTAAGGCAAAGAATCCGCGCATCCTTGATATGGGTGCAGGCAAGGGCTACCTCGATTTCGCGCTGTACGATTACTTGGCCAACCGGGCAGGGCAACCGGCCGAAATCATCGGCGTAGAATTGAGGCCTGCCTTGGTCGAGGCGGGCAACGATCTTGCCCGGGCAAGCGCCTTTTCCGGCCTGCGCTTCGAGGCCGGCAGCATTCTCGACTATGACGCATCCGGCGCTGATGCCGTGATCGCGCTTCATGCCTGCGACACGGCGACGGACGACGCGATCTTTCAGGGGATCAAGGCAGGCGCCGGCCTCATCGCCGTGGCACCGTGCTGCCACAAGCAGATTCGCCGGCAGATCGAGGTGGGCAAGTCCGATGACCGGCTCGATTTCCTGCTCCGCCACGGAACGTTTCTCGAAAAGCAGGCGGAAATGGTCACCGACGGCCTGCGCGCCCTGCTGCTCGAAGCGCATGGATATCGCACCAAGGTGTTCGAGTTCGTCTCCGATGCGCATACGCCCAAGAACAACCTGATCGTCGCGCAGAAGGGCAATGCCGGCTCGCGGACGGCGGCACTTGAGCGCATCGCCGCCGTCAAGGCTATGTTCGGCATCGAAAAGCACTATCTTGAAGGTCTGCTCGACCTCTAGTTCCGACCCCAACAGGCTCCCATGACCAAGATCACCTACATCACCAATGACGGCGAACGCATCGAGACCGAGGCGGAGAACGGCTCGACGGTGATGGAAACGGCCATCATGAATGCGGTGCCCGGCATCGTGGCCGAATGCGGTGGCGCCTGCACCTGCGCCACTTGCCACGTCTATATCGATGACGCCTGGCGCGAGACGGTCGGTGGCCCCTCGACCATGGAAGAGGACATGCTGGACTTCGCCTTCGACGTGCGCGAGGAAAGCCGCCTCAGCTGCCAGATCAAGGTGCGCGACGCGCTGGACGGCCTTGTGGTGCGCGTGCCGAGCCGGCAGGGCTGATCGCTTCCAGGCCGGAGCCGGCGAAGCAAAAATTTCCCAGCCGGCTTGCTGCGCGGATTCTTTTGGCGGCGCAGGGGCGCAGGACATAGGGACGTTCCACGCGCCGACGCTGCAGGGAAATATAAAAGCTATTGATTCCCAACGGCTTGTTGGCATGGGGAAATTCGGACTATTTTCCCGCATCTCTCGAACAGGACGATTATGGGACTCCTCAACACCTTTCCGTTGAGCTTCAAGGTCAAGGGCAAACGCATCATCATCGTCGGCGGCACCGACGAGGCCCTGAACAAAGTCCGATTGGTCGCTAAGACTACAGGTTCGATAGAGATTTATTCCCGACATATCGAGGCCGATTTTTCCGGGGTCCAGGCCCGCGTTCATGAACGTATTCTGAACGCCGAGGACATTGCCGGCGCGGCCCTGGTCTTCGTCGCCGAGGAAGGCGAGGATGCCGAGCTGGCCAAGCGCGAGGCGCGTCGGCTGGGTATTCCGCTCAACGTGGTCGACGTCCCCGCGGAATGCGACTTCTACACGCCCTCCATCGTCGAGCGGGCGCCGCTGACCGTTGCCATTTCCACCGAAGGCGATGCGCCGGTGCTGGCGCGGCTGGTGCGGGCCCAGATCGAGGCGCTGCTGGCGCCGGGCATTGGCAAAATTGCGAGTCTGGCTGGTGGGTTGCGCCATCGGGTTGAGAGCCTGATTCAGGACGGGCCGGCCCGTCGCCGCTATTACGAAGCCCTCGTCACATCCCCCATGATCGAGCGCGCGGTGGCCACCAGCCCGGTTGCGGGACTGGCCGAAGCCGAAATCCTGCTCGACGCCCATGCTCAGGCAAAGGGCCAGGGCGTGGTCTGGCTGATCGGGGCAGGGCCCGGCTCCGAAGACCTTCTCACCCTGCGCGCCCAGCGCCTGCTGCAACAGGCTGACGTCATCGTTCATGACCAACTCGTGCCGGCTGCCGTGGTCGGGATGGGCCGCCGCGATGCCGAGCAGATCTGCGTCGGCAAGGCGCGCGGTCATCATTCCTTTTCGCAGGCGCAGATCAACACCTTGATCGTGCGCCTGGCGGGAGAGGGCAAGAAGGTGGCGCGGCTCAAGTCGGGGGATCCGATGATCTTCGGCCGTGCCGGCGAGGAAATCGCCGCCCTGCGCAAGGCGGGACTGCCCTATGTCGTCGTGCCCGGCGTCAGCGCCGCGCTGGCCGCTGCCGCCGATACGGCGACCCCGGTGACACTGCGGCAGGTGTCGAGCGGCTTCGTGGTCGCCACGGCACATGGTGCCGATGACGCAGACCTCGCGCATTGGGCATCCCTGGCGCAGTCGGGGCTTACTCTGGCGCTCTATATGGGCAAGGCCATCGCGGCGGAAACGGCCGGGCGGCTCGTGGCGCATGGTGCTCCGGCCGACCTGCCGCTTGGCATCGTGGTCAATGCCGGCCGCGCCGACAGCACCTCCTATGCCGGAACGCTCGGCACCCTGGCGTCCGGCGCCGTCGACTTCGTCGACGGACCTGCGGTCATCCTCGTCGGCCGCGCCGTCGCGCATGGCGACTGGGCCGGGGCCGCGGCGGCAGCGGCAAACACATTCAAGGTAGCGTAATCGATGGAAATTCTTACCGGCAACGAGCTGACATCCGGCGCCACGGTCTATCTCGCCGGCAATGGCAACTGGGTGGAAGACCTGCAGGCCGCGCGCCTCTTTGCTAAGGAAGATGCCGCCGAGCGCGATGCCGCGCTGGCAGCGACCAAGGCCACCGGCCGGGTCATAAGCCTTGAAATCGAGGAAATAGAGCAGGTGGACGGGCAGATCGTGCCCAAGCGCCTGCGCGAACGCATTCGTGCGGCAGGCCCCACCGCGCCGCTTACTCTCAACGGGCAGGCGTATGATCGCCAGCACTTAGGTGAAGACGGTCATGTATCGATATGACGAATTCGACGCGGCTTTCGTAGCGGGCCGCACCGCGCAATTTGCCGATCAGGTGAAGCGCCGCCTTTCGGGTGAGCTCAGCGAAGACCAGTTCCGGCCGCTGCGGCTGATGAACGGGCTCTATCTCCAGCTTCACGCCTATATGCTGCGCATCGCCGTGCCCTATGGCACGCTGAATTCGCGCCAGATGCGCAAGCTCGCCCATATCGCGCGCACTTATGACCGCGGCTATGGCCACTTTACCACGCGCCAGAACATCCAGTTCAACTGGCCCAGGCTTAAGGACATCCCGGTAATCCTCGAGGAACTGGCCAGCGTCGAGATGCACGCCATCCAGACTTCGGGCAATTGCATCCGCAATGTCACCACCGACCAGTTCGCGGGTGCCGGGGCCGACGAGATCATCGATCCCCGTCCGGTGGCCGAGATCATCCGGCAATGGTCGAGCCTGCACCCGGAATTTTCCTACCTTCCGCGCAAGTTCAAGATCGCCATCACCGGTTCGCCCAACGACCGCGCGGCCATCCGTTTCCACGATATCGGCCTGCAGGCGGCGGTAAACGCGGCCGGCGACATTGGCTGGGAAGTCTGGGTGGGCGGCGGTCTCGGGCGTACGCCGATGATCGCCAAGCTGATCAACGCGTTCGTGCCGAACGAGCACCTGCTCGCCTATCTCGAAAGCATCATGCGGGTCTACAACCGCTATGGGCGCCGGGACAACAAGTACAAGGCGCGCATCAAGATCCTCGTCCACGAAGAGGGTCTGGAAAGCATCAAGGGCCAGGTCGAAGCCGAGTTTGCCGAAGTGCGTGGTGGCGTTCTCACCCTGCCGCAGGCCGAGCTCGATCGCATCACGGCCTATTTCGCGCCGCCCGAGTTTGCCGACCGGTCGGCCGACACAATCGACGTTGCCTACCAGTCGATCATCGATCCGGCCTATGGCCGCTGGCTCGACAACAATCTCCATCCCCACCGGGTGCCGGGCTATGCGGCGGTGACCATTTCGCTCAAGCCGATCGGCGGCGCACCGGGCGATGCGACCGACGTGCAGATGGATATCGTGGCCGACCTCGCCGAGCGTTATTCCCACGACGAGTTGCGCGTCACTCACGAGCAGAACCTCGTGCTGCCGCACGTCGCGGTGGCGGACCTGCGCGCCGTCTATGACGTGCTGGTGGCCAATGGACTGGCCGAGGGCAATAACAACCTCATCACCGATATGATCTGCTGCCCCGGGCTCGACTTCTGCGCCCTGGCCAATGCCCGCTCCATTCCGATTGCGCAGGAAATCTCGCACAAGTTCGCCTCGCCCGAACGGCAGAAGGACATCGGCGATCTCAAGATCAAGATTTCCGGCTGCATCAATGCCTGCGGCCACCACCATGTGGGTCATATCGGCATTCTCGGCGTCGAGAAGAAAGGTGGCGAACTCTACCAGATCACGCTGGGCGGCGACGCCACCGAGCAGGCTTCGGTGGGCAAGATCATCGGACCGGGCTTCGAGGCCGATGCAGTACCCGGCGCTATCGAGAAGCTGGTCGATTTCTACATCGCCAATCGCACCAGCGCCGACGAGCCCTTCCTCGCAGCATATCGCCGCCTTGGCGAAGCGCCGTTCAAGGAGGCGTTGTATGGGCAGGGTTGATCTCGGTTCTTCCCCTCTCCCCCTGCGGGAGAGGGTGGATCGCGCGCAGCGCGAGACGGGTGAGGGGTCTCTCGCCGCACCCATTGCGCTTGGTGGAAAATCGCAGACCCCTCATCCGCCCCTTCGGGGCACCTTCTCCCGCAAGGGGAGAAGGGAAGAAGGAGTGCGCCAAAATGGCCATGCCTAAACTTGCACCGGTTCCCGTCGCCAACGACAAGCTGCGCGCGCTCGGCATCCTTGCGCTCAATGGCATGTTCGACGAGATGGATGCGGTCGGCGTGCTGCGCTACGCCATCAGCGAGGTCCTGCCGGGCGATCTTGCCATCGTCTCGTCCTTTGGCGCCGACTCCGCCGTGCTGCTGCACATGGTCGCCCAGGTGGATCCGTCTCTGCCGGTCTATTTCCTTGAAACCGGCAAGCACTTCCCCGAAACGCTGGCCTATGTCGAGACGCTCAAGCGCCAGTTCGGCCTGCTCAACGTTCATGCCATTCATCCCAATCCGGACGATGTCCGCCGGTTCGATCCCAATGGCGACCTGTGGGAGACCGACCCGGACTCCTGCTGCCATATCCGCAAGACCGAGCCGCTGGAGCCGATCACAGAGCAATATGGCGGCTGGGTCACCGGGCGGAAGCGCTATCAGACCAAGGAGCGCGGCGTTCTCCCGCATTTCGAACTCACCAGCGACGACCGCATCAAGGTCAATCCGCTGGCCTATTTCTCCGACGCCGACGTGGTCGTCTATCGGCAGACGCACAACTTGCCCGAGCATCCGCTCTATGCCAAAGGCTACAAGTCCATTGGCTGCGCGCCTTGCACCTCGATCGTTGCCGAGGGCGAAGACCCGCGCGCCGGACGGTGGCGCGGCCTCAACAAGAAGGAATGCGGCATCCATTACGATTTCAGTGGAGCGATCGCCAACCCGATGAAAGCCGCCAACCGCCACAATCTCTTCAAGGACGGTGCCTTCATCGCCGATCCCTTCAAGGCCTGGGAAGAGGGCACGAATGCGGCTGACGCCAGCTACGTTCATGTGCCGCTGCCGGTGTTTCTCTCCAACCGCTCCGAATTTCTTGCCAGCCCCCACCCGCTGGGGCTGCTGGTCTCGCCGGGCGAGAAGATCGAAGACGTGGCGGACGATCTGGGGCGCTTTGCGTCGGTGGCCATCAAGTTCCCGGCCTTTACCGATGGACGCGGCTATTCTACCGCGCGGCTCCTTTCCGAGCGTTACCATTTCTCCGGTGAAATCAGGGCTGTAGGCGATGTTCTACAGGATCAGATTCCGCTGATGCGCCGTTGCGGGGTCAATGCGCTGGTCGTCACCCACGAGCCGACGCGCGAGGCGCTGATCGAAAACCGCCTGCCCGAAGTGGCGGTGTTCTACCAGCCTGTTGGCGTCACTGAAATTCCACTCGGGACGCGGCCCTTCCTTCGCCGAGTATCGTGAGATAAGTGGATTGAGTTAGTCGCCTTTAGGGCAAAGCCGGGGCCGCTGGTGACAGCGGCGGTTCCCATCAGAACAAGCGGGGCAACGCACCCCGATGGGACCAAGTCCGGAACCCATGCGGTTCCGGTGTCGAATGGACTTTGAAAATGAGCACTGAGATCACCACCGATGTCGTCGTCATTGGCGCGGGCCCCTGCGGGCTGTTCGCAGCCTTCGAACTCGGACTTCTCGACATCAAATGCCATTTCATCGACATTCTCGATCGCCCCGGCGGCCAGTGCGCCGAGCTCTATCCGGAAAAGCCGATCTATGACATTCCCGGCTTCCCGGTCGTCACCGGCCAGCAACTGACCGACAATCTCATGGCGCAGATCGCGCCGTTCTCGCCTGAGTTCCACTTCTCGCGCATGGTCAATTCCATCGAGAAGCTCGAAGACGGCTCGTTCAAGCTCCAGACCGATGCCGACGAGACCTTCTTCACCAAGGTGGTGGTGATCGCGGCCGGTGGTGGTTCGTTCCAGCCCAAGCGCCCGCCTGTGCCCGAGATCGAGCAGTTCGAGAACAAGTCGGTCTTCTATGCCGTGCGCAAGATGGAAGACTTCCGCGGCCAGGATGTTGTCATCGTCGGCGGCGGCGACTCGGCGCTCGACTGGACGCTGAACCTGCAGCCCATCGTGCGGACGCTGACCCTCGTGCACCGCCGCGACGCCTTCAAGGCGGCCCCGGCCTCGGTCAACAAGATGAAAGAGCTGGTGGCCGAGGGTAAGGTCAACTTCCAGCTCGGCCAGATCGCCAAGCTCGACGGCGAGAATGGCCAGATCAACCACGTGCACCTGACCACCGAAGCGGGCGACCTCTCGATCCCCGCAACGCGGCTCCTGCCATTCTTTGGCCTCACCATGAAGCTCGGCCCGGTGGCCGATTGGGGGCTTGAGCTCAACGACAACACCATTGTCGTCGACACCGAAAAGTTCGAGACCTCGGTGCCGGGCATCTTCGCCATTGGCGATATCAATTCCTATCCCGGCAAGCTCAAGCTCATTCTCTCTGGCTTCCACGAAGCGGCTCTGATGGCGCAGGCCGCCAAGGCCATCGTCTCGCCGGGCGAGCGCGTCGTGTTCCAGTACACGACCAGCTCGACCAAGCTGCAGAAGAAGCTGGGCGTGGCCTAACAGGACTTGAACATTTTCCTAGCCCTCATGGTTCGAGGCTGCGCTGCGCTCCGCACCTCACCATGGGGTTTACGAGACGCTTGCGGCAGACAACCAAGACCGCTATCCCCATCGCGCTGTTGAGGAGCGCCCCATGAAGATCACCGTTACCGACCAGGCAGGCGACGTGCACGAGCTCGAAGGGCTCGAAGGCTGGCGCGTGATGGAAGTCATTCGCGACTGGGGCCTCAACATCAAGGCCGAGTGCGGCGGTGCGCTCAGCTGCGCCACCTGCCACTGCTATGTGGACAGTGACTGGGTCGATGCCGTCGGTGCGCCGAGTGATGAGGAAGAGGACATGCTGGACAGCGTCGGCGACGTGAAGCCGAACTCGCGCCTGTCCTGCCAGATTCTCTGCTCCGACGCGCTGGATGGATTGAAACTGACCCTGGCTCCGAGCGCGGCCAAAGACTGATCACAGCTCACCTGCATTGGCGATGAATTAAGACCTGTCGCGACAGAATGGCAATATTGCTTACTCTGTATTAACATAGGTTATATTCATGGGCGCGACTTGCCAGGGGTGCCGCGACGGCGAAGAGTTTCCGGTGCCATTCACGATGGCTTTCCATCCGATCGTGGACGTAGTCGGGCAGCGCATCTGGGGCTATGAAGCGCTCGTCCGTGGCATGGACGGGCAGGGCGCTGCATCTGTCCTGGCTGCCGTAACCGACGCCAATCGCTACGTCTTCGACCAGGCCTGCCGGGTCAAGGCCATCGAGCTGGCGGGGCAATTTCTGCCCGAAGCTTCGGACGCGCGGCTATCGATCAACTTCATGCCCAATGCCGTTTATGAGCCGCGCGCCTGCATCCGCGCCACACTGGCTGCCGCTGCGCGCACGCGCTTCAATCCAACACGGCTGATGTTCGAGTTCACCGAGAACGAGCACATGGCCGATGCGGCGCATGTCGCCAATATCGTGGCCGAATACAAGCGCATGGGCTTCCTGACGGCGCTGGACGATTTCGGCGCCGGCTATGCCGGCCTGGGCCTCCTCGCGAAATTCCAGCCCGATCTCATCAAGATCGACATGGAACTGCTGCGCGGCGTGGATGGATCGCTGGCGCGGCAGGCCATCGTCGCCGGCATTGTCGGCATTGCACGGCAGCTCGACGTCATGGTGCTTGCCGAAGGCGTCGAGACCGAGGCTGAGCTTGCGACGCTCCGCAGTGCCGGTATCAGCCTCTTCCAGGGCTATTATTTCGCCCGGCCGCAGGTTGAGACATTTGCCTCGCCTGAGCAGCTGGCGCTAGCCGCCTGAGCCCTTGCCGGCATCCTGGGTGATCTTGACCAGTTCGGGAATGAAATCCCGAACGGTCGGCTGCGGCAGGGTTTCGAAGGGCAGGGGACGCACGACGCGCATCGCCGCAATGCCGACGCGCACGGTCATCAGCCCGTTGACCACGCCTTCTCCAAGCCGCGCCGAGAGCTTGGCCGCGAGGCCCTGGCCGACGAGCTGTTCGACCACGCCATCGGTCAGGACCAGCCCACCGGTCACGGCGAGATGGGCGAGCACGGCCCCGGACAGGCGCCAGAAGCCGAAAAAGCCGGGTCGCGCCCCGTAAAGCGCCGCAATGGCGCCGGCCAGCCGGACGCTTTCATAAATGACGAAGGCAACATCGATCAGCGCACGGGGCGAAACCGCCGTCACCAGAGCCACGCGCCGCGCCGAGGCTGCCGTCAATGCCCGCGCCCGTGCATCGAGGCTCGCCATGAGGCTGCGCTCGGCCAGCGCGATGACTTCATTGCCATCGAACAGGTTGGGCAGATGGCTGTTGAGACTGTCCCGGCCCCGGGCCAGGTCCGGGCGTGCCGCATAGACACCTTTGAGATGATCGACCACCGATCCGGCCCGCTTGCGATCGTTGTCGGCATGAGCGCGCAGGGCATCGGCGCGGACGGCATCGAGCACCGAGAGGCGCCGCAGGGCCAGGATTTCGCGCGTCACCAGCGCGATGACGGCGACCACGAAGGCGCCCAGAACACCGAGACCAGCCCATCCCAGCCATTCGTTGGTGGCAAAGAGGTCGCGGATCAAACGGTCCGCGGCAAGGCCGAGCCCGGCCGAAACCAGCACGCTGCCGGTGGTCCAGGCAATCTTGCCGACCCAACCGATCCGCCGCGGCGGCGGCGCGACGAGATCGGGCTCAGCGTCTGGCGCGAAGTCCACGGCCACGATCTCGGCGCGCTCTGGCGTAAATGCACGCGGCGCGCGGATCGCGTCGCTCGCGACGTCCGTCTGCTGCGTGGGGCGGGCTACGGGGCGCTTCATGCCATCCAGTCTCCGATGAGATAGTCCATCGCCCGGTCGAGGCGGATATGGGGCAAGACGACATCGCCATTGGCATTGCGCTCGAGCCGCTGCGGCGGCGTGAAGCGCAGGAAATTGAGCGAGACGGGCGCTCCATCCTCGAACAGCGAATCCGGCCGCTCCGGCAAGTCTCCGGGAAACAAGGCGATTTCCGTCCTGCCGTCATAGCTCTGGCCATCGAGCGTTTCCCCCGCGATAGGCGTGCCGATCAGGGTGGGCAGGGTCTCGCCATTCTCCCTGATCGTGCCTTCGCTGGTGGCACGAATGCCGGCCATGGCGATGGAGCGGGTTTCGGCCCCGGCAAAGCGTGCGCGCCTGCTGGCATTGGCAACGAGGCGGTTGAGGATCGCTTCGAGCCTGTCGTGGCTCGTGTGATGCACATGGTCGGCCTTGGTCGCGGCAAAGAGAATGCGGTCGATATTGCGCACGAAAGGCCGCAGCAGCGGATTGGCCTCGCCCTGGCGAAAGCAGGCCAGAACCGAGGTGAGCGCCGTTTCGAGATCGTTGACTGCTTCGGGCCCGGTATTGAGCGCGCGCAGCGTGTCGACGAGCACGACCTGCCGATCAAGCCGGGCAAAATGATCGCGGAAGAAGGGACGCACCACCTGCGCCTTATAGGCCTCGTAGCGGTGCTCCAGCATCGCATAGAGACTGCCTTTGCGCGCCGAACCCTCGGGGCGGTTGAGAGGAGCGAAGGTGAGTGCAGGCGATCCCTCGAGATCGCCGGGCAGGAGGAAACGCCCCGGGGGCAGGGTCGACAGCGCCCCGTGCTCGCGGCTGCGCCGGAGATAGGTAGTAAAGGCCGTGGCCAGACGCTCTGCCGCCGGATCCGTCGCCTCTGCCGAAACATCAATACCATCGAGTGCGGCGAGAAAGTCCGCGGCCTCACGCGCATGTCCAGGCAGCCGGGCCCGCGCCAGAGCTTCGGCGCTCCACTCGGCGAAGGACAGGCCGAGCAGGGGCAGGTCGAGCAGCCACTCGCCGGGATAATCGACGATGTCGAGGTTGAGCGTCGCCGGTCCACGCAGCCCGGACCACCACTTGGCCGACTGGTATTTGAGTACGACGCGCAGCTGGGAAATCCGGCGGGTGCTCTCGGGCCAGACCGGCGGATTGCCGGTTAGCGCCGCCATGTGCTGCTCATAGGCAAAGCGCGGAATGGTGGCGTCCGGATACTCGGCCAGCCGCGCGCCGATGAAGCGGCCGTCGGCCAAAGGCGAAAAGCCGGGCAGGCGACCCTGAGTCAGAAGGTTGTGGACCAATGCCGTGATGAAGATGGTCTTGCCGGCGCGGCTGAGTCCGGTGACGCCAAGGCGCAGGGTGGGCGTCAGGACGCCGGTAGCGCTGTCTGCCAGGTTGGAGAGGGCAATGCCCAGTTCGTCGGTGATCGTGGTCGGCGGCTGGGGCAATGGGTGGTCCTCTGGTCAGCCCAAGGTAGGGACTGGCACCGGCAATGCAAGGGCGCAGCATTGTCATCCAGATGTCGCACGGCTGTTATCCCAGCGTCAGACAGAGACCCTATGCCCCTCGGGTCCGCCCAACCGGGCATTGCTGTTGAGGAGCAATCCGATGAACGACCAGACCCCCATCTTCAAGACGTCGCAACTCGAGGCCGCCGATGCCGCGCCGCGCAATACGTCTGCCAACCCCACAATGGGCGAGTTGATCAGCGCGCGCTTTTCGCGCCGCGGCTTTCTCAAGGGTTCTTTGGCCGTTTCCGCCATTGCCGCCACCGTCAGCCCCCTGGCCCTCTTGACCGCAGGCGATGCCAAGGCCGCCGGCAATTCCGCCTTCAACTTCCCGGAAGTCGAAGCCGGCGTCGACGAAACCCATCACGTTGCCGAAGGCTATGACGCCGACGTGCTGCTGCGCTGGGGCGACGCCCTTTTTGCCGACTCGCCGGATTTCGATCCCGCCAGCCAGACGGCCGCCGCCCAGGCCCGCCAGTTCGGCTACAACAACGACTATGTCGGCTATATCCCGCTAGATGGCTCGGACGAACATGGCCTCCTGGTCGTCAATCACGAATATACCAATCCGCATCTGATGTTCCCGGGTCTCGTGACCCTCGCCGAAGGCGAGATCACCATGAACCCGCTCACCAAGGAGCAGGTCGATATCGAGCTGATGGCCCATGGCGGCACCATCGTCGAGATCCAGAAGGTGGATGGCAAGTGGCAGGTCGTCCGTGACGGCCAGTACAACCGCCGCATCACCGCCGAGACCGAAATGCAGTTGACCGGCCCGGCCGCCGGCCATGACCGCCTCAAGACCAATGCCGATGCCACCGGCACCAAGGTGTTCGGCACGATCAATAACTGTGCCGGCGGCGTCACGCCCTGGGGCACCTACATCATGGCCGAGGAAAACATCCATGGCTATTTCGGCGGCGAACTGCCGGCCGATCATCCGGAAGCGGCCAACTATGACCGGCTGGGCATTCCCGAAGGCTCCTATGAATGGGCCGCGCATTACGATCGCTTCGACGTTTCCAAGGAGCCGAACGAGCCCAACCGCTTCGGCTATATCGTCGAGGTCGATCCGATGGACCCGAACTCGGTGCCCAAGAAGCGCACGGCGCTGGGCCGCTTCAAGCATGAAGGCGCCGAATCCATCGTCAGCAAGGATGGGCGCGTGGTCTTCTATCTCGGCGACGACGAGCGCTTCGACTATGTCTACAAGTTCGTGACCTCGGGCACCTACAATCCCGATGATCGCGCCGCCAATATGGACCTGCTGGACGAGGGCACGCTCTATGTCGCTCGCTTCGCCGAGGACGGCTCCATGGAATGGATGCCGCTGGTCCATGGCCAGGGACTGCTGACCGAAGAGAATGGCTTTGCCAGCCAGGCCGACGTCATTATCGAGACCCGCCGCGCCGCCGATCTACTGGGTGCTACCAAGATGGATCGTCCGGAAGACATCGAGCCCAATGCCAGCAATGGCAAGGTCTATGTCATGCTCACCAACAATACCCGTCGTGAGGCGGATCAGGTGGATGCCGCCAATCCGACGGCCAAGAACGCCTTCGGTCATATCATCGAGATCGCCGAAGCGGATGGCGATTTTGCAGCCGAAACCGGCAGCTGGGAAATCCTGCTCAAGTGCGGCGATCCGTCGATTGCCGAGGTCGGCGCGACTTTCTCGACCGATACTACCGCCAACGGTTGGTTCGGCATGCCGGACAACTGCGCCGTGGACAGCGATGGGCGCCTGTGGGTTTCGACGGACGGCAACAGCCCCTCGGGCACCGGCCGCACCGATGGCCTCTGGGCCGTGGATACCGAGGGTGATGCCCGCGCGACGTCCAAGCTTTTCTTTCGCGTGCCGGTCGGCGCCGAAATGTGCGGCCCGGTGTTTACCGATGACGGGGAAACCCTGTTCCTCGCCGTCCAGCATCCGGGCGATGGCGGCGACGACTGGGACGGTTTCGGCCGCCCGTCCTATTACGAAGACCTGTCCACCCGTTGGCCGGACTTCGACGATGCCATGCCAGTGCGTCCGTCGGTGGTCGTGGTCACCAAGCAGGGTGGCGGCAAGATCGCCGTCTGATCCTGCCGGCAACAAAGCGAAGGGGCCGCATCTGCGGCCCCTTTTTCATTTGCCGATCTCGCCGAGATCGAATGGCGTCGTCTGGTAGATTTCGTTGATCCAGTTCTGGAAAAGGAGATGGGCATGGCTGCGCCAGCGGTTTTCCGGCTCCTGGCTGGTATCGCCATTGGGAAAGAGATTGGCGGGCGGCGGGGTGTCGAGGCCGGCGGCAATGTCGCGCTCGTATTCGTCGGCCAGCGAGCGATTGTCATACTCGAGATGATTGAGGAAATAGACCGCCCGACCGTCCTTGCGCTCGAGCATGCAGAGCCCCAGGTCCTGGTTGTCGATCAGCACGTCAAGGTCCTCGCCAATACTTGCGCGGTCGATGTCATTGTAGCGTGACACCGGGATCATCGGGCTGTCCGATACGCCGCGCAGCCAGGGCGAGCCGGGCTTGACGATCTGATGCCGGAAAACGCCGAAGGCCTTCTTGTCCATGCGGTAGCGACGGGCGCCGTGGAAGTGGTGCAGTGCGGCTTGCGCACCCCAGCAGATGAACATGGTATGGTGCACGTTGGTGCGGGTCCATTCCATGATTTCGAGCATTTCCGGCCAGTAGCGCACCTCCTCGAACGGGATGTTGGCGATCGGTGCGCCGGTCACGATGAAGCCATCGAACTTGCGCTCCCTCACCTCTTCCCAGGTCTGATAGAAGCTGTTGAGGTAATCTTCCGGCGTATTCTTGGACTGGTGCTCGGTCACGCGCACCAGGCTGAGATTGATCTGCAGCGGTGTGGCACCGATCAGCCGGGCGAACTGGGTCTCCGTCCGCTCCTTGTTGGGCATCAGGTTCAGAAGGCCGAATTCTAGCGGGCGAATGTCCTGCCGCGCGGCGCGGCTTGAATCCATGACATAGACGCCTTCGGCTTCGAGCGTCTTGCGGGCGGGCAGGTTATCGGGAATTCGAATAGGCATGGCAGCCTCTTAGCTGGGTGCGATGAGAAAGCGATTCAAGCGCCGGCGCGTCTCCGTCAGGAGCCGCGCTAGCGCATTCGCTTCTCGATCGCCGCCGCGACCAGATCGACGAATTCGTCGCCATCGCGCACGGTCGCCAGGTCCGAAGCTTCCACCACATAGCCAAAATTGTCGGCGAGCGCCTGATAGCGGGGCAGGCGGTCGTGCAGCAGCGCCTCGAATCCCCATGCCCCGAAGCCTGCAGGATCGACGTCGCAATCTTCGAGAATACCGTGCATCAGCTTGTACTCGGCCCATTTCTCGACGAGGAAATGGGGGCGATAATACATGGGCTTGGGCGATTTCTTGAACCGCTTCACCAGCTCGGACGCGTCCTTGTCGGTGCCGCGAATGTAGAGCAGGGCCGTATGTGCGGCCAGCGTGCTCACCACCGGGTCGTCGGGGTCGGTAGGGTCGATCACCTCGATCAGCGAGCCGCCGGTATCGGCGATGAAGTCGTCGTAGCCATAGAGCGTCTTGGCGCGCTCGATGAAATAGGGGACATCGCGCAGTGCAGCAATCTCCGCCACGCGATGCTGCTCCTGGCGACGCTGGTATTCGTCGAGCGGCAGTCCGCCGCGGTTCGGATCGCCGGGGGTGCCGAGATAGGTCGAGAGCGGGTCGAGATTGTCGAAGGTGATGTTGGACGAGATATAGATCGAATCCGTGCGCAAAAGCTGGGCCAGGAACGGCACCTTCATCGCCTCGCGCTTGAAATTGTCGACGATGAACTCGCCCATGTAGCGTGTGCCGATGCGGTAGTCGGCCGAATAGTGAAACCAGTGATGGGCGCGCAGTATATTGCTCAGCCGCGTCTTGCCGACACCGGCCATGCCGAATGCCGTCACAGCGCGCCGCGGGGCTTTGACAAACTCATCAACGCTGGAAAACAGCATGAACCGACGCTCCGCCGGACCCGACAGGGGTTCGGTTGTTTGCGTTGCGTTTAACCCAAGCCTGCGCCGATCTCAAGCAACCGGCAAAAACTGCCGTCTGCCCGGACTCAATTGCCGCCTTGTCGCCGTATTTGCTGGCCCTGCGAGCGAATAGTTCAACGAAATCAAGGGTTCGCAGAGTTGGCACCCCCCTTGCATCAGGTTCGGGGAACGCGCCCTGCGGCGCAACGGGGATTACGGAGTTACAGATGGGTATCTATGGCGCTCTTTCCAGTGCGGTGACGGGCCTGCGGGCGCAGTCCCATGCGCTGGAAAACATTTCGGGCAATATCGCGAACTCGCAGACCACCGGTTACAAGCGGATGGAAACGAGCTTCATCGATCTTATTCCCGATGCGCCGCTGAAATCCCAGGTGCCGGGTGCGGTCCTGGCGCAGTCGCGTGCCACCAATAACATCCAGGGCGATATCCAGACCTCGTCGAACGAGACCTATATCGCGCTCAATTCGACCGGTTTTTTCGTGGTCGAACCAAAGGTCGGCCAGTCCGACGGCAATTCGGTGTTTGCGGGCTCGAACTACTTCACCCGCCGGGGCGACTTCGAGATCGACAAGGACGGCCTCCTGGTCAATGGCGCCGGCTACTATCTCAAGGGTCTGCCGATCGATCCGGCAACGGGCAATATCTCGGGTTCGGTGCCCGAGGTGATCAAGCTCTCCAATGCCTTCCTGCCAGCCAACCGCACCAGCACCATCAACTACCAGTCCAACCTGCCGCAGCTCCCCAAGACCGCGAACTACAAGACCACCGTCTATAACAGCGAGCTGCTGGGGGCCGAGAATTTTGCCTCGGGCTCCGCGTCGGCCACGGCCAGCGGCGGCGTTAATCTCGGCGCCGGTGCGGGAGCAAACCTAGCGAACACGGTGTTCGCCGATGGCCAGGAAATGACCATCAAGGTCAATGGCGTCGATGTCGCCTTCAAGTTCTACGAAAGCCCCTCGCCAACGCCTACGGGTGATGTGGCCATCGACATTTCCGCCCCGCGCACGATCCAGAACGTTCTCGACGATATGCAGAGCGAGCTGCGTGATTTCGGCGGCGGCGCGGCCGCTTCGGCGACTGTCGGGCTCAATGCCTCCAACCAGTTCACGGTGACGCTGGGCAACGATTACCACGGGAAGTTCTCGATCTCCGGCGTCAGCGCGGCGCTCGAGACCTCGCTCGGCCTCACCGATCCGCAGGCGTCTTCCGACCCGACCCTTGCCGATGTCAATTTCATCTCCGCGGAAAAGGCGGACGACTTCGTGGCCAGGTCCATCTCGGGCGGCGCCATCACCGTCTATGCCAGCAATGGCGCGCCGGTGAACGTGCAGTTGCGCTGGGCCAAGGTGGACAGCGCTGCCTCGGGCGGCACCGACAAATGGAACCTGTTCTACCTCTCCGACAGCACCGCAGTGGGCGGCTCGCCGGCCTGGACCAATGTCGGCACCGAATACGAATTCGGCAGCAATGGTTCGCTGTCGACCAGCGTGCCCCAGTCCGAGATCGCCGGATTGCGGGTCAATGGCGTGCTGATCGGCGACGTGATCCTGGCCCATGACACCAACGGCGTCTCCCAGTTCGCCGACGTCAACGGCACGGTGACCGTCTCCACGCTCAACCAGAACGGCTATGGCGCCGGCGAATTCCTCTCGGTCGCCATCACCGACAGCGGCCGCGTGGTCGCCACCTATTCCAACGGCGAGCGCATCGAGATGGCGCAGGTGGTGACGGCCCAGTTCAACGGCGTCAACTCGCTCAAGCGCCTCGATGGCGGCGTTTACGAGGCGACCTCTGAATCGGGCGAGCCGATCTTCGATCTCTCCGGCTCGGGCATTATCGGCGGCGCGCTCGAAGCCTCCAACACCGATATTTCGGACGAGTTCACCAAGCTCATCATCACCCAGCAAGCCTATTCGGCCGGCACCCGCATCGTCTCGACGGCCGACGAAATGCTGCAGGAAGCGCTCAACATGGTCCGCTGAGGCGGCATCTGAGCACACGGTCCGGGGCGGGGGCTCCGGACCAGTTTCCAGTTTGAGGGCCGTCGGTCATGGGTCTGGTTTCGTCACTTTCCAACGCTGTATCGGGTCTGCGGACCAGCCAGGATTCGATCACGATCCTGAGCCGGAACGTGGCCAATTCGGGCACGCCGGGCTACCACCGGCAGTCGCTCAACGTCATCGACTATTCCTCGATCAACAGCACCTATGCCCGCTCGGCAGGGGTCAACCGCGCCTTCAACCTCAGCCTCCAGACCTACTACAACCGGCAGGTCTCGGACACGTCCATGTCCAATGTCATGGGCGACTATCTCAACAAGTTCCAGGGCTATCTGGGCAAGCCGGGCGCTGCCGGCTCGCTCGATACCATGTTCGGCTCGTTCAAGAATTCCCTCCAGGCGCTGGCCACGAGCCCGGACGATTATCCGACGCGCGCTAATGTCGTCGCCGAAGCCCAGGCCATGGCGCAGCGGCTCAATTCGCTGTCCGGCGTCATTCAGCAATTGCGCCAGGAAACCGAGACGCGCATCGCCAACGACGTGTCCGAAGTCAATGCCATGCTTATCTCGCTCAACGAGGTGAACAACCGCATGCTCGACCTGGGCATGACCGACACGGCCCGCGCACAGCTCTACGACCAGCGCGACCGGCTCGTGGCAGCCGTCGCCGAGGTCATCGACGTCCAGGCCGACTATCGCCCCGACGGCACGGTATCGCTGATGACGCGCTCCGGCGTCGGCCTGCTCGATAATGGCGTTTCGACCTTCAAGTTCTCTACCGCCGGCGCCCTGTCGCCGACAGCCCAGGCCAATATCGATCCCGCCAAGAGCAAGGTCGGCACGCTGACGCTGACCACGCCTTCGGGCCTCACCATCGATCTCGTGCAGCAGGGCGTGCTGCAGGGGGGTGAACTGGCCGGCCTCGTACAGTTGCGCGACAAGATCCTGGTCGAGGCGCAGAACCAGCTCGACGAGATCGCTGCCGGCATCGCCACGGCCTTCAACACCATCACCACACCGGGTAAGCCTGCCGGCGCCAGCGGCGGCCCGGAGGGCCTTGCGGCCGATCTCTCCCATCTGAAGCCCGGCAACGATGTCCTGCTCAGCTACACCCAGAACGGCGCGACCCAGAAGGTCCGCATCATCAACAGCGCCAATGGCCAGGATTTCGTCGATACGAGCGGCCAGCGCACCATCTCGGTTGATTTCGGCAATCCGCCCGACGCGGCAGCGGTCGCAGCCGCCCTTGCCGGCAAGCTGCCCGGCCTCAATTTCAGCGCCGATGCCGACGGCAACCTGCAGGTGCTCGATGATGGCGTGGGCGGCACGCGCGATGTGACCGGGCTGACCACCCGCGGCTCCGCTGCCGGCACGCAGCAGGGCGAGCTCGCGATGGCGCTGTTTGTTGACCAGGGCAATGCCGCCTTCACCGACAATCTCGACACCGACCCGCCGCAGATCGTCGGTTTTGCCGGCCGCATCGCGGTCAATCCGGCCGTCATCTCCGACAATCGGCTCCTGGTGCAGTTCGATATCGGCGGCACGCTGGGCGACGCCTCCCGGCCCGAATACATCCTCAATCAGCTCAACTCGATGAGCTTTGTGTCCGGCACGACGCCGGCGGCAAACGAGGGCCGGCAGCAGCTCAACGGCACGGTCGAGCAGATCATCCAGCAGGTGCTCAATTTCCAGGGCACGTCCATCAGTTCGGCCCTGTCGGCCCGGGACAACCGGCAATTGACGCTCGATACCATCACCACGCAGATGGAAAGCGAGTACGGCGTCAATATCGACGAGGAAATGGCGCGCCTGACCGAGCTGCAGAGCGCCTATGCCGCCAATGCCCGCGTGGTGTCGGTGGTCAAGGAATTGCTCGACACCCTGTTTGCGTCGACCTGAGGGAGTAGCGCGCCATGATCGTCAACAAGTCGATGTTTCCGCTGCAGACCGGGTTCGGCGTCATCTCCAAGATGCAGGACAAGTTCGCCACCCTGCAGATGCAGCTGGGCACTGGCGTAAAGGCACAGACCCTGGCCGATATGGGGCGCGATCTGTCCGTGTCGCTTTCGGTTCGCTCGCGGCTCTCGACCATTGCCGGCTACAGCGCCAATATCGAGCAGGTCGACCTGCGCCTTTCCTTCTACGACAATGCGCTGACGCGTCTCGATCAGATCGAAGGGCAGGTGCGCAATTCGGCCGTGCAGGGCCAGTACGGCTCCAACAATATCAACATGGCCACCATTTCGAGCCTGTCCAGGGCCAGTCTGGACGAAATGGTCACGCTCCTCAATTCCGATATCAATGGCCGCTATCTGTTCGGTGGCGCCAAGACCGACAAGCAGCCATTGCCGACGACGACTGAGTTGCTCGAGGGCTCGGGCAGCCGCGTCGGATTCAAGACGGTCGTCAATCAGCAGATCATGGCCAATCTGGGCAGCGGCGGAACAGGCCGCCTCGACATATCCAGCGATGTCGCCGATCCGGCGGATCCGGCCCTGCCGGTCGTGGTCACGCTGCAAGAGGACGGCCTGCATGATTTCGGCTTCAAACTGACCGCCGACTCCTCTTCGAGCGGTGGTAAGATAGCGCTCGATACCTCGGCAGTGGCTGCGGATCCCGCCAGCCTCGCCTTCACCTTTCCGGCGCCGCCCGATGCCGTAGCCCCCGGCGACACTGTCAGCCTGCGGCTGACCCTGCCGGATGGGGAGTCGGTGACCGTGTCGATAAAGGCCGTCGCACCGCCGGCCGATCCGGCGACCGCGCCGCCCCTGGCCGCCAACGAATATTACATCGGAGCCGACGCCCCCACCACGAGCGGCAACTTCATGGCTGCCCTCGAAGCGACCCTTCAGCGGACTGCTGAAGGCGAATTGAAAGCAGCTGCGACTTTCTCGGCCTCGCAGAACTTCTTCAATGCGGCCGGCGAGCCAGTTCTCAGGGTCGATGATGGCGGCACCGGCAATTTCTACGAAGCCACCAGCATGCGGCTGGCGACCAATGCCGATACCGTCATGTGGTATAGCGGCGAAACCGCAGCGATCTCGGCGATCGGCCTGGGGCGCCTGACGTCTTCGCAAAACGGTGGAACCGTCTCGCTGACGCAGAACATGCCTGTCTCTCCCGCGCATGGCTTTCACATTCAGAATGCGGTGTCCTCAAGACCCACCGCCATCGATGCGGCCGTCTCTGCGGGGCCGCCGCCGGCCGCGACGATCGATGTCCTCGATAACAGTCTGGTTCAGCCCACCGATACGATTACGATCTCGCTCAATGAGCCGGGCGGAAAGACCCGCCAGATGACGCTGACGGCCGTGACCGGGCGGGCAGGGCCGGGACAGTTCCAGATCGGAGCAGACGCCGATACCACGGCAGCCAATATCGAAAAGGCCATGCTCCGTTCCGTGACCGAGGCGGCTGCCGCGGCTGAAGGCAATCCTCGCCAGTCGGTAACGGCTGCGGTGGAGGATTCTGGCCGCGTTGCCTATGGCATGCAGGCCAATGAAAGCGGCTATCTGCGGATGATACGCTCGCTGGCTGCGATGTCGGTGGAGACTTATCCCGAGATCACCAATGCGACCGACCCCAACTCGGTGGACCTCAATCCGGCCAAGCTTCGCTTCGACGCCATGGCGCGCCGGCAGCAGCTTGAACTGTCCGAAAGCCGCAATGCCGAGCGCGGATCGATCGAGCTCATCACCATGGAACTGGGCGTAGCCCGCGCTGCCCTCAAGGGTGCCAGCGACCGCCATACCGACTACAAGGCCCAGCTCGACAATCTCCTGAGCGATGTCGAGACGGTGAGCAAGGAAGACGTGGCCATGGAACTCCTGGCGCTCCAGACCCGTCTGGCAGCCAGCTATCAGGTGACGTCCATGGTCAGCAAGCTCAGCCTCGTCAACTACCTCTAGGCCGGGCTCGCGCGCCTGTCTCTTGACCGTTCGCGACAACCGACATGCCGTCCCGGGTCATCCCGTGGACGGCATGTTGCTTTTGCAACTGCTGGCCTTCCGCCGTCACAAATGAAAAAGCCCCGCACTGGCGGGGCTCCTGGTCGATCGCAATGGCTGGCGCCTACATGCCGCGCAGGCCGGCCGCGATCTGGCGGTTGAGCTGGACCAGGACGGTCAGCTGCTCGGCCTGCGGCACGCCTTCATAGAGAATTTCGCGGGTCTGGTTCATTACGAACATGCCCAGGTTGGCGATGTTCTGGCGGACCTCGGCGGGCAGGGGACTATCATCCTGGGTCACGGCGGACATGAAGATGGTCCACAGCTTGCGGTTGAACGTCAGCGCCGAGCGCAGCTCGTCCTGGGTAGACACGTCCCACTCGTCCTTGACCTTCTGCAGGCCGGCGGCGGCCTTCATCAGCAGGGCGGATTCACGCTGGCGCGGAGTTTCAACGACTTTCGCCGTCTGCTGATACGCCTGGGCGCCGGTTTGATG
>PJUF01000451.1_pt1 | contig 29622 bp, 32 predicted proteins | sample 1512191 | NCBI WGS metagenome assembly PJUF01 (sample SAMN08177673, study PRJNA422409) | Feces metagenome, whole genome shotgun sequencing project. | isolation source: Chicken feces (3) enriched on wood chips | host: Gallus gallus | place: USA: Madison | collected 2015-01-15 | reverse complement strand
GGTCGTGTCGCCGAGGCGATGAAGCCCACGGATGCGTATTGCGGGCCCGGACCGGAGCGGATGTTGAGCTCGGTGGTCGCCGTGGCGGATGTGGCCTGGGCAAAGGCCATGCCGGTGAGGGCGCCAGTGGCGAGAATGGTGCCGGCGGCGAGTTTGAAAAGCATATTCATGGCAAGAGTCCTCCGGGGTCCAGCAGGACCCGGTTTGTTACAGCTACAGTCGGAATTATTCGGTGACCGTGACCTGGGGCAGATCGACATTGACGGCATTGCCGTCGCTGGTGATGCCGCCGTTGAGCAACCAGAGCAGGAGCAGCACGGCTGCAACCGCAACGACGATGCCTGCGATAAGGCCGCCGGAGCCGCCGCCGCCGGTCACCACGGTTTCGCGGTGGACAGGCTGGTCGACGATGGTTTCGCGTTCGATGGACATGGAAGTCTCCGATACATCTGTGATGCCCGGATAACGTTTCGGCATAGCGATGGTTTCAGCTAAGTAGCTGTTTTCGCTATTATATCTTGATGTGGTTTGCCGTCAGGCTTTTGTCAGGTAGCAGGCGGCTTTTCCTGGCCTGGCCGCGTGGCGAACCAGAGAGTGTGGCGGTCGCCCTTGCCGTTGGGGCGAGCGCGGACGGTGATTTCGTCAACTTGCATGCCGGTCTGCTTGAGGCGTTTGGTGAAGCGGGTGTCGGGGTGGGAGGACCAGATGGCGAGGTGCCCGCCGGGGGACAGGGCGGCCTTCGCGGCGGCGAGGCCGGCGGCGTTGTAGAGGCGGTCGTTGGCGGGGCGGAAGAGGCCATCGGGGCCATTGTCGACATCGAGCAGGATGGCGTCGAACGGCTTTGCGGCGGATATGGCGGTGGCGACGTCGCCGAGGTGAATGCGGACGCGGGGATCTTCGAGGCTGTCGCCGTGGAGGGGGGAGAGCGGGCCGCGGGCCCATTGGACGATTTCGGGGACAAGCTCGGCGACGGTGATCTCGCTGTCGGTAGCAAAGCAGGCGAGGGCCGCGCGCAGGGTGAAGCCCAGACCCAGGCCGCCGATCAGGATGCGGGGCGCCGGACGTGCGCCGAGACGTTGGGCCGACAGGTTGGCGAGCTGCTCTTCGGAATGGCTCATGCGGCTGTTCATCAGCGTGATCGTGCCGGACATGACGGAAAACTCGGTGCCGCGCTGCATCAGCGTCATGGGTCCGCCGCCAGGCATGGTGGTCTCGTCGAGCTTTTGCCAGGGCAGCATGGTGGTTTCCAATCGGTCCGCGTACGGACTGGGTTAGCGTCAATCGGCGGGGGATTGAAGCGATTTGTCGGCCTGGCTTCGAGCTGACGCTATGCCGGTGCGGCGATCGGCACGGATTTTCGCGCGCGGTTTAAGGGTGTGTCAGCAGTTTTGCGCATAGATGAACCCATGGTCCTCAAGTTCGCGGAAGACTCGGTCAATCTTTCCGAGGTCGGCTTTCTGGTAGCCGATCCGAGCGATCTTTATCGCGAACTGTTCCGCCGGCTGCTCTATGGCTTCGGGGCCAAGATGGTGCACGAGGCGGCCGACGGGCAGACGGCGGCGCGGCTGCTCAATGATCGTGACGTGGATTTCCTGATCGTGGCGGCCGACCTGCCGGGCCGAGGGCACGACCGGCCTTTGGGCAACGGCATCGAATTCGTGCGTGCGGTGCGGCTCGACAGCAAACATTCGCGGCGATCGATACCCATGGTCATCACCATGGGTACGGCGCGGCGCATCAGCGTCGGCCAGGCGCGGGACAGCGGCGCCAATTTCGTGCTCTCCAAGCCGGTGGCGCCGGTGGTGCTCTACGACCGCATTGCCTGGATTGCGCGCAAGCCGCGGCCGTTCTGGGAGAGCCCGACCTATTACGGGCCGGACCGGCGCTTCCGCGAGGAAGAGCATGACGGCGTGCCCAAACGCCGGCTGAGCGATGGCGACAACGTCGCCCTGGAGGATGCCGATGTCTGATGCACCCAATGGCCGGCTGGTGACCGTAAAGACCAAGTTTCATCGCGAGGCGGTGCGGCCGGGCGGGATCAACCGGAGCGGGGCGAATATGGCGTCCGACCGCTCGGTCAAGGCGATGCAGGCCGAGGTGGAGGATAAGATTGCGGCGGCTCTGGTACCGCTGGTGGCGCTTTTGCGCAACTGGACCGCCGACGACGCTGCGCGCGGCTGCGAATGGGCAGCCCTGACCCGCGACCTGGCCGGGCTGGCGGGGATGCATCTGCTCACCGATGTGGCCATGCATAGCTTCGACTGCCTCGATGCGGTGCTGATCGACGGGGTGATGATGCGGCCCGACGAGGCGGGGGTCTATGCCGATGCGCTGGACTTCGCGCGGCAGGATCTGTGCCGGGGCCGGGACCTCGAGCCGTTCCGGCCGCTGCTCAGAGATCTCGAAACGCTGACCAACCGCGTGCTGGCGCGGGCGCCGACTGCAATGGCGCGCTGAGTTTCAGCGCGCCGGAAGCGGGTCAGCTCGTCGCCGGCCGGAAGATGATAACGGCGAAGAGCAGCACGCCGATAAAGGTCACGATCGAGGAAATGGCGACGACGGGTTCGAGCGCGGTATTGCCGTCGAGCAGCAGGTAGAGCGAGACACCCATGGCGATGACGCCCAGAACGTAGATGAAGTATTGCACGCGCGGCAGCAGGCCGACGGCCTTGCCCGGATTGAGCGCCAGATAGGTGCCGAAAAGGGCGCTCGTGACCCAGCCGAGAAGGTTGATATGGGCATGGGCGCCGGCGACCGCGTGATTGCCGCTGATCGACATGTAGATGCCCACGCAGATGCCGGCGATGAGCAGCAGGATGGCCGTGCGGAAGTAGAGTTGTGCCAAGCTTGGCATTTTCGAAGTTCCCCCAGGGCGCCGGACGCCGCCATGGCGACTCACGCGCATGGATGGGAAGATATCACGGCCGCGTTACTATTGAGCGTCGTGACTTATGCGATCCCGACAACAAAAAGACAAACTATTGACTGGTATCGCATTTGGCCTAGCCTAGCGCGCTTCAGGATAGGGCATGGCAATGGCGAACTGGTTGTTCTCGAGTGGCGGCTGCTCGCTGCCTCACCACTTTACCCAGTCGGACCGGCTGCGCTTCCGGCATGGCGATACCCGAGTGTATCTCGAGGAGCTGCACCTGCTGCCCGGGCTCTGGCTCTATCGCGGCGAGGCTACCGCCAATTGCCGTTTCCAGCTTGAGGTGGGTGGGGGCGAACGTGAGGGGCGGATGGTGCTGGGCGCGGTGCTGTCGAGCCGGGGCCTGCTCAATCTCGAAGGCTGCGACGACATGCTCTGGCGGGACGACGGGCGTTTTTATGCCGTGTCGCCCGTCGACCGGCACTGCCGCTACTATATCGATGCGGAGCGGGGTTTTCGCATCGTGGCGGTGCGGATCGAACCGGAGGCGATGGACCTCCTGGGCGCGGATGCAGGTCTGCCGCAGACGGTGAAGGATGTGCTGACGCTGCGGCGCGACGATGTGGCGGACATGGGGACATTGCCCGGCACAATCCGCAGGATCGGGCAAAGCCTGCTGCGGCAACCGCTCGAGGGGGCGATGGGCAAGCTGTTCCTGCAAGCGAAGGCGCTGGACCTTCTGGCGCACCAGTTCGCGCATATGGGCGACAGTCCGGACCCGCGGTCGCTTTCACCGATGGAACTGGCAAAAGTGCGGATGGCGCGAGACAGGCTGCTGGCGGACCTGCGCGACCCGCCGGACCTCGATCAACTGGCCCGCGAGGTGGGGCTGCCGTCCAAGAAGCTCAATCGCGGCTTTCGTGAACTGTTCGGCATGACGGTGTTTGCCTATCTACGGGATGCACGGCTGGATGCAGCGCGCGAGGCGCTGGAGGAGGGCACGGGGCTGCCGCTCAAGCAGCTCGCCTGGGAGCTGGGCTACGGCCAGGTCAGCAATTTCGTGACCGCGTTTCGTCGCCGCTTCGGCCTGACGCCGGGCAGCTATCGCGCTGATGGCGCTCGACATTAGTTGAGGCAGCTACACGCAGTTATGCGTGCAGGAAAGATTTATGCGGGCGCGGCGGTGCGGTTGCCCAGCGCGATCCAAGAGGCGAGGGGCATAGGTGAAAAGTGCCTAGCCCGGAGCCCGATCCATCCCTCGAAACTATATCAGCTGGGATTCTGCCGCGGAGCACGCGGCGGGAACCAGAAAGTCCATGGCCTTCGAGAGCGGTCCCGAGGCGACCCAGCTCGAGTTCGAGAATTCCGGCAAGATCCGGGTATCAGAGCCGCCGCTGTCGATCGGCATGCAGCATGCTGTCTATCGGGGCGGCGTCTCGTCCTTTATCGGCGGCGGGCGCTCGCCCTACGGCTACAGCATCATACCCACAGGCGAAATGCCTTCGCGCAACCTGATCCTGGGATGCCTGCTGGGCGGGTCGGGGCGACTGCGTCCCGAAGGCAATGACGAGCAGGTGTGGCGGGCGCCGGGACAGATGTATGCCGTGAGCCTGTCGGAGCGACAGCTGCGCTACGACATCGATCCGGATGCCGATTATCAGGCCATCACCATGATGGTGACGCCAGAGGCGCTGGACCTGATCGCCTGCGACGATCAGGCCCCCGAACTTGCCCGACGGGTGCTCGAAGGGCGCAGCGAGCCGGTAGCGCTGATGCGGGCCATGTCGTCGGCATCGCTGCGGGCAGCGCATGACCTGGTGTCGCCGGTCTATGCCGGGCAGATGGCAGCGCTTTACCAGGAAGCCAAGACGCTCGAACTGCTGGCGCATCAACTGGCAACGCTGTCGGAAGAGTTGGCGGAAGCGGGCGAATTGACCAGCCGAGATCTCGCCCGGGTGCGGGAGGCGCGCGAACGATTGCTGGCGGATCTGCGCGATCCTCCGGAGCTGACTGAGCTGGCGCAATCGGTGGGGCTTTCGGTGAAACGGCTCAATCGCGGCTTCCGGCAGCTCTTCGGCACAACTGCCTTCAACTACCTGATGGAAATGCGGCTGGCCGAGGCGCGGCGGATGCTCGAGGATGGGCTCGACATGCCACTCAAGCAACTGGCCTGGGAGGTTGGCTACAGCCAGCTCTCCAATTTCAGCACCGCCTTCCGCCGCCGCTTCGGCGTATCACCGGGGGTCTATCGGCAATATGCCGAGGAGGACTGAGCGCGGTTTTGCCAGATGGCATTGCTTATGCGTGGGCGGCCCGATGATTGAGGGCCAGGAAAGAGTCTCCTAGTTGGCAAAGCCGGTCCGATGGGCCGGTTTTTGCTTTTTGGGAGAATGAGATGCGCGTGGGCTCTATCAGCATGCGAAATCACCAGCGTGGAGGGTGGCGGACTGCCGTCACCGGAGCGCTCATGACCACGACCGTGCTGGCGGGCACTGCGACGGCGCAGGCTGCGCGGCTGGACATGCTCTGGAACGACGACCTGCAGGCGCGCACCGGGTATGCGATCAGTAATGATGGTCGCTACTATCTTGCGGGGTCGCAATATGTCACGCCGGCGGGCGTGGTCGATGTCACTGGACCCAACGGGGCCGCCACGATCCTGCGGCAACTTTCTGCCGATGGTGGCACGGTCGTGGGTTCTTATGTGTTCGACCAGGCGGGATGGCGGGCCTATCGCTGGCGTGCCGATGGCGGGATGGACAATCTGGGCGTGCTCGTCGAAGAGGACGGGTATGAATCCCGCGCCTATGGCGTGTCCGGCGATGGCCGCCGTGTCGTGGGCGTTTCGGACTACGATTCAGGGTTTTCGGGCCAAGCAGGTTTCGTTTGGATCGAAGGGGCGACCGGCGGTGTGTTCAGCAACCGGCAAATGTTCGTGCTGATCGCAGAGGAGTCAGAAAGCACCGAGGCGCGGGCCATTTCCGACGATGGCAATTTCGTCGTCGGGGTTTTTTCGGTCGAAGGCGATGTCATAACGTCCCAGGCGATGCGCTGGGATATTACCGACATCGAAAATACCGGCGCCAATGTAGGGACCAATCTCGGCACGCTCGGCGGAGATGTATCCTGGGCAACTGCTGTATCGGCCAATGGCAGCCATGTCGTGGGAACAGCGCAGACCGAAGACCTGAACCTGCGGGCGTTCCTGTGGCGCGACGGCAGCGGCGGCAATGGTCCGGGGATGATCGATCTCGGTACGCTTGGGGGCGCCCATAGCGATGCCATGGGCATCTCGGCCGCTGGCGACTACGTGGTGGGGCGGGCCGAGACCGGTGAACTGGGAAGCTATGCGGCTTTCCGCTGGAGCGAAGAAGGCGGCATGCGGGCCGTGGCCGACCTGCTGGTGGAGCAGGGAATCGACCTCGGCGACTGGCACCTCTATGTCGCCAATGACATTTCCGCTGACGGCTCGGTAATCATCGGCACGATGGTGGTGGGCGGGGAAAACCGGGCCTATCTTGCGCGGCTCGACCCGGACGAACCTGGCCCTGGCACCGGTGGTGGCGGCATCATGGATATCGCGGAATACCATTCGACGCTCTATTCGGCCGCCGGCATCGCTCAAACAGGCGAGCTGCTGACCTGGCTGCCGATGAACGGGGCGCATCATCGTCCACTGATGCTGACGCCGAACCTTTCCGGCGACATGTGTGCCTGGGCGACCGGGGACTTTGCGCATCATGGTAGCTCCTCGACCGGGCTGGCACTGGCGGAAGCGGGTGTTTGTACGGACCTCGCGGGCGGGTCGGTGCGGATCGGGGCAGCAGTGGGCACGGCCGGTTCGTGGCAGGACCTTGCGCTGGGCGGGTCGGCGCGGATGCAGGGTCAATATGTGCTCAGCGAGATCGATTGGCAGCCCGACGGGACACCGTTGTTGCTCAGCGTCACCGGCATGCTGGGCGGCTACAAGGCCAATATCGAGCGGGCCTATTCCAACGGTGCGGCGACGGCGGTTTCAAGCGGAGAAACCGGGGCGGTTGGCGGGGTGATCCGCCTGCGAGCCGACTGGCTGGAAGCTGCCAGGATGGGCAATACAAGCATCAATCCCTATGCGTCGCTGGGCTTTGGTGGGATGCATGTGGATGGATACAGCGAAAGCGGCGGGCCGTTCCCGGCGGTATTCGACGCGCAGACCCTGCGCCATGCCGATATCCGCCTCGGCGTGACGGCAGTGACGGAATTTTCAACGGTCACCAAGCTATCGACCACGCTGGAAGTTGCGCACCGTACCGGCACGGCTCCCACCGCTACGGGCAATGTGCCCGGCGTGTTCAACTTCAATCTAGGCGGTGGCACCTACGCGCAGACCTGGGCGCGGCTGGGGCTCGAACTCGACCACCAGCTGGGCGAGAACCTGTCGCTCTCGACCTCAGCCCATCTGGCTAGTAACGGCCGTGACCCATCCATCGCCGCATCTGTCGGCATCAAGGGCGCGTTCTAGAGGCAACGCATACGGGGCCGAGGCCATGCACTCCCGGCTCTGTTGCAGGGGCGCCATTCCACGGGATGGCGCCCTTTTCTGCGTCCAGCGATTATGCCTGAAGGCAATGATTATGACCGCGCGTCATACGCATTGAGGTGCGCGCGCGTGTCCCATAGTTCGCAAAGCCGGTCCTTCGCGGGTCGGGCGGTCGAAGCGGAAAAGTCTCCGACTTTTCCTGACCGCCCTCGAGTGGGCCGGCTTTCTGCTTTCGGGAGATTTTCATGGCTGTGCGGGCATTCGGAATTAGGCGGGCGCGAAACGAGGGGCAGCGTTGGCTGCTCGCCTCAGTCCTGATGGCGACTACGGCGCTGGTCATGACCCCGAAAGCAGAGGCGCAGCAGGCGAGCTTGACCACGTGGCAATTGCGGCTGTTCGCCGTCAGTGGGAATGGACACGTGTTTGCCGGTAACTTCAACGATCAAGCGTATATAGGGGACATGGACGGCCACATGCGCGCCATAGAAGGTGCGGGATATTCCAGCATGGAGGCCCTTGCCATGAGCCGGGCCGGCAATGTCGTCGTCGGGCAGGGTTTCCGGGACAGCACCTATCAGGCTTGGCGTTATGTAGGGAACGCACGGTCCGGCACGACAACGGAGTTAGGTACGCTTGCGCCGACCATTGCCTCGGCACACAGCTACGCGCGAGGCGTCTCCGATGCCGGTGACCGGGTCGTAGGCCATTCACGCTGGCAGGGCAACACGCGCGGTTTCGTCTGGATCGAGGGCGCAACCGGTGGTGTTGAGGGCAATGAGCAGATGTATCGTCTGGATGGCCTGGTGGGCGGATATGGGACGAACTCGGCATACGGTATTTCGGGGAATGGCCGCTATGCCGTTGGTTGGAGCGACGCAGCCGGGACTACACAGATTGCCACGCGCTGGAACCTGACACCGATAGACAGTGGCGGTGCGGCGACCATCGAGAATCTGGGTTCGCTGACGGGCATGACCGGCATATCGATTGCCGAAGCGGCATCCCATGACGGTTCAGTTGTGGTGGGCAGTTCGGAGATTGCGGACAACTGGTCCCGCGCGTTCCGCTGGCGGGAAGGCGCCACAAATGGCGCGGCGGACAATCCGCAGATGCTGGATCTGGGCACGCTTGGCGGGCGCAGTTCCTATGCCGAAGCGGTTTCCGCGGACGGCCGCTGGGTCGTGGGTGGCGCACAGGACGCGGCGAACCGCGATCTCGCTTTCCGCTGGTCCGAAGAAACCGGGATGGAATCGATTGAGGACTGGCTAGGGCGGCAGGGGGTTTTCACCGATGGATATACGCTGGTCGAGGCCGTTGGCGTCTCGGACGATGGCACCGTGGTGGTCGGTTATATGGAAAACGAACAGGGATATTGGGGTGGCTACCTGGCCCGCGGTGCCGTCGATGGACCGGGGGGCAATCCCGGCGGATTGATGAAAATCGAGGAATATCACGCCTCGCTCTATTCGGCCGCCGGCATTGCCAATACAGGCGAGTTCCTCACCTGGTTGCCAATGAATGGTGCGCATCACCGGCCGCTGATGCTGACGCCTGATCTGTCTGGGGACATGTGTGCGTGGGCAACCGGGGATTTTGCGCATCATGGCGGGTCCTCCACCGGACTGGCGCTGGCGGAGATCGGTGCGTGCACCGACCTCGCCGGTGGGTCGGTGCGGATCGGCGGTGCTGTCGGCACCGCTGGTTCGTGGCAGGACCTGGCGCTGGGCGGATCGGCGCGGATGCAGGGGCAGTACGTCCTCAGCGAGATCGACTGGCAGCCTGACGGTACGCCGCTGCTCCTGAGCCTCACCGGCATGCTGGGGGGCTACCAGGCCCATATCGAGCGCGCCTATTCCAATGGTGCGGCGACAGCGGTTTCAAGTGGAGAAACCGGGGCAGTGGGCGGGGTGGTGCGGTTGCGGGCCGATTGGCTGGAGGCGGCGCGGATCGGCAATACCAGCATCAATCCCTATGCGTCGCTGGGGTTCGGCGGGCTGCGCGTAGATGGCTATAGCGAAAGCGGCGGGCCGTTCCCGGCGGTGTTCGATGCACAGACGCTGGGTCATGCCGATATCCGATTGGGCGTCACGGCGGTGACGGAATTCTCGACCCAGACCAAGCTGTCGACCACGCTGGAAGTGGCGCATCGTACCGGGACTGCGCCGCAGGCCTCGGGCAATGTCGATGGGCTGTTCGATTTCTCGCTTGGGGGCGGCAGCTATTCCCAGACCTGGGCGCGCACCGGCTTCGAGCTCGACCATGCGGTCAACGATCACCTGGCGCTCTCGACGTCCGCACACCTGGCCACCAATGGCCGCGATCCATCCATTGCCGCCTCGTTCGGCATCAAGGGAAGCTTCTGATGAAACCCATCTGCATACAGGCGACCATGCTATCGCTGACGGTCGGGGCCGTGTCGGCCGGCCTGACGTTCCTGCTCTTCGCAACGCCTGCGCTGGCGCTCGACCAGCGTGAGGCCGAGGCCGTGGTGACGATCATGGAGGCGCTGGCCGAGGAGATGGGCGAGGGCATGTCGACCGATGCGGCGCGGATTTTCTACGACTATGACTCGCTGAGTGGTTCGCTGATCCCGGCGGCCGGCTTCGACCGGGCCTCGTGGATCGTCGCCTATGATGCAGTGGCATCGGGCTATATGGCGACGATCCCGCAGGACGAATTCGACGCCATTTTCGAGGAGCCGCTGGCCATGCTGGAAGCCTCCGGCCTGCCCGAGGACCAGAAAGTGGCGATGCGCGCCCATGTCGATGGTCTCATTGCCGAGGCGCAGCAGGTGCGGCTCGAGGGCATGCAGCATGCCGACGTGGTGCGGCCGCTGGAGAACAGGCTCTATCCGCTGTTCCACGGCGAATATTAAGAGCGCCGGCAAGGTGCCATTTCAAGGTGTCGCTCGGTGAGCGGCGCCTTTCTTGTCAGTAGACGCGGATGGAGGAGAGATTGCGGGCGAGGAAGGGGTCGAGAACCGGCTGGCTGGTGATGACGCGTTCGCAATAGGATTGCAGGTTGCGATCGCGGCAGATGGCGGCACTGGTGGGGACGGTCACTTCGATGGACCGGATGCGGTTGTCCCAGCCCAGGGTCGCGAGGTCGAGAAAGACCTGACCGGTGTTGGCGCAGAAGGAATTGCCCGTGTAATTGGCGCCGTCATAAAAGCACATGCTGCCGCCTTCGACGTCGGGCCAGACATTGTCCGCATCAAGGATGGGCCAATAGGGGTCCTTGCCGAAATCGACGGAGCCGAGATAGGTCCAGCCGCGGCCGCCCGGGCCATCGACATTGCACCAGATCTTCTGGCAGCGCAGGATCTTGATCGCGACTTCGGCCGGGATTTCGCCGACGACGCCGTAATGGTCGCCGGGGCCGTTGCGCAGCACCAGGGTTTCGCGGCTCCAGCCGTGGCTGCCCGCCTCCGAGGCTGCCTGCGACGGCAGGATGGCTGACGCAGCGAGGGCGCAGGCTAGTCCGAGAACGGCAAGGAGGCGCATGTGCGAGGATTCCGGGGTGAAGTTCCGGCGCAGGTTATCCCGCCGTGCCGGATGCTGTAAAGCAAGACGCCGCCCCGTTAAGGAGCGGCGCCGTTTGCAGAATGCCGGATCAGCGGGTGCGGATCGAGGCAGTGTAGTCGTCGAAGTCGCCCAGCGAGGAGGCGTTGGTGGTGTAGGTGCGGCAGTTGCGGAAGTTGGTTTCCGAGCAGATCTGCACTTCGTAGCCACCCGGGTTCTGGATCGAGGAAATCCGGTCGGTCCAGTTGCGCAGGTCGCGGGTCGATTCGCCCGGGGTCATGCAGAAGCTGTCGCCACGATATTGGGTGCGATCGTAGAAGCAGATGTCCTGGACGGGCTGGACGACCGGCGGGCGCGGGCCCGGACGCGGGGGCTGCGGCTGGGGCTGATTGCCAACGCCGATGCTGATCTGGCCGCCATTCGGGCCGCCAATGGTGAAGCCGAAGGAAAGGCCCGGATTGGACGGATTGACCGGGCGGCCACCAGCGGTGAGGTAGGTGGACGAGACCCAGCCGTCGGGGCCCGGCTTGACGACATAACACCAGGAGCCCTGGCAACGCTGCACATCGACCGTCTGGCCGGTGCGGGCCACGTCCACGACGGCGAAATTGGTGCCGGGACCGGAACGCACGTTCACATTGCCGGTGATGGTGCCGGGGGCAGCATTCGCCGCCGGCAGGAAGACCACGACGGCGGCTGCAGCAACTGCGACGCCGGTGGCCAGGTTCAGGAGATTCTTGCGGGTCTGACGATGCATGACACTTTCCCTTTGCTTGGCCTTACCAGTTCCGAACTTCCGGAACGACGCAATTGGCGGCCGCGCCACTTGTTATGACTCCAGAAACGGAGTCTTCCCGAAAAGAGTTCCGGCGCATGTCTTTGAGCAGACCAATTGGCTGCCCCGAACACTTGCCGGTGCGTTAATGAGAGATAAGCAGGCAGGGGCTGAACGCAGTCTGAACGAAGTCTTCAGGCTGGGGGAATCGGTCGCTTCTGACCATTGTCGTCAAGCGAGACATAGACAAAACGCGCTTCGGTGACCTTGCTGCGATCGTCGAGACGATTGCGGCGCACCCAGGCTTCGAGACCGATGGTGATCGACGTGGTGCCAACACGCTCGATGCTGGCATAGACACAGAGCACATCGCCAACCTTGACCGGGGCAATAAAGGTCATGCCTTCGACGGCGACGGTGACCACGCGACCCTTGACGCGCTCGACCGCGGCGATGGCACCGGCAATATCCATCTGGCTCATGACCCAGCCGCCGAAAATGTCGCCGGCCGGATTGGTATCGGCCGGCATTGCGAGGGTGCGGATGGTGAGAGCGCCCTTGGGTTCGGTGGAAGTGGTCTGCATGGTTCAGGGTCCCTTTACCGGCCAGCGGCCAACAGCTTCTTCCCAATGTTTGCGGCAGAGGGACAGATAGACGGACTTTTCGATCGATACCTGGTCGCCATCGGTGAGGACCCGGCCGGACATGTCCTGGCGGACCACCATGGTAGCCTTGGCGCCACAGGTGCAGATGGTGCGGATTTCGCGCAGCGCATCGGCGACGGCGAGCAATTCCATGGAGCCGGGGAACAGCTTGCCCTGGAAATCGGTCCTCAGGCCATAGCACATGACGGGAATGTTGAGCCGGTCGGCGACGCGCGCCAGCTGCCAGACCTGGTCGCGATTGAGGAACTGCGCCTCGTCAACGAAGACGCAATCGACCTTGGCTTCTTCGTGAAAATCGCGAACGGACTGGTAGAGGTCGTCGCCGGCGGCATAGAGCTCTGCCTTTTCGGCAATGCCGATCCGCGACGTGATGAGGCCGACATCGCCTTCGGCATAAAGGGCCGAGGTGTAGAGCAGCGGGCGCATGCCGCGCTCCCGATAGTTATAGGCCGACTGCAGCAGCAAGGTCGACTTGCCGGCATTCATTGCCGCATAGGAAAAGTAAAGCTTGGCCATGGTCGCGCCCGAGGGATCGCTGGTGTTGTGGCGCAGGGCGCGCCGCCGCGCGAGGCAAAATGCAAGCGGTCCACAAAAAAGAGGCCGCCCGCAGGCGGCCAGGACCGATGGGGTCGGTCGGGAAGGGGGCTTGGCAGTCCGGCCTTCCAATCCCGGCGCGGCGTTGGGGACGCGGGGCCGGAAATCCTGGCCTATGGGGGAGGCCGGGATGGCTGGACCCTAGTGCCGCCAGATGACGCGGGCACGACAGTGGTGCAAGCGTCCTCAATGCTGTTGCATTGTGGTGTTCAGCTTGGGTTCAGGCGGTTGCCTGCAGGCTGGGCCACATATTTGAGAGGTCTACCATGTTCAAGTTTCGCGTCTTCGGCATCCTCGCAGCTACCCTGGTGTCGCTAGCCCCGGCAATGGCATCGCCGGTTGGCATGTGGGAAATCGAGATGCGGGATTCGCGCTATGACGTGACGCTGTGCGGAGACGGCAGCCAGCTTTGTGCGGAACTGGTGTGGCTGGGCAATGGCGCGGACAATGCGGAAAACCTCCCCTATCTCAATACGCTGCTGATCGACCACGCCAACCAGACCCGTCCCAACCAGTGGAAGGGCGAGTTGCATATCTATGGCCAGAAGGCCGCGGGAACGATCACCCAGGTGAGCGACGACCAGATCACGCTCAAGGGCTGCGTGGCTTTTGTCGTGTGCAAGACCTACCAGATGTATCGCTACACCGAGTGAGGCCAGGCCGAGCGCTAGTTGACGATGCGTGGTGCGTGTGGTTTGCGGCGGGCTAAGAGGGCTGGTACCGCCTCGACCAGAAGAATGGCGCAGAAGATGAGCGTGGCGCCGGCATAGCCGACCATAGGCAGGCGTTCGCCGAGGAGCAGTGCACCGCCAAGAGCGGCGAAGAGGCTTTCGGCCGACAGGATGATGGCGGCATTGGCCGGCGGCACATGCTGCTGCCCGATGGCCTGGAGGGTGAAGGCGACGGCGGTGGAGAAGATCGCGGCGTAGGCAATTTCGATCCAGCCGGCCGAGATGGCTTCCATGGTCGGCGTCTCGATGCCGAAGGCGATGGCACTGGCGACGATGCCGGCCACCAGGAAACTGATGGCGGATACGAAGATCGGCAGGCCTGTCATGCGGGCGACATGGCCCAGCAGAATGACGTGCAGGGCCCAGAAGATGGCGCTGGTGACGATGAGCCAATCCCCGCCATTGAAACTGTCGAGGCCGCCGCCATTGAGAAAGTAGATGCCGACCAGGGCCAGCGGCACGCCGATAAAGACGATCGGATGAGGGCGGGTGCGGAACAGCAGGAAGCCCAGGAGCGGCACGAAGAAGACGTAAAGGCCGGTCAGAAAGCCGCCATTGGTGGCGGTGGTTGTGGCAAGGCCCGCCTGCTGGAGCCAGGAGCCGAGGAAGAACACCGCGCTCATGGCCAGGATGAAGAACCAATGCACGTTTGTGAGCCTGACGGCCTTGCGGCGGAGCTCATGCAGCGCCAGGGGCAGGATCAGGAGGCCGCCGATGATGAAGCGCACGCCGGCAAAGGTCAGCGGCCCCATGGAATCCATGGCCGATTTCTGGGCGATGAAGGCAAAGCCCCAGAACATGGTGCAGAGCAGAAGCAGGAGCGATGCGACAGGGCGAGACATGGATGGAGGCGCTCAGGTTTGAAAGACACCCCTCATCCGCCCTTCGGGCACCTTCTCCCGCAAGGGGAGAAGGGGAGAGGCGGCGGCAAGACTAGAGTTCGGCGTCGAGGGCCCTGATCAACTGCTGGATTTCCTCGGGCGCGGTGTAGTGCACGAAGGAGAGGCGCAGCACGCCGTGATTGACCGGGTCGATGCCGAGGGCTTCGAGGAGGCGCACGGCATAGAAATTGCCGCCCGAGGCCATGACGCCGTGGCGCGCGAGGCGGCGGGTGATGTCTATGCCCGGCTCATTGGCAAGAACAGCGATGGTCGGGGCGCGCTGGACGGGATCGGAAGGGCCGATCAGGCGGATGCCGTTACGGGTGCGCAGATAGTCGAGAAGAGGTGCGGCCAGGGCGATTTCCTGCGCCCGCATCGCGGTGTGCGCACGGCGGAATGGATCGGCGCCCTCGATGCCGGACGGGGCAAGCGCCGCGACCTGTTCGAGATAATCGACGATGCCGGCCGTGGCGGCGATCTGGGCGTGATCCGGCCCGGCCGGGGTCAGGCGGTAGCGCAGCTTGGTGTCGTTGAAATAGTGGCCCTGATTGGGGAGCGCGCGCGCCAGATCGGGGCGGATAGCCATGACGCCCTGATGGGGGCCATAGGTCTTGTAGGCAGAGAAGAAGTAGATGTCGGCGCCAAGGGCGGCGAGATCGGGCAGGCCGTGGGGCGCATAACTGACGCCATCGACAGCGAGCACGGCGCCGGCGGCATGGACGCGCGTGGCAATGTCGGCGATGGGGTTGATGTCACCCACGATGTTGGAACAGTGCGGGGCGGCGACCAGCTTCACCTTATCGTCGAGGAGAGCGTCGAGCGCGTCGAGCGGCAGGCGGGCGGTTTCGGTATCCACCTTCCATTCACGTATCTCGACGCCGCGGCTGGCGAGGCGCCGCCAATTGCCGGTATTGGCCTCGTGATCCTGGTTGGTGACGATAACGGCGTCGCCGGGCCTGAGCCAGGCCGCAAAGGCATTGCCCAGGACATAAGTGTTGGCGGAGCTGGATGGGCCGATATGGATCCAGTCGGTCGAGACATTGAGGGCGCGGGCGAGGCGCTCATAGGCATGATCCATGGCCCGGCCTGCCGCCTCGGAGGCCGCATAGACGCCATAGGGCTGGACCTTGGTGGCGCGGTAGTAATGGTCGAGAATGTCGAGCGTCGCCTGGGCGGTATAGGAGCCGCCGGCATTTTCGAAGAATGCCTGTCCGGCCAGTGTCGGCTCGGTGAAGGCCGGGAACAGGGCGCGGACGCGCGAGGGATCGAGGGGAAGAGTGGTCATGGAATGTCCCGCGAGGAGGAGTGAGCCTGTGGTAATCGAGCCGCGGGAAAAAGCAAACCCCGGCTGTTGAGAGCCGGGGTCGGCGGCGCTCCTTGGGGCAGGAGGCGCCGCTGGCCGATCCGCCGACCAAGGACGGCGGATCGATAGCAGTGTAAGGGTCAGCGGTTGCCCGGACCCATGGGGCGTTCACTGCCGTTATGGCGAGGGCCGGCATGATTGCCGAACTTGCCCATGCCGCCCATGCGTTCGCCCGGCTGGGGCATCAGGCTGGTCCGCTGTTCTTCGGTGAGGCTGTCGAAAAAGGCGGTGAAAGAGGGCTGGACGGCTTCGAGGGCAGCCAGACGCGCTTTTTCGAGGGTAATCCGGTTGTTGAAGCGCTCGGAAATATCGGGTGCCTGTGCGGTTTCGCCCTCGGCGGGTGCGGCGGGGCGGAGACCTTCGGTTGCAGTTTCAAATTCGGCGATGGCCGAGAGGGCATCGGTCTTGAGCGTGTCGAGCAGCGTCTTCTGGGCATCGGTGAGGTCGATGGCGTGGCTGAGGCGCACGAGAGCGATTTCGACGGCTTCGGCACCGCGATCGATGTCGAGGAGCGCACCCATGCCGCCACCGTGGCGCATGAGCTGTCCGGGGCGGCCGTCACGGCCGGCCGGCGCGGGCGCGGGGGGCTGGGTTCCGGGCTCGGTCTGGGTCGCCGGGGGAGGCGCATCCTGTGCCTGGACGGGCGCGAGGGCCCCGAGGCCGACTGAGGCCGTCATCAGGGCCACAACGGCGGCAGTGGAAATCGTCTTCATGGTCGTTCATCCTTTGCATGGGATAGTGCCGATCACCGGCATGGAAGAGACCATAGACGGGCAAGGCTGGTCGCGACCTTGCGAGCGGATGAAGAGTTGGAGAGGTTGGTAAGGTTGGCGTCCAAGACTTTGGAATATCGCGTGAATCCGCATGCCGACGCGGCTGTGATGGAGCTGTTCTGGCAGCGGGCGTGGGGCGGGTCGCCATCGCCGCATTACGGCCGTGTGCTGGAGCGCAGCCTTGCCCATATCGGTGCCTTTGACGAGGGGCGGCTGGTCGGTTTCGTCAACCTGGCCTGGGATGGCGGGGTGCACGCGTTCATTCTCGATACCGGCGTCGATCCGGATTATCGGCGGCGGGGCATCGCGACGGAACTGGTTCGCCTCGCGGCCGAGCAGGCGCGGCAAGCGGGCGTTGAATGGCTGCATGTGGATTTCGAGCCGCATCTGGAAGGATTTTACCGCGGCTGCGGTTTCCGGCCGACGGCGGCGGGGCTGATGCGGCTCGTCTAGGTCAGCTGGCGATGTAGTCGCGCATGGCTTCGGCTTCGTGCTCGACTGCGGCGATCTTGAGCTTGACCACGTCGCCGATGGAGATGATGCCGACAAGCTCCCCGTTCTCGGCCACCGGCATGTGGCGGATGCGGCGCTCCGTCATGCGCTCCATGACGTCGTCGATCGTGGTGGTGCGCTCGGCGGTCACGACATTGCGGGTCATGCAGTCGGCAATCCTGAGGGACAGGGCATGGGTCGGGTTGCGGCCGATCTGGCGAACGATGTCGCGTTCGGAGAGGATGCCGACGATCCGGTTCCTGTCTTCGGTGATGACGATGGCGCCGATATTGTGGGCATTGAGCAGGGCCACGGCATCGGCCAGTGTGCCAGAGGGGCCGAGGGTGTAAACGGCGGCGCCCTTGGTCTGCAGGATGGTGTCGACATGCATGGGTCAGTCCTCCTGAAAGAGGGCAAGTGTGCGCCCCGCTCCGGCGCTCGGCAATAGGACGAAGGTCAAAAGAAAAGGCCGGCGCAGGGCCGGCCAAGGTGGTGGTCAGGGGGAAACTTGAAGACGGCTCAGGACGGTCTTTGCCGCTGCGACCAATCCGTGGGGCGCTGCGCGCGGAGAGGGGCCTGGGCCGGAAGGGTGCCGCGCCAGACGAAGCGCGCGACCTCGAAGAGCACTACCAGGACAAGCAGGGTGAGCGGCACCATGAAGACTGCGACCTGGGTCTCGGGCTGGCTGGCAATATTGGCGGCCTGGGCGGGCGACACGCCAGCGAGCAGGGCGCCGGTGGCAATCGCGGCTGCACCCAAGGAGCCAAGAACGGCCATCAGCCTGAAACTCTTGCGCCTGGGGGACGTAGATATTTGCATGGGATCGACGTCTCATCCTCGTGTTGATGGGGATGAGTAAAGCAGCGGTTTGCGGTTCGACTGTGAAGCGAAGGCGGACGGGTCGCGACCATTTGAGGGCGGAACTGTGGCGGGGCCTTGTCCCCAGGGAGCCGTGCCATGCGCATTCTATTGAGCTTGATGCTGACCATGCTGATGCTGCTGCCTGCCAGCGGGCAGGAGGCGGGCACCGAAACGCCGTGGCGCGATACCATTACCGGCCAGATCGAGGCACTACGCGCTGCCGATGGCGCGGCAGCGCTCGCCTTTGCGGGGGCGGCTTTTCGCTCCACCTACAAGGACGATCCGGCAAAATTTGCCAGCGATATTCTGCGGACCGGATATGGGCCGATCGCCCAGTCGCGGTCGCATAGTTTCGGCGCGTTTCGGCAGGTGGGCCCGGGTGCAGCCGTGCAGGTGGTCGAGTTTGTCGATCGCGATGGCAAGGTGTGGGAAGCGCTGTACCAGTTGGCCGACGAGGATGGCGAAGGCTGGCGGGTGGAGGGCGTGGTGCTGCGCGGTACGCAAGGGATCGGGGTCTAGCTTTCGAGGCGCGATGGGCCTTTGCCTTCCGGGTTCCTTGCAGTAAACCCATGCCTACCGCAGGAGGCATTGATGGGTTTTCTTTCCGACGCATTGGGGCGCGTGGCGCCGTCCGCGACCGTGGCGATCAGCCAGAAGGCCCGGGTGATGGCGGCCGAGGGCAAGGACATCATTGCCCTATCGGCCGGTGAACCGGATTTCGATACGCCTTTGCATGTGCGCGAAGCCGCCAAGCGGGCGATGGACGAGGGCAAGACGCGCTATACCAATGTCGATGGTATCGCCGAGCTCAAGGAAGCGGTCGCGGCCAAGTTCCGGCGGGACAACGGGCTGGAGGTAACGGCTGGCGACTGCTTCGTCGGATCGGGCGGAAAGCAGATCATTTTCAACGCCTTGATGGCAACGCTCAACCCGGGCGACGAGGTGGTTGTCCCCGTGCCCTATTGGGTGAGTTATCCTGAAATCGTGCGGTTGTGCGGCGCTGAGCCGGTGTTTGCGGTGGGTGATGCCTCCACCGGCTTCAAGCTCACGCCGGCGGCGCTGGAGGCGGCAATTTCGCCCCGGACCAAGTGGCTGATCCTCAATACGCCATCGAACCCGACGGGTGCGGCCTATTCGGCAAACGAACTCAAGGGGTTGGCCGAGGTGCTGATGCGGCATCCGCATGTACACATCCTCACCGACGACATCTATGAAGTGCTGGTCTATGACGGCAAGAGCTTTGCCACCATCGCCCAGGTGGAGCCCGCATTGCAGGCCAGGACCCTGACGATGAACGGGGTTTCCAAGTCGCATGCGATGACCGGTTGGCGCATCGGCTATTGCACCGGGCCCAAGCCGCTCCTGGCGGCCATGGTGAAGCTGCAGAGCCAATCCACCACGAACGCGTCTTCGATTTCGCAATGGGCGGCAGTCGAGGCACTCAACGGGCCGCAGGACTTCCTCAAGGACTGGCGCGACGTGTTCCAGGCGCGCCGCGATCTCGTCGTGGCCGGGCTCAATGCCTGTGCGGGGATTGACTGCCTGACGCCCGAGGGGGCGTTCTATGTCTTCCCCTCCTGCCAGCAAGTACTGGGCAAGACCAGTGCGGGTGGCACAAAGCTGGTGACCGACGAGGATTTCGTGCTCGCGCTGCTCGAGGAAACCGGCGTGGCCCTCGTCCATGGCACGGCCTTCGGACTGCCCGGACATTTCCGGCTGAGCTATGCCGCCAGCAATGCGGAACTGGAGGAGGCGGTGCGGCGGATACAGGAATTCTGCGCCGGGATCGTCTGATCTCCACGAAGCGGGTCGTCACCCCCGCGCCTGCGCGGAGGGCTGGGTTTAGTAGCCCGCTGGTGTGTGACGAAGCCTTGGGCTAGCCGCCAAGGAGCGCTGCCAGTCCGCCGGGGCCGGTAGCACCCGCGCTACCACCGCCCGTGGCCTGGCCGAACATGCTCATCAGTTTGGACGTGCTGGCATAGGACTGCATGGCGGCCTCGTAGAGCTTGTCGGACCAGCCGACGGCCATGCGCTCTTCGGCGCTGAGCGAGGTGAAGGCGGCGATGATGTTCTGGCTGAAGGCAGTGGGGTCGCCGGACTTGTTGGCTGACTGGAAACCGGCCAAGAGGGTCGCGCCACTCTTGGCCTGCAGCGCCGAGCGGGCGGCATTGATTTCGGTCTGGGTGAAATCGCCCGAGGTGTCGAGAACGATGGACGAGAGGGCGCGGCTCGAAAAGCGCGACATGTCGATATAGGTGCCGGTCGTGGTCTGGCGATTGTAAGTCGCGAGCTTGCCATTGGCCTTGGCCTCGGCATAGAGGCGGTCAAGCGTGGTGCGGGTATTGGACGCCAAATCGTCCATTGAGATCGGTTCGGCGGCATCGCCGGCCTCGGCGAGGGCAAGGTAGAGGGCGACAGGATCGCTGTCTCCGGCATCAGGCAGGCTGCCAGGCTTTGTCTGGAGTTGCTTGAGGCCCTCGGTCACGGCAGCGCGGCCTGCCTTCCAATCGGCACTGGCGCGCTCTTCGGCTCCCAGGCCATCGAGATAGGCAGCAGCAGCTTTATAGAGATTGGTGTAATTGCCGGTGACCCTGGCGATGGCGGCGGGGCCGGCGAGGGCAGCTTCGAATCGGCGTTGCATTTCGAGGCCGGCGGCTTCGCGTTCGTCGGCAGAAAAGGATGCATCGCTCGACATGGCGTAGAGTTCGCGATGGTCCAGGGTCGAGAGGTCGAGCGCGAGCTTGCCCTTTTGCAGCGGCGAGGTGCGGCCGGCCTCATCGAGGAGTTCGGTGAGCTTGCTGCGGGCATCGGCGAGGACCTTGGCAAAATCCCGCTCCGCCAGCGCAGCCTTGGCCTCTTCGGAGAGCACGACTTCAGTGGCACCGGCAGTCGAGGCCTGCTGGTCCTGCGCGGTGGTGGCCGCGGCTGTGCTCGAGCGGCTGGCGGCTGGGCTGGTGGCATAGCTCGCGCTGTAGCTCTGGTAAGCGGAATAGGCAGATGAGGGATTGACGGCGACCATAGCAATGCTCCGGCTTTGCCGGAAACCTTGCAAAGCGCATGCCGCCAAATAGTCCAATAAAATCAAAGTCCGCGGTGGAGCAGAAGCGGCCGGGCGGAAAAATGTGCCGGGCAATTTCGGCGAGTTGGCGAAAAATGGCCCCGCCCGAGGGGATGGGCGGGGCCGTTCGGCCTGCGACCGAAGCCGCTGACCTTGGAGGGGCGGGTCACCACGAACACCGCCGTTGACGCCACTATCGGACGCCGCGACCCGCGACACAAACGCACAATGGGAAAGGCTGCCATGCAGATTCGACGAGGCGCATAGCGATGCGGGCAAATACGCAAAAAAAGAGGCTCCAACCGAAGTTGGAGCCTGATGATAGGGCCGAAGCCAAATCGCAAGTTTTGGCCTCGCGCATGGGAGGAGGATATGCGCCAGACCGGTGGACCTTTGCTGAGGGAGGAGGATTCAGCGCCAGTCCGGTGTCGCAAGAAGCGGGTCCGAGGGAGGAGGATACGGAGCGGCTTCACCAGCGACAAAAGCAATATAGGTTTTGACCGTTTGGTCAGCAATGCATGGCTCGTCATGACTGCTATGCAATAGGCACAGCGACAATCTGTCCAACAAATAGGCAACTCGACAGGGTGGCGACAGGTTGCAGGCGGGCGGAGAAAAAAAGAGGCCCCATCCGAAGATGGGGCCTGATGATCGGCTAAAGCCAAATCGAAAGTGGGGCAGAGAGCAAGGGAGGAGGAGTATGCCGCTCTGCCATGGACCTCGGATCAAGGGAGGAGGAGATGATCCTTAGTCCGTCGTTGCGATGCGGGGTCCGAAAGGGAGGAGGAGATCGGAGCGCGCCTCAGCAACGAGGCCTATATGAACTCTACTGGTTTGATAGACAATCCCAAAACTGACATGTCAGCCATGCATTTTTGCAGGGCTCGTTAGAACTGCCGAGCAAAAAGAAAGGCCCCGCTCGAGGGGAGAGCGGAGCCCAAGGAGGACAGATCGGGGATCTGTCAGGAGGGAACGCAGCGGGCGCAAGGGAGGGAGGAGAAACACCCGCTGTGATGAGTGGCGATATAAGTGGCGCCACGCGGCCCGCCAATCCGTGCACGGTTATGCCAGCCATGCGGCGGGCGCATGCTGGCCAAAATTAATCAATGAATTCAACGAATGGGACGGTAGAGGTGCGACGCGCGGTCGCGGCGCTTTGCGTAGAAATAATGCGCGGTGCCAGTTTTTCGGGCCCGCTTATTGGGCAAAGGCGGCGTCGAGCGCCTCTCGAAGGGTGCTGCCGGTGGAAAAAACGATGTCGTCCACGCCCAGATTCGGTGCGTGGCCGGGTATGGGCGCAACGACCAGCACATCCTCGAAATCCGCATCGGCCTCTTCGGAAAAGGAATAGCGGAGCGTGACCCCGGATTGGGTTGCGCGGTTGTCGATCGGCCCAACAGCGCAGCCATCGGGCAGGTCCTGCCAGCTGCGCCAGGGGATTCCGTCGCCCAAGGGTGGCTTTTCGTCCGGCACCGCGGCCTGGATTTCGGCATTGCGGGCGAGGGCCGATGTGATGACATCGGCCAAAGCGGGCGTGACCAGTGTCAGCGGGTCTGAGGACGGATCGAGCATGGCGGTGCAAAAGCGCTCGCCCAGGGTTTGCGGTGTCATGGCGCTTGCCATGGCGGACGCGGGAAGGGCGAGGGCCAGCGTCGCGGCAATGAGGATCCGCATATCGGTATCTCCATCCTGAGTTGGGCAAGCTAGCGGATACGCTCGAAGCCGTCGATGGCAGATTGCAGTTCGCCAAGATGCTCGATGCGGGCGTAGCGCGGCTCGTCCTGCGGCTCTTCGGCATGTTCGTAGGACCAGGTGAGGTCGTGCGGCACGTAGGCGGCGTAGGCGCCTGCGGCGAGGGCCGGGAGAATGTCGGATTTGAGGGAATTGCCGGCCATGATCGTGTGTTCAGGGCCCTCGGTGTGGCGCTCGAAGATACGCCTGTAGACCGGCTCGGTCTTGTCGGAGACGACTTCGACGGCAGCGAAATATTCTGCGAGACCCGAAGCGGCGAGCTTGCGCTCCTGATCGAAGAGATCGCCCTTGGTGACGAGGATCAGGCGATAGTTTTTCTGCAGGTGGTCCAGAGCTGCGTCGACATAGGGCAGGGTTTCGAGCGGATAATCGAGCAGTTCGCGTCCAGCAGCCAGGATCTCGGCGATCACCGTGCCGGGAACGCGATGATCGGTGACCTCGAGCGCGGTCTCGACCATCGAGAGGGAAAAGCCCTTGGCGCCGAAACCATAGAAACGCAGGTTGCGGGCAGTGGCGGCGACAAGGCGCTCGGTCAGGTCGGGGGCGTCGGTATAGTCGCGCAGGAGATCGGCGAAGCGCTGTTCGGTAAGGCGGAAGAACTGCTCGTTCTGCCAGAGCGTGTCATCGGCATCGAGCGCGATGGTGGTGATGCGGGGCATGGCAAACTCATCCCATAGGGCTCTTCACTGCCGGGCCTGTCCCGGCAATCCAGTTTGCGGATCGATGGATCACCCGGACAAGCCGGGTGATGACGAGGTGGACGCATCCAGCACCGCTGCTTGCAGCCTCTCGACAGTGCAAGCTGCGATCAGAACGACCACTCGCGGGCCTTGGAGACCAGGAAGTCACGGAAGACACCGACGCGCTTGGAGTTTTTCAGGGCCGGGGGATAGACGAAATATGCCTCGTAGGCGGGCAGTTCGATCTCGGGGAGAATCTGGACGAGGCCGTCTTCCTTTTCCGTGACGTAGTCGGGCAGCATGGCGATGCCGATGCCGGCGCGGCAGGCCTGCATCATGCCGTAGATAGCGTTGACGCGCAAAGCAGCGCGGCGCGGGCTGGAATCGCTGCGCCCCATGCGTTCAAGGAAGTTGATGTCGCCCAGATAGGACGGCACCGGCTCGCCGAAGCTGATGATGCGGTGATCGTCTAGGTCCTCGGGGGCGGCGGGCATGCCGTGTTCGTCCACATAGGTGTTGGACGCATAGAAGTGGTTGTGCACCGTGAACAGCTTGCGCTGGATCATCTCGGACTGGTTGGGCCGGTGCAGGCGAATGGCGACGTCGGCCTCGCGCATGGCAAGGTCGAGCTCGGCGTCGTTGAGGCGGATTTCGAGCTGGATCAGCGGGTAGAGTTTGAGGAACTCGTCGAGGCGCGAGGAGAGCCAGGTCGAGCCGATACCCACCGTGGTGGTGACGATGAGCGGGCCGGTCGGGACGTCCTGGCTTTCGGACATCTGGGTCTCGACCTGCTGCAATTCCCAATGCATGCGATGGGCGGTGCGGAAGAGCTGCTCGCCGACTTCGGTCAGGACCAGGCCGCGGGCGTGGCGGATGAAGAGCTTGAGGCCGAGATCGTCCTCGAGCGCGGAAATCTGGCGGCTGACGGCCGACTGGCTCATGCCGAGCTTTTCAGCGGCATGGGTGAAAGAGCCCGACTCGGCGGCGGTGTGAAAGATCCGTAGCTTGTCCCAGTCGAGCATGTTTTTTGACGCTTTCTCTTCTTGTTCAGCCAGGTCGGATTACGGCCCGCACCTGAGGCGAGGGGGGCATAAAGATTGTGACAGGAGCGTGACCCGAGACGGACATTTTGAGTCTATTCCGCCGCTTCGGCCAGTTCGTGCGCCGCCAGGAAGCGCTCGGCATCGAGGGCAGCCATGCAGCCCATGCCAGCGGCGGTGACGGCCTGGCGGTAAATGTCGTCGGTGACGTCGCCGGCGGCGAAGACGCCGGGGATATTGGTTTCGGTGGAGCCGGGTTTGACCTGGAGATAACCGCCGGGCTTCATGTCGAGCTTGCCCGCAAAGATCGCGGTGGCCGGGGCATGGCCGATGGCCACGAAGACGCCGTCGATGGGCTGATCATAGGTTTCGCCGGTGAGGCGGTTCCTGAGGGTCACGGTATTGACCGAGGGCGGCATGGGCGCGCCGCCCACTTCCACAACCTCGGTATTCCAGCGCACCTCGATCTTGGGATGCTTGAACAGGCGCTCCTGGAGGATGCGTTCGGCGCGGAATTCGTCGCGGCGATGCACGACAATAACCTTTTCGGCGAAATTGGTGAGGAAGAGGGCTTCCTCGACGGCCGTGTTGCCACCGCCGACCACGAGGACCTGCTTGCCGCGGTAGAAGAAGCCGTCACAGGTGGCGCAGGCGGAGACGCCAAAGCCCTGGAATTTCTGTTCCGAGGGCAGGCCAAGCCATTTGGCCTGCGCACCGGTGGCGATGATGAGGCTGTCGGCGGTGTAGGTGTCGCCGCTGTCGGCGGTGAGCACGAAGGGGCGGCGATCGAAATCGACATGGGTGATGATGTCGTTGACGATGCGGGTGCCGACATGCTCGGCCTGCGACTTCATCTGGTCCATGAGCCAGGGGCCCTGGATGACGTCGGCAAAGCCGGGATAATTCTCGACATCGGTGGTGATGGTCAGCTGACCGCCGGGCTGAAGGCCCTGGATCATCAGCGGTTCGAGCATGGCGCGGGCAGCATAGATGGCGGCGGTGTAGCCGGCCGGGCCTGAGCCAATGATGATGACCTTCGCGTGCATCGCGACATTACTCCACTCGATCCAGGAATTCTCCCTCGCGCCTAATTAAGGTCCGACGGGGAATGGTTTCAAGGCAAAGTCACTCGCGCCGAGCTTATGCCCGCGAGAGTGCACATGAAAGTCACAGGAAAAGCAGGGAATGCCTCAAAAAGAGGCGGCGAGCAGCATGTTTTGCTCGTGTCGCCGGGCCGCCGGATGGATCGGGCGGCCCGGCGCTGATTCTCAGACGAAGCGGATCTTGATAATTTCGTAGCTGCGCGCGCCGCCGGGGGCGGCCACTTCGAACGTGTCGCCTTCTTCCTTGCCGATCATGGCGCGGGAGATGGGGGAAGAGATGGAGATGCGTCCGGCCGAGGCATCGGCCTCCGGATCGCCCACGACCTGATAGGTCTTTTCTTCCTCGGTATCCTCGTCGACGAAGGTGACGGTGGCGCCGAACTTGACCTTGTCGCCGCTGAGCTTGCTGACATCGATGATGTCGGCCAAGGCGAGGAGCGTCTCGAGCTCCTTGATGCGGCCCTCGTTGAGGCTCTGCTGCTCCTTGGCGGCGGAATATTCGGCGTTTTCGGACAGATCGCCATGGGCGCGCGCTTCGGCAATGGCGTCGATGATGCGACGACGCTCGTTGCTGGTGCGGTGCTCGAACTCAGCGGAAAGGGCCTTGTGGCCCTGAACTGTCATCGGAACCTTGTCCATAGTCGTGCTGCCTCCAATGGGCTGGGCATAAAGAAAGACCGTCGCGGGGCCGGAAACCGGGACCGCGACAGGCCTGGATTGACATGAAACCAGCCGCGGCGCGTGGCCTCCGGCATGGCATCTCCCCGCCAAACGCCGTTCGGCCACCGCTTCACGATAGATTTTTGCGGGAGATAGGATCAGCTTGCCTGCCCGCTGCCGTCCGGTCAAGCCGCCGTGAGGGGGCGGGCGGCGGCTGTGGATGACGCAGGTCCAAAGAAAAGGCGTCGTAGAAACACGAAGGGCGCGCTCCGACCCGGACCGCGCCCTCCAGAGGATTGTCCCCCTGGATCAGGAGGCCGTCAGGTTGTCCGCGGCGGACTTGCCGGTCCGCTTGTCCTTGACGATCTCGTAGCTGACCTTCTGGCCTTCATCCAGGCCATTGAGGCCCGAACGCTGGACGGCGGAGATGTGCACGAACACATCGGCCCCACCCTCGTCCGGCTGAATGAAGCCATAGCCTTTTTGGCCGTTGAACCACTTAACGGTACCAGTTGCCATGATGCGCGTTCCCTCGTGCAGTCGCTGCTGGAGCGGTTCGGACCATGCACCTGGCCGAACCTAGTTGATATCGAAATATCGGTAGATGACGTCAGCAGTTGCGAATGGAATTCGCGTGTTCAGATCGGTCGGCCGCAATATTCGATACTGCGGAGCGTAGCCTGAAACGGACGGGGCTTCAATATGTCGTGTAGACGTGCAGAAACACCCGTCTAAACTGTCTGTTTAGTCGAGCGTACAATGACTTAGTCAAAAAGACACCCGGACCCTCGAAAGGTACGGACCAGCCCGCGAGGAGGCGGGGCGGCCAGGCTGACTGCGTGATGAGGTCTCGCCTGGACAGGGGCATAGTACTCCAGCGGCGATGGATGGAAAGTGAACAATTGGTCATAGGTGCCAGACACGCAATTTACTTGCGTTGGGACGCGGTTTGCGGCAAATCCCCGCGCGCCGCGCCGCAGGGGCCGGTTCTCTCGAAAGCAGATCGTCTTGACCAAGGCGTTTTTTTCCTCCGGCGACGTGATTGCGGACCGGCGCGCAGACTATGCCCGCATGCTGGCGGAACAGGGTGACCATGCGGCCGCGGCCGAATTGATGGAACAGGCGCTGGAGTTGGCGCCCGAATGGCCCGCAGGCTGGGACCTCGCCGGAGGCTATAACGAAAAGGCCGGAAACGTCGCGGCGGCGATCGCGGCCTGGCGGAAGCTAGAAGCGCTCGACGACGACGGCGTGTTCGGCGCGCGCCTGAAGCTAGCCGCGCACAAGGCCGGGCCGGCGGGAGAGGGCACGGCCGTGGGCTATGTCGAGGCGCTGTTCGACCAATATGCGGCGCAGTTCGAGCAATCGCTCGTCGGCAAACTGGGCTATCGCGTGCCGGATCTGCTCGATGGCCTTGTCGGCGAGGAAATGACGCGGCTGGGCATCTCCGGCTTCGAGCGGGCACTGGACCTGGGATGCGGGACCGGGCTGATGGGCGAGAAGCTGCGCGCCAAGGTGGGTCATCTCGAAGGCGTCGACATTTCGGCGGCGATGATCGCCGAGACGGCGCGCAAGGGCATCTATGACAGTTTGCAGAAGGCGGAACTGGTTGCGACGCTCAATGCCCGGCGCGCCGATGCGGACCTCGTGACCGCAGCGGACGTGCTGATCTATTGCGGCGCGCTGCAGCCGATCCTCAATGCACTGCTGCCGGCGATGCGGCCGGGCGGGCTGGTGGCCTTTTCGCTGGAGGCGCATGACGGCGACGAAGAAGTTTTCCTTCGCCCCAGCCTGCGCTATGCCCATGGCGTGGAAGCGACACGGACGGCGCTGCTGGCGGCCGGGCTCGACCTGCTGCGCTTTGAAAGCGCGGTGCTGCGCTTCGATCGGGGCGCACCGATCATGGGGCTGCTGATCGTCGCAAGGCGGCCGCCAGTGGAACTGCATGCCGCCAATGACGAGGCCGAGGGCGGCGACGTCGCGGCTTAGGTTTGTTCTTCGAGAACCCCAACCCGGCTTCCCCTTGGAGTAGGGGAGGAGCAGAAGGCATGTGCGGCATTTGCGGGACATAGCCTCTGGTCAGGGCGACGCATGCCTGCAAAAAGAGCGTTGCACTGGAGAGCCACAATGAACGCCATTCGCCACGACTTTCGTTCAGACACGGTTACACGACCCAGCGACGGCATGCGGGCCGCCATGGCCGCGGCCGAAGTGGGTGACGATGTCTTCGGCGATGATCCCACGGTGAACCTGCTCGAGCAGAAGATGGCCGGGATGCTGGGAAAGGAGGCGGCTTTGTTCGTGCCCTCCGGGACCATGTCCAACCTACTGGCGCTGATGAGCCATTGGGGGCGTGGTGATGAATTCATCGCCGGGCAGAAGGCGCACCTTTATGTCAACGAAGCTGGCGGCGCGGCGGTGCTGGGTTCGATCCAGCCGCAGCCGATCGCGCACCAGACCGACGGCACGATGGCGCTCAAGGATATCGAGGCGGCGATCAAGCCCGATGACAGCCACTTTGCCCGCACCAAGGTGATCGCGCTCGAAAACACCTTTGGGGGTCGCGTGCTGCCGGTCGGCTATATGGAGGCGGTGGCCGGCATCGCGCAGCGGCATGGGCTGGGACTGCATCTCGATGGGGCGCGGGCTTTCAATGCCTGCGTGGCGCTCGGTCTCGACATCGGCGATTTCACGGCGCCTTTCGATACGGTTTCCATCTGCCTCTCCAAGGGGCTCGGCGCTCCGGTGGGGTCGGTGCTGATCGGGCGGCAAGACTTGATCGACATCGCGCGGCGCCATCGAAAGATGCTGGGCGGTGGGTTGCGGCAGTCGGGGCTGCTCGCCGCCGCTGGCCTTTATGCGCTCGCGCACAATGTGTCGCGGCTGGCCGACGACCATCGGCGCGCCCGGCAATTGGCGGAAGGACTGGCGCGGCATAACGCCATCCGCGTGAGTATGCCGGAAACCAACATCCTCTGGGTAGAGGTGGAAGCCGCCCATGCAGAAGCGTTCGATGACTGGCTGGCCGGCGAGGGCGTTGCCGTGACCGGGCGCTATGGTCAGCAGCGCTGGGTGACGCATCTCGACGTGACGGATGATGACGTGACTGGGGCCCTGGCAATAGTCGATCGGTTTTTCCAGCGCTGACGCGCCTTTACCACTTGCCTCGAAACAGTTTGTTCAACCTGTTCTGCAACGGCATGTTCAGGTCTGGACCCTATCGTGTGCGGCAATGAGCGAGGAGGACCGCTGTGCGGCCACGGGACAGCATAGTCCTGCGCGTGCTGC
>PJUF01000450.1_pt1 | contig 29663 bp, 29 predicted proteins | sample 1512191 | NCBI WGS metagenome assembly PJUF01 (sample SAMN08177673, study PRJNA422409) | Feces metagenome, whole genome shotgun sequencing project. | isolation source: Chicken feces (3) enriched on wood chips | host: Gallus gallus | place: USA: Madison | collected 2015-01-15 | reverse complement strand
GTCCTGGCCGGAAGCGCCCGTTTCGAGGCAGATGCGATAAAGCGCATCGAGGTCGGCGGGTGCATAGTGGCGCAGCGTCGTCATCGGCTAGAGGTCTTCGAAACTGCCACTGCCGACGTCAAACAGGCGTCCGTTTTCCATAAGCCCGGGGCTCAGCATGTCGATCAGCTTCGGCGCCACGGCGTCCGGCGTGGGCAGCGTGTTGGGATCCTCGCCCGGCATGGCCTTGGCGCGCATGGCCGTGCGCACGATGCCCGGATAAAACACATTGGCCCGCACATTGGTGCTGGCGATCTCGCCGGCATAGGATTTGACCAGCGCATCGAGCGCTGCCTTGCTGGCCGCGTAAAGCCCCCAGAAGGGCCGAGCGGACCGGGCAGCGCCGGACGACACGAAGACGGCGCGGCCGGCATCCGACTGGCGCAGCAGCATGTCGAGCGAGCGCAAAAGGCGGTAGTTTGCCGTGACGTTGACGGCGAGAACCTTGTCGAAATCGTCGGGCTTGATATGCGGCACGGGGCTCAGCACGCCCAGTTGACCGGCATTGGCAACGAGACCGTCAAGATGCCCCCAGCGATCGAATATGGCCGCGCCAAGCCGGTCGATGGCGTCGCCGTCGCGCAGGTCGAGCGGCACCAGCGTGGCCGAGCCGCCGCCGGCCTGGATCGCGTCGTCGAGCTCTTCGAGGCCACCCACCGTGCGCGCCACGGCAATCACATGCGCCCCGCGACGTGCTGCCTCAAGCCCAGCCGCATAGCCGATGCCGCGCGATGCGCCGGTGACGAGGACGACCTTGCCGGCCAGTTCGCTTGTGTCAGTCATTAACCCGCTTCCTTGAGCAGCGAAATCTGCTTGGGATCGCTCATGGTGCGCCCATGCAGATCAGTCAACTGCGTAGGATAATCGCCGGTGAAATAATGGTCGGTGAACTGCGGCGCCTGTGGATTGCGCTTCTCACCGCCGACTGCCTGGTAAAGTCCGTCGATGGAGAGGAAGGCTAGCGAATCCGCTCCGATGAAGCGGCACATCTCGTCGAGCTCGGCATATTGGTTGGCCAGGAGCTTGTCCGGATCAGGCGTGTCGATGCCGTAGTAGTCCGAATGGAAGATCATCGGGCTGGCGACACGAATATGCACTTCCGTCGCCCCGGCATCGCGGATCATCTGCACGATCTTGACCGAGGTGGTGCCGCGCACGATGGAATCGTCGATCAGCACGACGCGCTTGCCGGCGATCTCGGCGCGATTGGCCGAATGCTTGAGACGTACACCGAAGGCCCTGATCTGCTGAGTCGGTTCGATGAAAGTGCGGCCGACATAGTGATTGCGGATAATGCCGAGCTCGAACGGAATGCCGCTCGCCTGGGCATAGCCGATTGCCGCCGGCGTGCCGCCATCGGGCACAGGCACCACGACATCGGCCTCCACCGGCGCTTCCCGGGCCAGGTTCATGCCCATGTTCTTGCGCGCCGTGTAGACGCTGCGTCCCGAGACCATGCTGTCGGGACGGGCGAAATAGACGTATTCGAACAGGCAGGGCCGCTCCGGCGCAGGACGGGCGGGCTTGCGCGCGTCAACCGTGATGGAGCCATCTGGCTGAATTTCGCAGATGATGACTTCGCCGTTCTCGACGTCGCGGACGTACTTTGCGCCGACGATATCGAGGGCACAGGTTTCCGAGCAGAAGATCGGCTTGCCGTCCAGCTCACCCATGACCAGCGGACGAATGCCCACCGGATCGCGCGCCGCGATCAGTTTGGTGCGGGTCATGGCCAGCATGGCATAGCCGCCCTCCATCTGCCGAATGGCATCGATAAAGCGGTCGGTGGTCGAGGAATGACGCGAGCGGGCAATCAGATGCAGCACCACTTCGCTGTCGGAAGTCGACTGGCAGATGGCACCGGTCGCGATGATCTGACGGCGCAGGGTAAGGCCATTGGTGAAATTGCCATTGTGCGCAATGGCGATGCCGCCCGCCTCAAGCTCGGCAAACAGCGGCTGCACGTTGCGCAGGGCGACTTCGCCGGTCGTCGAGTAGCGGGTGTGGCCGATGGAGATATTGCCGGGAAGCTTGGCCAGCACGGCGGGGTCCGTATAGTGATCGCCCACCAGCCCCATACGCTTTTCCTGGTGGAACTGTCGGCCATCGAAACTGACGATGCCCGCCGCCTCCTGGCCGCGATGCTGTAGGGCATGAAGGCCCAGCGCGGTTAGTGTCGAGGCATCGTTGTGCCCCAAAATGCCGAACACGCCGCACTCTTCGTGCAGCGTGTCGCCAGATAGATCGAAATCGTCATCGCTGGGATGTGTCACCGGTGGGGCTCCGTGTGAATGGCTGCGGGCTTGCCAATAGCGCAATTATCCGCCGGCCACCAATGACATATGCGGTCGGCAGGGTTGAGGCGGAAGCGCTGCTCCGCCTCAACCATGATCAGACGTTCGGCGCCGGATCGACCACCGGGTCGGTGGGGTCGACGGTGCCGTCATTCGGGTCTGTCGCACCGTCGAGCGGTGCGGTCGGCGCCTGCGGGTCTTCGGTCAGGTTGGCGCCGCCACCCTGGAGGATGTCGGTTACCTGCTGTTCGAGGCCCTCGGGCAGCATGGAAATCAGCGTATTGCCCATGTCGCGCAGGTAGGGCAGCGTCTGTGCATTGGCCGCCCAGTCCGGGAGGTTGTTGGGTAGCAGCCACAGGCCGAAGATCGTCACGACGATGGCGATCAGCACGCCGCGCAGCACGCCGAAGACGAAACCCAGCGTGCGGTCGATCGGTCCGATGCGGCTGTCGACGACGAAATCGGCAATGCGCATGGTCAAAAGGTGCAGCACGATCAGCGCGACGATGAAGGTGACGACCACGGTCGCGATATCGGCGATCACCGGCTCGGCCACGTACTGGCGGGCGATATCGGGGTGATATTGCCACATATAGACGGCAATGGCGGCCGAACCAGCCCAGGTGGCCAGCGACAGCACTTCACGGGTCAGGCCTCGCGCCGTGGCCAGGATTGCTGAAATCAGCACCAGCACACCCACACCAACGTCGAACGCAGTCAGCATATGATTTCGCCTGTTTCTCTTGCCGTCCGGGGATTTTGACGGACCTTTACCGGCTTTGGCGCGCCATGCCAAGTCTGGGCTTGGCCCAACGAGGCGATGTCCCCGGAAACACTTTGTTTACCACCCCTCAGGCTCCGGTTCGGGCACCGGTCGTTTTCCCTGGGCGGCGATGCGGCTCACCATGTCGCTCAATTGCGCGTATTCGGTGACGTCGAGCCCGGACGCGCGGTCCGCATTGCCGAGCTTGCCCGTGACCACCGATCCAAATCCCAGCTTCTGCGCTTCGCGCAGGCGGAGGGACCCATGCACCACCGGGCGCACGCCGCCGGCCAGAGAGATTTCGCCGAAATAGACCGCGTCGGCGGGCAGAGCAGCGCCAGTCAGCGACGAGATCAGGGCCGCGGCAACCGCAAGGTCAGCCGCCGGTTCGTTGATCTTCAACCCGCCCGCGACATTGAGATAGATGTCATTGGCGCCGATGCGGACGCCACAGCGTGTTTCCAGAACGGCGAGCACCATGGAGAGGCGCGACGAGTCCCAGCCGACCACGGCTCGGCGCGGCGTGCCGAGCGGGGAGGGGGCCACCAGCGCCTGAATTTCGATGAGCAGCGGCCGCGTGCCCTCCATGCCGGCAAACACCGCAGAGCCGGCTGCGTCCTTGTCGCGCTGGTCGAGGAACAGGGCGGACGGGTTGGCAACCTGCTCGAGACCCCGCTCGGTCATGGCGAAGACGCCGATTTCGTCGGTCGCGCCGTAGCGGTTCTTAACGCCGCGCAGGATGCGGAACGTATGGCTCGAATCGCCCTCGAAATAGAGAACCGCGTCGACCATGTGCTCGACGACGCGCGGCCCGGCGATCTGGCCGTCCTTGGTGACATGCCCAACCAGCACGACGGCCGCGCCGCTTTTCTTGGCCATGCGCGTCAGCGCCTGCGCCGAGGTGCGCACCTGCGTCACCGTGCCGGGCGCCGAGTCCACCCGGTCGGTCCACAGCGTCTGGATGGAATCGATGATGACCAGATCTGGTGGCGGCCCGCTTTCGAGCGTTGCGAGAATGATCTCGACATTGGTTTCCGCGGCCAGAAGCACACCGGCTTCTCCGAGGCCGAGCCGCTGCGCCCGCAGCCGCACCTGCGCCACCGCCTCTTCGCCCGAGACGTAGATGACGCGCTTGCCCTTCTGTGCCAGCGCCGCCGCCGATTGCAGCAGCAGCGTCGACTTGCCAATGCCCGGATCGCCGCCCACCAGGAGGGCCGAGCCCTTGACGAAGCCGCCGCCGGTCACCCGGTCCAGTTCGGCGATGCCGGTTACGACGCGGGCAGCGCTTTCCGTCTCGCCGGACAACGGCACGAGATTTGTCGGCCTGCCATTGGACTTGGCCGCCTTCGGCCCCGCCCCAACGCCGGAATCGGTCAGTTCCTCGACGATGGTGTTCCATTCGCCGCAGGCACCGCATCGGCCTTCCCAGCGCGTGGTGACGGCGCCGCAGGACTGACAGACGAATTGAGATCGGTTCTTGGCCATAACTATTCCTTCAGCCGTGCCGCGGCCCGTTCGGCCAGCTTGCGCGTCGTGTTCCAGTTGCGCGACGTGTTGAGGCCACACAGCTTGTCGATCCTGCGGATCAGCTTGCCGGACCGGGCAACGTCCTGCGAGAAATCAACCACAAGATGATCGGCAATGATGTGGATCGTCTCAGGACCATCATGATCCTTGATCCACCCAAAGTCCGGCCTGGCTGCGGCGAAGAAATAGACACCCGTTTCGGAGGGTCGTTTCTGCGCCGCGTCGGCGATCGGGTCGGCCTTGACCAGCTTTAGCAGCTGGCCCGGCGAACGCACCACGGCGGCGACATTCTCGCCCAGCCCGAAGCCGCGCAGCACAGGCTCCATCGCCTTGCGTGCCGACACGGCAGACCCATCGAAGCCAGCAATCATGTTGCCGGTATTGACCATGGTTTCGGGGGCCGTGAATCCGGCCTGCTCCGCCGCCTGGCGCCACGACGCCATGCTCATCAGCCGGTGCGTCACCGGGCCGATGGCGCGCAGCAGGATGATGTAGAGGGGCGGTTGGTCAGCCAAGGCGATTCCCGATCGATATCGCGAAAGGCTATCACTGCGGTTCGGACTGAACAAGAACGAAGTAAGAACGCATGCGCATGCGAAGGCCCCGCATGGCGCTGTCGCCTGCGGCTGTGAGAGTGGGCGTTATCCCGAGACGGTGTCCGCCCCTGAAATGATGAAAACTGAGACGAAACCGTCCCGGGATGCCGGGTTTCTACTGCTTTTCCCAGCCCCTATTGATCGCTCGTCGCAAGGTGACCCGAACAGCAGCCAAGCCCTGGAGCGACCCAGAGCTCAACCGGCGCCTCCCACATCTGGTCGCTGCAGACCACCCGTCGCGGGAGAGATGGGGACAATATGCGCGAGGTTTGGGAAGCGGGGATATCTTATTCCGGAATGCGGCCGTCGCCGACATAGATCCGGCTGTAGCGGCCCTTGAGACTGGTCAGAACCTCGTAACCGATGGTGCCACCGGCATCGGCCTGGTCATCGACGCCGATATGGGTGCCCAGCACTTCGGCGCCTTCGCCAGGCATGGGCAGGTCCTGACCCAGTTCGGTCACGTCCACAACCGTGAGGTCCATCGAGATCTTGCCGATGACCGGGCAGAGCTTGCCGCGAATGAAAACCCTGCCGCCCGGCCGGGCATTGGTGGCGGACATGGAGCGGAAAAAGCCGTCGGCATAGCCGTAGCCGAGAATGGCTAACTTGGAATTGCGGTTGAGCGTATAGGTCGCGCCGTAGCCAACGGTTTCGCCGGTGCGGCCCTCGGTCACCTGCAGGATGGGTACGTGCAGGGTTACCACGGGCTGCATGGGGTTCTTGCGGCCATTGACGGCGCGCCCGCCATAGAGCGCGATGCCAGGGCGGACCATCTGGAAATGATAGTCGCGGCCGGTCATCAGCCCGGCCGAATTGGCAAGCGATGCCGGAATGCCGGGGAACTGCGCCATGACCGAGCCGAAGAGGGCCAACTGCGTGCGGTTCTTCTCGTGGCTGGGCTGGTCGGCACACGCCAGGTGGCTCATGATCATCTGCGGCGCATAGCCGAGCTTTTCGATGCTTTCACGCACCAGTGCCGCTTCGTTGAGGCGGAAGCCGATCCGGTTGATGCCCGTGTCGAAATGGAAGGCGCTGGGATAGGCCTCGTTGCGCTCGACGCATTTGGCCAGCCATTCCTCGAGCATGGTCATCGAGGACAGCACCGGCATCAGGTTTTGCCGGATGTAGAGATTGGCTGCGCCCGGATAGAGACCATAGAGCACGAAGATATGGGCCTCGGGCACGGCAGCGCGCACGGCCATGCCTTCGTCAGGCGTAGCCACGAAGAAGAAGCGGGCGCCGGCGGCATGCAGCGCCTTCGACGCCATTTCGATGCCCGTCCCATAAGCATCGGCCTTGACGACGGCAGAGGTCAGGGCTCCGGCGCTCACCTTGTCCAGCGCGCGCCAGTTCCGGGCCAGGGCGCCCAGGTCGATGCTCAGTTGGCCGCCAAGGCCGGAGGTCAGCGCCATGCCTATTCCATGCGTTCGGGCAGGTAGTCTGCCCGGGCAAGGTTACCAAAGCGGGTAAACTGCGCCTCGAAGCTCAGCTGCACCGTGCCGGTGGGGCCGTGGCGCTGCTTGGCGATGATCACTTCCGCCTTGCCATGCACCTTTTCCATTTCCCCCTGCCAGGTCAGATGCTCAGGCGTGCCCTCTTTGGGTTCCTTGTTCTTGAGATAGTATTCCTCGCGATACACGAACAGAACCACGTCCGCGTCCTGCTCGATAGAGCCCGATTCGCGCAAGTCTGCCAGTTGCGGATGCTTGTCGTCGCGCGCTTCCACCTGTCGGGAGAGCTGGGAAAGGGCAATCACCGGCACTTCCAGTTCCTTGGCCAGGGCCTTGAGCGTCGTGGTGATTTCGGTCAGCTCCTGCACGCGGTTCTGGCTCGAGGACTTGCTCGAGCCCGAAAGCAGCTGCAGGTAGTCGACGATAAGCAGGTCGAGGCCCTTCTGCCGCTTGAGGCGTCGCGCGCGGGCGGCCAACTGCGCCACCGAGATGCCGCCGGTATCGTCGATATAGAGCGGCACCTTGCTCATGACATTGCTGACATCCACCAGCTTGGCGAACTGGTTGTCGTGGATGCGGCCGCGACGGATGTCGGATGACGAGATTTCCGCCTGTTCGGCCAGAATACGCGTGGCGAGCTGTTCGGAACTCATTTCCAGGCTGAAGAAGCCTACAATGCCGCCATTGACCGTTTTGCTATGGCCGTCCGGCGTCACGTCGCCGCGCCACGCCTTGGCGACATTGTAGGCGATGTTGGTGACGAGCGAGGTCTTGCCCATGGCGGGGCGACCGGCGAGGATGATCAGGTCCGAGCGCTGCAGGCCGCCCATCTGCCGGTCGAGGTCGTGCAGGTCGGTTGCGACGCCGGAGAGGCCCCCATCGCGCTGGAAGGCCTCGCCCGCCATCTGGATCGAGGCATTGAGCGCCGCGCCAAAGGCGAGGAAGCCACCGTCGTAGCGGCCCTTTTCCGCCAGCTGGAACAGCTCGCCCTCGACCTTTTCGATCTGCCTGACGGGCGTCATCTCGACATCGGCGTCATAGGCGGTCGAGACCATCTCTTCGCCCACCATGATCAGGTTGCGACGGATGGCGAGATCGTAGATCGCCTGGCCGTAGTCAGACGCATTGAGCACTGTCGTCGCCTCGGCGGCGAGGCGCGACAGATACTGCATCATCGTGACGTCGGGCAGCAGCTGGTCGGGCAGGTGGGTCTTGAGCGTGGCGGGTTCCGCCGCCTTGCCGGCGCGGATAATCTTGCCCGCGAGCTCGTAGATTTCGCGATGGATGGGCTCGTAGAAATGCTCCGGCATCAGGAAATCGGCGACGCGATAGAAGGCGTCGTTATTGATCAGGATCGCGCCCAGCAGCGCCTGCTCCACCTCCACATTGTGCGGGGCGACGCGGAAGGACTTGTCTTCGGCAGGGTGGAGGCGTGCGATCTCGGCCATGGGGTCCTCGGAAGCGTTAACCTTTCTTAACCACGCGGGCTGGCCAAGAGTCTTGGCGTACCGTCGCAATGCTTAACGGAGTGCGAAGCCTGCCTGTGAACACTGGGGACAACGGGGAACGGCCTATATCAGCCTTGCGGCAGCATTTGGGTGAGTCGCGGGCCAGGTTCGAAGGTGAGGGTGCCACGCCCTCGTCCTTCGGGGCTGCGCTTGCGCTCCGCGCCTCAGGGTGAGGCCTACTGAGGCCGCGCCTACATTGTGCAAACCTGGATGAGAGGCCTGTCAAAAAAGCAAAAGGCCGGGCATTGGCCCGGCCTTTCAACTTCGTGAGGTCGAAAAGACTACTCTTCGAAACGGTCTTCGGTGGCGGCGTCGGCCTGGCCGGCGGCGAAGTCGCCGTCTTCGTCGGCTTCGAAGGTGTGGACGGAAACGTCCTCACCAGCGGCCTGGCGCTCGGCTTCGTCGGGCGAACGCGCGACGTTGACGGTGATCGAGACTTCGACTTCCGGGTGCAGGGCCAGCGACACGGTGTGCACGCCAACGGTCTTGATGGCCTCGGCCAGGTCGACCTGGTTGCGCTGCACGGTGAAGCCGTCGACGGCCAGGGCCTCGACGATATCGCGAGCGGCGACCGAACCATAGAGCTGGCCGGTTTCGCCAGCCTGGCGGATCATGGTCACGGTGCGGCCGTTAAGGCCTTCCGCGATGCCGGCGGCAGCGTTGCGGCGCTCTTCATTGCGCTGTTCGATGTGAGCACGCTCGCTCTCGAACTTCTTGCGGTTGGCTTCCGTGGCGCGCAGCGCCTTGCCCTGGGGCAGGAGGAAGTTACGAGCAAAGCCCGGCTTGACGTTGACTTCGTCGCCGATGGTGCCGGTACGACCGACGCGCTCGAGCAGAATGACTTTCATTTTCTTTTCCTTTGGCTGTCCCGCCTCGTGAGCGGTTAGGAGCCGCGAACCATTCGCGACCCCAACAAGTCCGGTAAGGCGCGCTTACTGGACGGCGTAGGGCATCAGGCCGATGAAGCGGGCACGCTTGATGGCACGGGCCAGTTCGCGCTGCTTCTTGGCCGAAACGGCGGTGATGCGGCTCGGCACGATCTTGCCGCGCTCGGAGACGTAGCGGCTCAGCAGGCGCACGTCCTTGTAGTCGATCTTGGGCGCGCCCTCGCCCGAGAACGGGCAGGTCTTGCGACGACGCTGGAACGGGCGGCGGGCCTGGGAAGTGGTAAGGTCTTTGATTGCCATTTTTACTCGTTCCTTATCTTAGAAGCGGCGCGGGCGGCGTTCGCCGGAGAAGCCACCGCGGTCGCCACCCGGACGGCCGCCGTCGCGGTCATCGCGATCGCGCTTCTGCATCATGGCCGAGGGGCCTTCTTCCAGCTCGTCAACGCGCACGGTCATGAAGCGCAGGATGTCTTCATTGATGCGCATCTGGCGCTCCATCTCGGCAACGGCGGCCGGGGAAGCGTCGATGTTGAGGAGGGTGTAGTGGGCCTTGCGGTTCTTGCGGATGCGGTACGAGAGACCCTTGAGGCCCCAGTACTCGTTCTTGGTGACCTTGCCGCCGCCCTGGCCGAGAACCTCGGACAGTGCTGCGGTCAGCTCTTCGACCTGCTGCTGGGAAACGTCCTGGCGGGCCAGGAAGATGTGTTCGTAAAGGGCCATGGATGCGCCTTCCTTTCGAGTTGTACTCAGCAATGCCTGGCGCGGAGCCCCTTCGAAGCCGGAAAGGCGTCAAAGCAGTCTTGCAAAGAGCGGGAACACGGGAGGCCGGGTCCGTCGGACCCTATCTTTCGAGAAAACGAAAAACCCTCCGTTCAGCCCCCGGCCAAACGAATTGCTGGCGGCTCTATAGGCCAAGCCCGGCACGAACGCAAGCCGGGCGGGCATGAGCCAAAGGAAAGGGCCGGTTTCCCGGCCCTGTTGTTGGTCACTGCTGGAAGCTCAGCACCCCGGTGGAATCCCGGGTCAGCGGTTCGTCGCCAGGTTCGAGCCCGTTCACCGACAGGATGTAGGCGGAGACGGCTGCATAGATATCGTCCGACAGCGAATCCGGGGCCGAGGGCGGCATGGTGTGGGTCTTCTCGACCAGCGCACCGGCGGTCTGGCCTTCCCAGTTCTCCTGGAAGAACTGGCCGGCCAGCGGCGGGCCATAGGTATTGTTGGTCAGCGTGTCACCGTGGCAGACCGAGCAATTGGCGTTATAGGCCGTCTTGCCGGTTGCTACCTGCTCGGCGGTAAAGCTGGCGACCTCGCCAGACGCGGCGGCCGCGCCTTCGGAAGCAGCCTGCTCGTCGCCGGCCTCGGCGGCATCGCCCTGGCCGCGCAACGACTGCTCGTTGGCGGGTTGCACATTGGCCGGATCGCCTTCACCCTCGTAGGTAAAGACCAGGATCTGCCCCGGATTTTCGAGTTCGCTGGTCGTGCCGCCGTCCTTGTTTTCGGCAAGGCCCGTGGCGTCGGTTGCCACGTAGATCGACTTGCCGTCGGCGCTGATGGCAATGTCGCGATAGCGGTTATTTGTCTGGAAGTAGCGCTCGACAGTGCCCTCGATCGTCTGGCCGTCTTCGCTCAGCGGCAGCATGTAGATCGAGCCGCGCTTGAGGGTCGGTGCCAGCAGCACCTTGCCCCAGCCCGGGATGCGGTCGTCCCCGCCTTCGTAATACTGGATCGAGGTCACGCCGACGGTCGGCCAGCAGATAAAGTCGACGCCACGGCAGTCCGCCACCACGAAGTTCCAACCGGTATCGACGGTGAACATGGTGGCGATCGGTTCGACCATGTCCTCGGTAAATGCCGATTCGGGCTCATGCGGCACGTTTTCGGGGATTTCGTATTCGCTGAACTGGGTCTCTTCGCAGGGCGGGTTTTCGGCCAGCTCCCAGTTGGCATGTTCATAGGCCTTGTCGTCGAGGAAGCCCGCGACATTGGGCCAGCCGTAATTGCCGCCGCTGACCAGGATATTCACCTCGTCATCGGTCTTCGGGCCATGTTCGGTCGCGTAAAGCGTGCCGTCCGGACCAAAATCGATGCCCTGCATATTGCGGTGGCCATAGGTAAATACGTGGCTCTGGACGCCATCGAGCTCGGGATTGTCTTCCGGGATCGAGCCGTCGAGATTGAGCCGCAGCGACTTGCCGACATAGGCGACATAGTCCTCGGCACCTACTTCCTCGGCCGTGGGCAGGCGCTGGGCTTCGATGGGGAGGCAGACATTGGCGCCCTGATTGTTCCCCTGGTCGCCCAGAGTGTAATAGAGCTTGCCGTCGGGGCCGAATTTCAGCCGGCCGGAATTGTGGTCATTGCTGGCCGGCAGGCCGGTGATGAGGTCCATGGATTCGCCCAAGGTGCCGTCAGCCTCGTTGTAGGTGAGACGCACAATCTTGGTGTAGAGCTCGTAATAGGGGCTCTCTGGATCCTCGACCTGAGGATCGGCGCCCTTTTCCGTATCGACATAGGTGTAGGCGGCGTAGACATAGTCATTGCCTGTGCCGGTCCCCAATTCCGGATGGAGCGCCAGGCCCATCAGGCCGTCCTGCCCGCCAGGTGCAGAAATCTCGTCGATGGTAATGGCAACCTGCTGCTCGCCGGTCTGCGGGTCAATGCGGCTGATGCGCTTGCCCGTGCGTTCGGTGGTCCAGATCATCCCGTCAGGCCCAAGGGTGATCTCCCAAGGATTGGCAAGACCCTCAGCCAGAACCGTCTGCGTGAACTGCTTGGCGCCGGTCACATAGGAATCGGGGCTCTGCGCCAGCGCCGGCGCGGCCATTGCGGAGCAGGCCAGGAGGGCACAGGAAAGGCTGGATAATTTCATCTTAGGAGTCCTTGGATAGTCGAGCGGGACGCGCCTCACGTCCACTGGCTAAATGCCCAGAGCGCGACGAACGTTCCGCCGCCTTTCCGCCATAACTTCGCCCCGACCGCCCGGCACAGGACGCCAGTTTTTGGAAGAGGTATGAACATGACGACAAGACGCCTGCTTTATCCCTTTGCTCTTCTGCCGGTGTTCGCCCTAGCCGCCTGTGGCGACGCTCCGGACGATGCGGTCACGACACAGACCCAGCCCGATGGTTCGACCACCATGCAGATCCAGGTGCCCGAGCAACTCGCTCCGGCGGCGGAAGCCATCGCCAACCCCGACCAGGCGCTCGAAGAACTGCGCCGCAATGCCGGCGACATGAGCGAGGATGCCAAGGTCCAGGCTGTCGCCGCTGCCCGCGCAACCGCCGAGCAAGGTGCGCGCCTTCTGGGGCAGACGGACGAGCAGATCCGCCAGGCCGGCGACAGCGCCGAAGAGCGCGCGCGCGAGGCATTGGGCATGCAATAAGCCGGTGAAAGCCGTCGAGGCAGGGTCGGGGCGAGCCGCATCGCCTTGACTCTGCCACACACTCCCGCTCAAACCTCGCCACAAACTGGACAGCGGCCGCGTGCGGCTGTCACATTGGTCGAAAGGGGGGCACTCATGTCCAATTCAGCGTTTACGTTTCCCGGCCAGGGCAGCCAGGCCGTCGGCATGGGCAAGGATCTCGCCGCCGCCTATCCCGAGGCGCGTGCCGTCTTCCAGGAAGTCGACGAAGCCTTGGGTCAGCGCCTGTCCGCAACGATGTTCGAGGGCCCCGAAGACATCCTGCGGCTGACCGAAAATGCCCAGCCTGCGCTGATGGCCGTCAGCATGGCCGTCATCCGGGTGTTGGCCGCCAAAGGTGTCCACCTGAAGGATCAAGCAAAATTCGTCGCCGGGCATTCCCTGGGCGAATATTCGGCCCTCTGCGCCGCCGGCACCCTCAGCCTTACCGATGCGGCGCGCCTGCTGCGCACCCGCGGCCAGGCCATGCAGAAGGCCGTGCCGGTCGGGCATGGGGCGATGGCTGCGCTGCTCGGGCTCGATCTCGACACGGCCAAGGCCGTGGCCCAGGAAGCCGGGCAGGGCGAGGTCTGTGACGTTGCCAACGACAATGCGCCCGGCCAGGTCGTGGTGTCCGGCGCGACCGCTGCGGTGGAACGCGCGGTCGAGATTGCCAAGGGCAAGGGTGCCAAGCGTGCCTTGCTGCTGCCGGTCAGCGCGCCGTTTCACTGCTCCCTGATGCAGCCTGCCGCCGATGCCATGGCTTCGGCCCTGGCCGAAGTGGACATGAAGTCGCCTGTCGTGCCGCTCGTCGCCAATGTTCTGGCCGCGCCGATTTCCGACCCTGCGGAAATCCGCCAGCGCCTCGTCGAACAGGTCACCGGTGTCGTCCGCTGGACCGAAAGCGTCACCTGGCTGACGAGCCAGGGCGGCGTTACCAATCTGGTAGAGCTCGGCACCGGCAAGGTCCTGACCGGTCTTGCCAAGCGCATCGCTGCCGACGCCCCCGCACAGGCCGTCGGTTCGCCCGCCGACATCGACGCCTTCGTCGCACAGCTGAACGCCTGAGCGCTTGAATCAATCTCTGAAGCGCTTGAATCGCTTTCTCCTTGGAGGAGACCTAAATGTTTGATCTTTCTGGTAAGCGCGCCCTCGTCACCGGCGCCAGCGGCGGCATTGGTCGCGAGATCGCCAAGGCGCTGGCCGCTGCCGGCGCTACCGTCGCGCTGTCGGGCACCCGTGTCGGGGCGCTCGAAGACACTGCCCGCGAAATCGGCAAGGACTGCCCGATCCTGCCGGCCAATCTTTCCAAGCTTGACGAGGTCGACAAGCTTGTGCCCGCCGCCGAAGCGGCCATGGGCGGCGTCGATATTCTCGTCAACAATGCCGGCATGACCCGCGACAACCTTTTCATGCGCATGAAGGACGAGGAGTGGGACGAGGTCATCGCGGTAAATCTGACCGCCGCCTTCCACCTCAACCGGGCGGTCCTGCGCGGTATGATGAAGGCCCGTTGGGGGCGCATCATCGGCATTTCCTCGGTGGTGGGCGTCATGGGCAATCCGGGGCAGGGCAATTACGCTGCCTCCAAGGCCGGCCTGATCGGCATGAACAAGGCGCTGGCCTACGAGGTCGCGAGCCGCAACATCACCGTCAACTCCATCGCGCCGGGCTTCATTTCCTCAGCCATGACCGATGAGCTCAACGACAAGCAGCGCGAGGCGATCCTCACCACCGTTCCGGCGAACCGCCTCGGCACGGCGCAGGAAGTGGCAGGCTGCGCTGTGTTCCTTGCCAGCGACGCGGCAGCCTACATTACTGGCCATACGCTCAATGTGAATGGCGGCATGGCGATGATCTAGGTGCGGCTTTCTGAGGCGAAAGCCTTGGAAACCGGGCAAAGCGCCTTGGCGAGGCGGCATGAAACGTGTTACCTCGCGCCGCGTTTACCCCTGCCGGGCCGCCTTGCGAGCGTCTGATTGGCCGCTTACATTGCCCCCGGACAAACCAACACTGCGCTTGATGATTTGGCTTCGCGCCAATAAGAAGCGAAACGAAACTTCGATTTCTAAAAAGGGAAGTCAAATATGAGCGATGTCGCTGATCGGGTCCGCAAGATCGTTGTGGAACACCTCAATGTGGATGCCGAGAAGGTCACTGAAAAGGCCAGCTTCATCGACGATCTGGGCGCTGACTCCCTGGATCAGGTCGAGCTGGTGATGGCTTTCGAAGAAGAATTCTCCGTCGAGATTCCCGATGACGCCGCCGAGTCGATCCAGACCTTCGGTGACGCTGTCGCTTTCCTGACCAAGGCCACCAGCTAAGCTGGGGTTAGGCCGCTGACCATGGAATTGCGCCGAGTCGTCGTTACCGGAATGGGTCTTGTCACGCCGCTTGGTTGCGGCGTTGAGACGACCTGGGCCAACATTCTTGCCGGCAAGAGCGGCGCCAAGCGTATCGACGATTTCGACGTCGACGATATTGCCTGTCAGATCGCTCACCGCATTCCGCTCGGGGACTATGCCGATGGCAAGTACAACCCCGACGAATGGATGGAGGTCAAGGAACAGCGCAAGGTTGATCCGTTCATCGTCTATGCCATGGCGGCGGCCACTCAGGCCATCCAGGATGCCGGCGTCGAACCCAAGACCCAGGAAGAGCAGGAGCGCACTGGCGTCCTGATCGGATCGGGCATTGGCGGCATCGGCGGCATCTACGACGCTTCGGTCACCTTGCATGAAAAGGGACCGCGTCGCATCAGCCCCTTCTTCATTCCGGGCCGCCTGATCAACCTGGCCGGTGGCCAGGTATCCATCCGCTTCGGTCTCAAGGGCCCAAACCACTCCGTGGTCACGGCCTGTTCGACCGGGGCGCATGCCATCGGCGATGCCGCGCGTCTCATCGCCCTGGGTGATGCGGACGTGATGGTGGCTGGTGGCGCCGAAAGCTGCGTCAACCGGCTATCGATGGCGGGCTTCTCCGCCGCTCGTGCCATGTCGACCGGCTTCAATGACAATCCCACCGCTGCGTCCCGTCCTTACGACAAGGATCGTGACGGTTTCGTCATGGGCGAAGGCGCTGGCATCGTCGTGCTGGAAGACTATGAGCGGGCCAAGGCCCGCGGCGCCAAGATTTATGGCGAAGTGATCGGCTATGGCCTATCGGGCGATGCCTATCACATCACCGCTCCCGCGCCGGATGGCGACGGTGGCTACCGCGCCATGAGCGCGGCTATCAAGCGCGCGGGCATTTCTGCCTCCGATATCGATTATATCAACGCCCACGGCACCTCGACGCCGCTCGGCGACGAAATCGAGCTGGGTGCCGTCACCCGCGTCCTGGGAGATGCAGCCGCCAATTCGGTTATGAGCTCGACCAAGTCGGCCGTGGGGCACCTTCTGGGTGCCGCCGGTTCGGTGGAAGCGATCTTCTGCCTTCTCGCCATGCGCGACGGCATTGCGCCGCCCACGCTCAACCTCGACAATCCGTCCGTCGAGACCGAGATCAACCTTGTCCCGCACAAGGCCTTCAAGAAGGAAATCAACGTGGCCCTGTCCAACAGCTTCGGCTTTGGCGGTACCAATGCCACGCTGGTGATGCGCAAGGTCAGCTAAGCTTTCGCGAAAATTCCGGGGGGCACATCGCAGACGCTGCGATGTGCCCCTTGTTTTTGCATCCTGCGATTGCGAACAATGCCGACGCCCCGCCACAATCTGGCGCAAGAACAATGACAACAGGGTCATGACGGCCCATTCGCAAGTGACAGGGATAGCATGAACGACCGCAGGAACAGGCGCCGCCGCCGCTCGGGCAATGGCTTGATCGACGTTCTCAACGGCCTTCTTACTCTCCTGGTCATTGGCCTCGTCGTCGTCGGCGGTGGGGTGTTCTATGTCGCGTCGCAATATTACGGCGATGGCCCGACGCGCGAAGACCGGGTGTTCCGGGTCGAATCGGGCAATACGCTGTCGACCACCGCCGGGCGCCTGGAAGAGCAGGGCTTCATCTCGAGTTCGCTGATTTTCAGCCAGTTCGGCAGTCGCGTCGAACAAAGCGCCATCGTCAAGGCTGGCGATTTCAACATCCCCGCCGGCGCCAGCATGTCCGAAATCCTCAAGGAGCTGACGCAGGGCAATCCGCTGCGCTACGCCGTCACCATCCCCGAGGGGTGGACCGTCTGGCAGGCCATCCAGCGCATCAATGCCGACGAACGGCTGACCGGCTCCATCGATCAATTGCCACCCGAAGGCTCCATTCTCCCCGGCAGTTACGACTACGTGCCCGGCGATACGCGCCAGTCGATCCTCGACAAGATGCAACTCGCCATGACCACCGCTCTGGCCGAAACCTGGGAAGCCCGGGATGCCGACCTGCCGCTCGAATCGCCAGCCGAAATGCTGATCCTGGCTTCCATCGTCGAAAAGGAGACGGGTGTCGCCAGCGAACGGCCGCAGGTTGCCGCCGTCTTCGTCAATCGCCTGCGCCAGGGCATGCGCCTGCAGTCGGACCCGACCATCATCTACGGCATCACCAATGGCCAGTCGACGCTCGACCGTGGGATCCGCCGTTCCGAAATCGAGGAGCGGACGCCCTACAACACCTACCAGATCGACAGGCTGCCGCCGACGCCCATCGCCAATCCCGGTATCGACGCGCTGCGCGCCGTCGCCAGCCCCGACAGCCACGACTATCTCTATTTTGTTGCCAAGGGCGCGACGCCCAGCGAGGGGCACGTCTTTGCCGAGACTTACGCCGAGCACCAGCAGAACGTGGCGCGCTACCGCGAGATAGAGCGCGAGGCCGCCCAACAGGCCGAAGCCGAGGCAGAAGCAGCCCGCCAGGCCCTCGAAGCCGAGGAAGCCGAGGAGGCTGACGGCGCTGCTGGAACGGCGCAGTGAGCCAAACGCTTTCCAGCATGACCGGCTTTGCCCGCGCCGAGCGGCAGGCCGGTCCGCTGCGTGTGCGGATCGAGCTCAAATCCGTCAACGGCCGCGGTCTCGACATGCGCCTGCGTCTTGCGCCGGGCCTCGATGCGGTGGAAATCCCGCTGCGCCAGCTCCTGTCCAAGGCGCTCAATCGTGGCTCGATCAACCTGGTCGTTAGCCTCGAACGCAGTGCGGGTGCGGGTGCCTTGCGGATCAACCAGCAGGCTCTCTCAACCGTGCTGGACGCGCTCGATCAGCTGCGCGCACGGGTGACTACCGCCATGCCCCAGCCCGAAGGCATATTGGCACTGCCCGGCATACTCGAGACCGAGGATGGGGCAGAGGGACTCGATGAGGAAGAGCAATCAGCGCTCATCCTTGACTGCGCCGGCGAGGCTATCGAGCGTCTCAAGTCCGCTCGCCTGCAGGAGGGCGCAGAAATCGCCGCCGTCCTTCACACCCAGCTTGAAGCCATCGCAGCCCTGGTCGCCTCGGCGGAGGCCCACCCCTCTCGTAGCCGGGCCGTCATCGAGGCGCGGCTGCGCGACCAACTGGCGCTCCTTGGCCAGGATGCTGCACTGCCCGCCGATCGCCTTGCGCAGGAAGCGCTGCTATTGGCAACCAAGGCCGATATCCAGGAGGAAATCGATCGCCTGCGCGCCCATATCATAGCCGCGCGCAAGCTGATCGATGGAGGCGGGCCGGTTGGCCGGCGCCTCGATTTCCTCGCTCAGGAATTCAACCGCGAAGCCAATACGCTCTGCTCCAAGTCGAACGCGGTGGACCTCACCGCCATCGGCCTTGACCTCAAGGCGGTGATCGATCAACTACGCGAGCAGATCCAGAACATCGAATAGAGATCGGACAAAATGGAATTTCAGCGCCGCGGCGTCATGCTGGTGATTGCCTCGCCTTCGGGCGCCGGAAAGTCCTCCATCTCGCGCTCGCTGTTTCAGCAGGATCCCAATATCCGTCTTTCCGTTTCGGTGACGACCCGCGCCCGCCGCTCTGACGAAGTCGAGGGCACGCATTATTATTTCGTCGACATCCCGACCTTCAATCGCATGAAGGCTGACGGCGAACTGCTTGAATGGGCCCAGGTTCACGACAATTTCTATGGCACCCCGCGTGCCAAGGTCGAGGAACAGTTGTCCGCCGGCAACGACATCCTTTTCGATGTCGATTACCAGGGGACGCTGCAGCTCTACGAAAAGAGCCGCAAGGACATGGTCACGGTGTTCATCCTGCCCCCGACCATCCTCGAGCTGCGATCGCGCCTCGAGCGCCGCGCCCAGGACAGTGCCGGCACCATCGAGAAGCGCCTGCGCAACGCCAAGATAGAGATGCAGCATTACGGCGAATACGACTACATCATCATCAACAAGGACCTCGAAGCCTCCACGCAAAAGGTGCGCTCCATCCTCGCCGCCGCCCGGCTCGAGCGCGAGCGTCTCACGAATTTAGACAATTTCGTCAAGGACTTGCAGAACCAGATCGATTCGCTCTGACAGGAACTTGAATCGATGGGTGAGGGGACGGCAGACGATCAGGCTAACGCGCCACCACCCGCCATCCGCCGCGGCACTCCTGAATTCCGCCGGGCCAATATAGCGTTCTTTCTCTCGGCTTTTTCCGTCTTCGCCTCGCTCTATTCGGTGCAGCCGCTGCTACCCATGTTCGCGCAATACTGGGTGCGCGATGCCGGCACGGCGTCCCTTTCACTGTCGGCGACAACAGCCACCATGGCCTTCTCGCTGATCCCGGCGAGCCTCCTTGCCGACCGCCTCGGTCGTCGTAACCTGATCGTGGGTGCGCTGCTCATCACCGCAATTCTGGGCTGCCTCTTGCCGCTCACCCAGGTCTGGTGGCAGCTGATCACCCTGCGTACGCTGATGGGCCTTAGCCTCGCCGGCATCCCCGCCGTCGCCATGGTCTATCTCTCCGAGGAAATGGACCCCGAGGCGCTTGGATATTCCATGGGTCTTTATATCGGCGGCACGGCCATTGGCGGCATGGCAGGGCGCGTCATCTCGGGCGTGCTCTCCGACTTTCTCGGGTGGCGCCTCGGCACCGGCATTCTTGCCGGGCTCATCCTGATCGCCGCCATTGCCGTGGCGCTGCTGCTGCCAAAACCGCGTCATTTTGTGCGCGATCCGATTGGGCTCGGGCAGCTGTGGCGCCGCTGCCGCGCCAGTTTCGGCGATGCGGCACTGCCCTGGCTCTTTGCCGCCTCCTTCCTGCTCATGGGCAGCTTCGTTACGCTCTACAATTATGCCGGGTTTCGCCTGGCGCTCCCGCCCTTCCTGCTCAGCCATTCGGCCATCGCCGCGATCTTCCTCGTCTATATCCTGGGCAGCGCCAGTTCCACCTGGGCCGGTGGGCTGTCGCAACGCTTGGGTCGTCGCAAGGTTTTCTGGGCGCTCGTGGCTTTGATGAGCGCAGGCATGGCGCTGACGCTGGTGGACAATACCGTGTTGATCATTCTCGGGCTCGCCATTGCCACGATGGGCTTTTTCGCCGCCCATGGGGTCGCCAGCGCCTGGGTGACCCGTCGCGCGCGCATCGGTAAGGCCCAGGCATCGGCGCTCTATCTCGTGGCCTACTATCTCGGCGCGTCCATACTGGGCACGCTGGGTGGTTACGCCTGGACCGCCTGGGCCTGGCCCGGTGTCATGGTGGTCTGCGGCGGCGCGGCGCTGCTCGCTTTGCTGGTGGCGATCAGATTGGTCTTTGTCGCGCCCTTGGCCGTATCGGAAAAGATGCCGGAGCCGCCTGCAGCCTTACCTTAGCCCAGGCAGCGCTCGCGCCATTGCCAGAAACGCCTCGATGGGCAGGTCCTCGGCGCGTTCGTCACCCTTGAGACCCGCCGCTGCCAGCAGGCCTTCAACCGGTACGCCCAGCGACTTGAGGGACTGCCGGACCATCTTGCGGCGCTGGCCGAAGGCAGACTTGGTCACCTGCTCCACCAGTTTCACCGGCAGACCCGCTTCTACGGGCCGGGGCACGATATGAACCACGGCGGAGGTGACATTGGGGGGCGGCACGAAGGCTTGACGGCCGACATTGAAGGCAATTCGCGCCTCGCTGCGCCAGCCGGCCAGCACGCCGAGCCGCCCGTAGGCGTCGTCGCCCGGCCGGGCGACGATCCGTTCGGCCACTTCGCGCTGGAACATCAGCGTCAGGCTTTCGAAAAACGGCGGCCATGGCTCCATGGTCAGCCAGCCGGTCAGGAGTTGCGTGCCGATATTATAGGGCAGGTTGGCAACGATCCGCGTCGGTCCATCGGCCAGCAAGCGATAGTCCATTTCCATGGCGTCGCCGCCGATGACGGTCAGCCGCCCCGGATAGGCGTCTGACACTTCGGCCAGGGCCGGCAGCGCCCGCGCATCGCGCTCGATGGCGATGACTTCGCGCGCACCTTCGGCGAGCAGCGCCCGCGTCAGGCCGCCCGGCCCGGGACCGACCTCGATCACCCGTACGCCTTCGAGAGAACCGCCCACCCGGGCGATGCGCGCGGTGAGGTTGAGATCGAAGAGGAAGTTCTGCCCCAGCTCTTTCTTTGCCCGCAGTCCATGGGCGGCAATGACTTCCCGCAGCGGCGGAAGATTGTCGATCTGACTCATGCTCTTGGTCTCGTCATCTGGTCTGCCATGGCAATGGCCGCCGCGAAGCTGGACGGCGACGCCCGGCCGGTTCCGGCAAGGTCAAAGGCCGTACCATGGTCGGGGGAGGTCCGCACGATCGGCAGGCCCAGCGTCACGTTCACGCCGGCGTCGAAGGCCACGGTCTTGATCGGGATCAGCGCCTGGTCGTGATACATGGCCAGCACGGCATCATACTGCCGCCAGTGCGGCGGATAGAACAGCGTATCGCCGGGCAGGGGACCGACCGCGTCGATGCCTTCGCCCCGCGCCTCGGCGATCGCGGGGGCGATGATGTCCATGTCCTCACGCCCGATCGTGCCGCCTTCGCCCGCATGCGGGTTGAGCCCCGCCACCGCAATCCGCGGCGACGCGATGGCGAAGCGCTGGCGCAGGTCATGCGCCATGATCCGCAGGGTTTCGACGATAAGGGTCCGGTTAATCAAGCCTGGCACGTCTTTGATCGGCACATGAATGGTCAGCGGCACGGTGCGCAGGTTTTCATGGGCCAGCATCATTACCGGTAGGGGCGTCTTACCATCCATGGCGCAGAGCTCGGCCAGAAACTCGGTATGTCCGGGATGGCGGAAACCGGCATGATAAAGCGCCGCTTTATGAATCGGCGCAGTCACCACGGCCCGGCACTGTCCGTCGAGGGTCGCTTCGACCGCGCGGGCAATTGCCCCGATCACGACCGGCGCTGACGTCTCGGTGATCGCCCCCGGCTGGTCCTGCACTGCGCCGTCGAGGCTCGCCACCGGCAGCGCATGGTCGAAAATGCGACCGGCATCAGCCGGGCGCGCGGGCTCTATCGTCACGTCCAGGCCGAGCCGTGACGCGCGGGCCGCCAGGAAGCCAGCATGTCCGAAAACTAAGAAAGGCGGCAGCTTACGCTCCGCCCTCTGCGCATAGAGCGCCAGCACCAGATCCGGTCCGATACCGGCAGGCTCTCCCATGGTCACAGCCAGTGGCGCGGTCATTCTGCCCCCGAAATACGAAGCGGCCGCATGGTCTGCGGCCGCTGCTTGTCCATCAGAAGTTGGCGTAGCCGACTTACTGGTAGATGATCTTGGCCTGACCGCGCAGGCGCGTCAGATAGGCCTTGGCCTCTGCTGCGGTGGCGTCGCCGCCGGCATTTTCGCGCAGTCCGCCCTTCACGAAGGTCAGGTCCTCGGCCTGCACCTTCTGGCAGACGGCAAGCATGGAGAGGCCCGATTCCACGGCCCGCGGCTTGGTGATGCCGCCGACATTGAGGCCCGCCAATTCCTTGGCCAATGCATCGGGAAGCTGCGTGGCGTGGCGGCGGCCGATATCGACCACGGCGACGTCGTTATAAGCGAGAGACAGCTGCACAGCACTGTCGCAGCCGGCAAAGCTCGACCGGTACTGGTTGGCCTGGCCCGAGCGGCCGCCGCCGCCGACAAAGGTCACTTCCTTGAGGATATAGTCAAACTTCTGGAAGTCCGAGATCTGGCCGGCCGCCTGCTGGTCAAGGTCGAGCTCGGAAATCTGCACCTGCGGCACGACGGCCGACTGCACCACGCCATTCCAGGCGATGGCAGCGCGCAGCCGGTCCTGCAGCGTGGTGCCGCTGACGCCACCCTGCTGCAGCATCTGCTGCAACCGGTCACGGCTTACATTGAGGTTTCGGGCAATCTGGAGGAGTGCCTCGTCGACCTGCGCATTGGACACATTGATGCCCAGGCGCTTGGCCTCCTGGATCTGCACCGCTTCGTCGATCAGCTGCTCCATGGCGCCATTGCGCCCGGTATTGTTGCCCTCCATGCGGAACAGGCGCAGGCGCTGGTCCACCTGGATGTCGCTGATCGGCTCGCCATTTACCGTCACCACCGTAGCCGCCATCGCCGGGGCAACGGAGGTGAATGCCAGTGCAAGGCCGATGAACATCGCGCCACAGGCGCGCTGGAGGTGTGCAAGGGTCATGGTCGGATCCGCTTTTCGATTGTCGCCTTCAATGCGGCGTTGTGGCCACGCTGTCAATTGGTCGATGATTGCGGCCAAAATCCGTTTCGGCAGCCGAATGCGGCTGTCCCCGCATGCTATGCCCAGCCATCTTCCCGGCGCAGCAGCACGGTGACCCCGATCACGATCGCGACGACGGCCGGCCCCACTGCGGCAAAGAGGGGGTCGAGCACCCCGGTCGAGCCGGCACGGTCTGCCATTTCGGTAATGATGAAGACGATGAAGCCAAGCACGATGCCATAGAGCACGGCCGGTCCGAACTGCGTGCGCCGATTGTACCCGGCTGTGAAGGCGAAGGCGATCACCAGCGAGCCGGTCAGGACCAGCGGCAGCGCCATCAGCTTGATGAGCCGCATCGCGGTCGCGGCGCGAATGGATGGGTCGCTGACGCCGCGTTGCAGCAGCGTTGCCAGTTCGAAAAAGGTCATGTCCTCGGTGGAGGCCAGCTTGAGGCTGATTTCGGCCGCCGTGGAATTGGTTGGCACGCGGACATTCGTCAAAATCCGCTGTGGCGCGTCCGGGCTGCGGATCACCGCCCTGGCAAAGGTCCAGTGGCCGTCTTCCAGAATCCCCTCCGTTGCCTCCAGCCGCGGCACGTCGGTGCGGCCGAGGTCGAAGAGGGTCACATCCGCCAGTGTCGAGCCACCTTGCGACATGCTGCGCGCCATCAGCACGTAATGGGTGCCTTCGCCGCGCTGCTCCAGCCAGATTTCGCCCGCCGGCGTCAACTGCGCCGCCTGGCCCGGCGGGGTAGGGGCCAGGTCCCGGTTGATCTGAGTGCTGATGGTTTCGGCGCCCAGCGCGATCACGAAACTGGCCACGATCAGAACCACGACCGGTGCGCGCAGCACGCGCCAGATGGAAATGCCGCTCGTCTTGATGACGGTCAGCTCATGCCGCATCTTGAGATCGACGAGTCCGAGGATGGCACCCATCAAAACGGTCACGGGTAGGGTCTTGATGGTCCAGCGCACCGCGCTCATTGCCACCATCAAGATAGCCATATGCGTCCCGCGCTGCTCGGCGACATAAGTGAAGCGCCAGGTATCGAGCGACTCGACCAGGGCGATAAGGCCGTAGAAAATGAAGACGGTCGCGCAGATGCGGCTGAACAATCGAGCCACGATGACCCTGTCGATGCGGCTGATCATGCTGCCGCCCCCTGCAATGGCCGGCGCGGCCACAGTCGCCAAGTAAGGATTGTCGCAGCGATCACCACCAGCACGATCGCCCCGGTTCCCGCCCCCAACGGACTATAGGCGCTGAGGCCCCGCTCGCCGAAAGCGACCAGCATGACGACGGCTTCGAGGGGCAGCTTCACCCGCATGCGATTGCCACTCGGAAAGCCGGCAATCCCGACCACCAGCAGCACGAGCCCCAGAACACGCAGGGCCTCCGCCGTCCGGTCCGCCAGCCGCCGGACGATGTCGGGCTCCCATCCGGTTTCGTTCAGGGCGCGCTGCACGAGCGCAAAACTGTCCATCTCCGCCAGCTTATCGACGTCCAGCGTTTGCTGTGCGAGGCTTTCCACGCTGACATCATAGCGGGTGAAGCGGATTTCCGAGTAGCGGCCGTCCTCCTCGAGATATTGGAGCGTACCGTTCTGCAATTGCAGCACGTAGTCGTCGTCCACACCCATCACCCGCGCAGATTCCGCGATATAGGTCCGCCGGGTTTCCGGGTCGCGCCGGTCGTCGGCAAAGAATTCGGTGATCATGCCACCATCGGCGCGGCCGCCGATCAGCAGGATCACTCCCGGCGTGACCTGGGTGAAGCGGTTGGGCTTGAGCGTCGAGCTCACCAGGTCCGCCGCCACTTCCGCTGAAAGCTGGTTGAGTTGGCGATTGGCCATCGGCTCGATCACATGCGCGAGCAGCAGGACCATTGCCATGGCGCCGCCGCAGGTCAAAGCCGTGGCGCGCCAAAGCCCGGCCAGGCCATTGCTGGTATGGATGATATGCAGTTCGTGACTGGTCTGCAGCGCCGTCAACGCCCGCACCACGCCGATCCCCACGCAGATATAGAAGAAGGACAGCGCCAGCGGCGGCATCGTGTAGAGCGCCTGCACCGCCAGCGTGCCGAAACCCTGGCCCTTCACCGACACCACATCGAACGAGCGCAGACAATTGACCAGCCAGAGGAGGAAGCACACGATGCCGAACAGGATCATGGCATCGGTTGCGAACAGCCGTGTCAGATAGCGCGTCAGTCGTCTCATGCGTCGTCGCAGGCCAATCCGCCAGTGGCTTGAAGGGGAAAGTTGAGGGCGCACCTTGCGGCAGTTCGTGCCATGGCACAATCACCTCTCTGGCGCAAACTCTGGTCCGGCGATAGGGTGATTGTATGGCCGAAATCTTGTTCTACCATCTCGAAACCCGTCCGCTCGAAGCGGTGCTGCCGCTGTTGCTCGAAAAGAGTCTCGAGCGCGGATGGCGCGCCGTTATCGAAGTCACCTCGCGCGAACGCGCCGAAGCCATCGACGCACAGCTCTGGACCTATCGCGACGATAGTTTCCTGCCCCATGGCCTGGCGGGCGAGGACACGGACGGCATGCAGCCCGTGCTGATCACGACCGGTTCGGAAAACCCCAATGGCGCCGCGGTGCGATTCTATGCCGATGGCGCGCTGCCGCAGTCGGGGGAGGGCTATGAACGCCTCGTCATTCTGTTCTCGGGCCACGACCCCGACGCCATGGCCGCCGCGCGCCTCGCCTATCGCGACCTGCGCGCAGCCAATGATGTTACCTACTGGCAGCAGGAAGCCAATGGCCGCTGGGTCAAGAAAGCATGACACCTGACCTCTCGACGCCCAGCCGTCACCGCCTGCATGAAGATGTCTTTGCGATTTTCATCGGCACCATGCTGGTGTCGCTGGGCATCGCCTTTTATGCCGAGGCGCAACTGACCACCGGGAGCACCGCTGGCCTTGCGCTGCTGCTGCAATACATGACAGGCATTCCGTTCGGCTGGCTGTTCTTTGTCATCAACCTGCCGTTCTATGTGCTGGCTTTCCTGCGCATGGGTCTGCCCTTTACCACCAAGACCGTGGCGGGCGTGGCGCTGGTCTCGTTCTTTTCCGGCCAGATTTCCGGCTGGATCGATATCGGCTCCATCAATCCGCTCTTTGCGGCCCTCGTTGGAGGCGGCCTCATGGGCCTCGGGATACTCTCGCTCTTCCGCCACAAGGCCAGCGTGGGCGGCATCAACATCCTGGCGCTCTACCTGCAGGATAATTTCGGCATCCGCGCCGGCTATTTCCAGCTTGGCGTCGACGCCATCATCCTCGTCATCGCCTTTTTCGTACTGCCCTTTGACAGGGTTCTCTACTCAATCCTCGGCGCACTGGTTCTCAACCTGATCATCGCGCTCAACCACCGTCCCGGCCGCTATGTCGGGTTCAGCTGAGCCGACGCGGCGATAGCCCGCCGCGCCGCTCCTGCCTTAGTTGGCCGTGTCGCCCCAGCCCATGATGTCGTAGAGGTAGAGATAGAACATGGACTCGGCCAGCTCGTAGCAATAGGTCACCTCGCTGGCAGACGGATCGTAATAGGCGTTCGCCTCGCCGCACTGGGCCGCACGAATGGTCACCGGGCCGGGGAGCACGAAGCTGGCCTCCACCGTCTCCGCCACATATTCGAGCAGCCGGTAATCCTTCAGCGCCTGGGCGAAGTCCTCGTAGTCTCCGGCATCCTCGTAGATCACCTCGACATTGGCGCTTTCCTCGTCCTCGCTGAAGTGGGGATCGAGCAGCATCATCCATGAATTGAAGGCCTGCTGGTACGTGTAGCCACAGGCTTCCTGCTGGTCTTCGTCCATGCCATAGGCCTCGGCCGTCTCGCCGAACACCTCGATGTCCTTGCCCACCATAAGGCAGACCATGGCGTAGGCACGCTGGATGTCGAGGCTGTGGTCCGAATAGTAGGAAAAGTCGTCGACGCCCGAACCAGTCGAATTGACCGCGTTGTAATACCAGCCGTCGGCTGCATTGATCAGGGCGTCATTGCTGTCGGCTGACTTGTCGAATTCCAGAAGCCATATCGTCGCCCAGGCGTCGACGGCGTCTTCTTCCTTGCCTAGTACCGGCAGGCCAAGTTCGCCCACCAGCAGGTGCCCCACCTCGTGATACATGGTGAAGGCGGCATCATGCAGGGCAAAGGTCATGGCCTGTGCCAGCACCACGCTCTCTTCCTCGTCCTGCGCCAAGGTGGGTGCAGCGCCAAGACCCAGGCACAGCAAGGCGGCGGCCAGAGCCGCTGTCTTCATCGTCATTGCAAAAATCCCCCACGAGCAGGAACCGCCTGCCCAATCCCAAGGCCCTCGCTCAACGACTGCGATGGGGCAGGTCGTCCACATAGAGCTGCATGAATTCCTCCATCAGCTCATAGCAGAAGATCACCTCGGTTGTCGTGGTGTCGTAGAAGGCGTTGGATTCGCCGCAGCGCTTGGCGGTGAACTTCACCCGCCCGTTGATGCGATAGCCCTTGCGCACTTCCTCAGCGACGGTGTCGAAAATGCCGCTGCCGCGGAACACCCGTTCGGCCAGCCGCAGCCGCGTACCGCCGTCGTGATAGGTCACATCGACCCGCGTATCGCCTTCCTGCGCCGACAGCAGTCCGTCGAGGGTGCGGTCCATGAGGTCGTAGTCATAAAAGCAGGTTTGCTGGCGCTCCTGCGGAATGTTGTAGGCGCGCGCCATGCTGCGAAAGGCGGCACCGTCTGCGCCCACCATGAGGCAGGCGATCTGCATCGCGCGATGCCGGTCGGGGCTGTAGCCGGACACATAGTCTTCGCCACCGAAATAGTCGTCGTAGCTGAGCCCCGTGAGAACCCAGCCTTCCACGGCGTCTTCCAGGGTCTGGTTGGCGTCCGGCGTCTTCTTGCGCAGCAGCATCCAGGTCGCGATATTGTCGGCCGCGTCCTCTTCCTTGCCCAGAACGGGTAGATCGAGCCTGTCGATCAGCAAATGCGCCACTTCATGATAGAGCGTGAATAGCCCATTGTTCACCGCAAAGCGCAGCGTATCTGCGCGCTGCTGCTTGCTGAGCCCCGACAGGTCCTGCGCCAGCACGGGCAGGGTTGCGATGCTCAGGATCAAGGCAATGATTGCGGCCGTCAGGCGTTTCATGGCGGGCCTCGCGTTGTTCACTCCCAGCAAAAGCCAGCCAGCCTTCACAGTCAACGGCTCGCCGCCATTAATGGTGAAGCAAAGCCAGCCCCGCCTGTTACTCAGGCGTGGCACAGCCATGGATAGAGGAGGGGCCGGTGCCGATTGGCGCCTAAGCCTGCTCCGCCTCCTCCAGCTCGGCACTGAGTTCCAGCCAGGTTTCCTCCAGAGCTTCGAGGTCCGTGCCGAACCGCGCCTTGTCCTTGCCCAGGGCAATGAGCTTGTCTGCCGGGCCGTTATAGACCTTGGGATCGGCCAGTTGCGCCTCGATCTTGTCGATCTCAGTCCGCAGCCGGTTCATCTTGTTCTCGGCGTCGTTGATCTTCTTCTTGAGCGGTGCCAACTCGGCCCGGCGTGCCGCCGCCTCCTGGCGCGACTGCTTCCGATCGCCGCCATTGGCACTTCCGCCCGCCCTGTCCTTGCTGGACGTGATATTGCGCTGGTAGCTGTCGAGATCCTCGTCCAGTTCGCGAATGGTGCCGCCTTCGGCGATCCAGAGCGTGTCGCAAGTGGCTTCGATCAGGTGTCGATCGTGGCTGATGATCAGCACCGCGCCCTGATAGTCGTTGAGCGCATAGACCAGCGCGTCGCGGCTATCGATGTCGAGATGGTTGGTCGGCTCGTCGAGGATCATCATCGACGGACCGGAAAATGTGATCAGGCCCATCAACAGCCGCGCGCGCTCGCCACCCGAAAGGTTCTTGGCCTTGGTGTCCATGCGCGACGTCGTCAGCCCCATCTGCGCCAGGCGGCTACGGCGCTTGGCTTCGTTGTCGAGCGGCATCAGCTCCGTCACATGCTCGAGCGGCGTCTGCTCGGGCTTGAGCTTGTCCATCTGGTGCTGCGCGAAATGGGCGATATCGAGCTTCTTGTTGATCTTGAGCGTGCCATCGATGACCGGAATGTCCCCGGCCAGAAGCTTGGCAAAGGTCGACTTGCCGTTGCCGTTGACGCCGATAAGCGCAATGCGCGCGTCCGGGTCGATGCGCTGCGTCACGTTGCGCAGGATCACCTTGTCGCCATAGCCGGTAGCGACCTTGTCGAGCGTGATCATCGGCGTGGGCAATTCCACCTTGGGCTGCTGGAACTGGAACGGCGCCGCATGCTCGTCGAACATGGCCTCGGGCGGCTTGAGTTTTTCGATCATCTTGACGCGCGCCTGTGCCTGCTTGGCCTTGGTGGCCTTGGCCTTGAAGCGGTCGACGAATTTCTGCAGATGCGCGATCTGGTCCAGCGTCTTTTCGCGCTGCTTGTTGTTGAGCTCCATCTGCATGCGACGGGTGCTCTCGAACGTGTCGTAATTGCCCTTGTAGAAAGTGAGCTTGCGATGTTCGAGATGGACGATCGCGTTGACCGCCTTATTGAGGAGGTCCCGGTCGTGGCTGATGAGGAAGACCGTGTATGGGTAGGTGGCCAGGTATTTTTCCAGCCACAGCGTGCCTTCTAGGTCGAGATAGTTGGTGGGCTCGTCCAGCAGCAGGAG
>PJUF01000449.1_pt1 | contig 29683 bp, 33 predicted proteins | sample 1512191 | NCBI WGS metagenome assembly PJUF01 (sample SAMN08177673, study PRJNA422409) | Feces metagenome, whole genome shotgun sequencing project. | isolation source: Chicken feces (3) enriched on wood chips | host: Gallus gallus | place: USA: Madison | collected 2015-01-15 | reverse complement strand
ATAAGGTTGATAAAGTCACATTGGAGAAAACAAAATAGAAGAGATTAAAATTTCTCAAATTATAGATTATTACTCAATGATAGAATGGGGATATAAAGGAATGCTTAGCTTAACCTAAACCTTATTGAATTTTCCTTACCCCATTCTTTTGTTTTCTATTTAATGAGCAGAATCCTGAGGTTCTGTTGTGGGATTTTCTACATTTTCAGAATGGGTAGAGGTAGTTACGGTAGTAGAATCATTTGCTTCTTGTGCAGCTTCCTCTGTATGTTGATTGTGTATATCTTCAGCATGATGTTCAACATGTTCAACCGGCTCATCATGGACAACCGGTAGAATGTCTCTGTTTCCTCCCGGAGATGCGTCACAAGCTGCAAGTATAAAAGCTCCACCTATTAAAAGTCCTAATTTTTTCATTTTATTTTAATTAAATTTGGTTTACAAAATTACTTTAATTCTGCGATTTTTTGAGTACCTCCTTTGGTTTTATCGCCTATTTTCACCAAAATTTCTGTGTCCAGTGGTAAAAAAATATCCAATCGGGAGCCGAACTTGATGAATCCGTATTCTTTTCCTGCCTCGGCCGTTTCTCCTAATTTTGAATACAGGACAATTCTTCTTGCTACCGCACCGGCTATTTGCCGGAACAATACGTTTTCCCCGTTTCCGGTTTCAACAACTACGGTTGTACGTTCATTCAATTCTGAAGATTTCGGATGAAATGCAACCAGGTATTTACCCGGGTGGTATTTTGTGTAAATTACTTTTCCTGAAACCGGATATCGGTTTACGTGTACGTTCAAGGGAGACATGAATATGGAAAGCTGAATGCACTTTGATTTCAGAAATTCGTTTTCCTCCACTTCTTCAAGCACGACTACTTTTCCGTCTACCGGCGCTATAACGTCATTTACTTCAAATGTTCCCAGTCTTTCCGGATTACGAAAAAACCACACGATGAAACCAAAGAATATCCAGATCGGGATGATCAGGAAAATATAATATGGATTTGACGAAATTGCATAAATCGAAATACTGATTGCCAGAAAGAACAAAAAAAATGAAATCAGAATAACCCGGCCTTCTTTGTGTAGCTTCATAAAATTTCGTTTAACAACAGGTACAAATACACCATTGGAATTACAAATATAAAACTATCCAGCCTATCCAAAAAGCCACCGTGCCCCGGAATTAATTTTCCGCTGTCTTTGGCATTGAAACTTCTTTTGAGTTTGGACTCCACAATATCACCAATGGGTGCGCAAACTGCGACAATCAGTGAGATGATAATCCAATTCAAGTGGCTGTCAGGTAAAATATATTTTCCGATTATAAATCCCGTAAGAACAGTGAAAATAAAACCACCAGCGGCTCCTTCCCATGTTTTTCCACTTGAAATTTTCGGTGCCATTTTGTGCTTTCCCCAAAGACTTCCAAAAACATAGGCCATAATGTCACTGATCCAGATTAATATAAAAATAATCAGAATTTCGTTTGTAATTACTTCTCTACCCAAATCATAATGAACCTGAGGTATGGTCAGTGCGAGTGAGAACGGAACGGCAAGATAAACAACGGCGACTGTCGCTTTTCCAAATTCTATATAGAGCTCATTGCTGGAAAAGACAATTGTAAAACAGACTAGTAAAAACAGCAGTGGACCGGCAAACGCAAGAGATTGAAGCACGAACGCACTCTCGTGACTGAATAAATAGACTGAAAAATAGTAAAATACAGCTCCTGACCCTAAGAATGCTAAAACTATATAAAGCTTATCTGAAAGTTCGGTAATGTCTACATATTCAATGTAACATAAAATGAAAAAAACGGCCATCAGCCCGGCAAAAAGCCATGGATTTCCTGTAGTTCCAAAATATATCAATACAATATAAATAATTCCTGAAAGGATTCGGGGAAGTAAATTTTTCATCAATTCTGTTCTACTAAAAGCAAGAAAATGTTTTTGGCGTTGGAAGAGGAATCAAAGTTATGCATTTTATTTCCTCTGATTGATGTAATGTCGGAAGGAATATTATCACCCTTTGTGGATTTTAATCTTTGTAATGCTTCGCTGATATTGGAAACCAATTGCCCGGGTGTTGCAAAAACAATAAAATTGTGAGGGAATGCAGAAAGTTTCCTGCCGTTGGTTTGGTGTGACGAAAGCATGATTGCCCCATCAAAAGCAACCAGATATTCACATTCTATAAAAGAGAAATCCGCAGTTGAATTCAGGTCATTGTCATGCCTGATATTTAATCGATTTAAATATGATTTTAATTTGTCCTCAAAACATATCATCTGATCAATATGCTCGTTGGCAGTAATTTCCTGAAGATGCTCCAGGGCTTCCTGCTCATTTTCACAATAGAAAAACTGACCACCGCCTGCAATAAAATTTTTCGCAAATAAGACATCTACCGGGTCTTTGGACTGAAAAGCGACAAATTCAAATTCGCCTTCATCCGGATCCGGTTCGATACTCTGCGGGTTTAAAAGATGCTTTATTTTCTTCCACATACTCATAACACATGAGGTTATGCGAAAATAGTTAATTTATGTGAATAGCGCCTATGGATTATCGCTTTTTTTCATTAGATTCTTCAATAGCCTGAATTTCCGACGAAGAAACTTCCATAACTTCCGTGTTTAAGGCCGATGTGGCGTTTCCGGGAGGATCCATGTTTTCATCATCTTCAAAAATCCTTTCCCCGAAAATTTCGACTAAATCTTCTCTGAAAATTACCTCTTTCTCCAATAATTTTTCTGCAAGCCTGTCTAATTTATCACGGTTTTCACGTAATAAACCTTTGGCTCTTTCATATTCATTTTCAATTAGTTTTGAAACTTCCTCATCAATGGTTTTAGCTGTTTCTTCACTATAAGGTTTTCCAAATCCGTATTCATTTTGACCAGATGAGTCGTAGTACGAAATATTTCCTAATTTTTGATTCAAACCATAAATGCTCACCATGGCCGATGCCTGTTTGGTTACTCTTTCCAAATCACTTAATGCACCAGTGGAAATATCGCCAAACACAACTTCTTCCGCAGCGCGCCCTCCCATTGTGGCGGCAATTTCATCTAACATTTGTTCGGTTGTGGTAATTTGCCTTTCTTCGGGTAGGTACCAGGCCGCGCCCAAAGATTTCCCTCTTGGCACAATCGTTACTTTTACCAAAGGTGCGGCATGGGGCAGCAACCAGCCAATGGTGGCGTGTCCGGCTTCGTGATATGCTATACGACGTTTTTCTTTGGGTTTGATTAATTTATTTTTCTTTTCCAATCCGCCTACAATTCTGTCAACAGCATCAAGGAAATCTTGTTTTTCTATGACGGTCTTATCTTTTCTGGCTGCCACCAAAGCTGCTTCATTACAAACATTGGCAATATCGGCACCACTGAATCCGGGTGTTTGTTTTGCAAGAAACCCTGAATCAACATCGGTTCCCAAAGTCAGTGGTTTCAGATGGACTTCGAAAATTTCTTTTCTTTCATTTAATTCCGGTAAATCAACATGAATCAATCTGTCAAAACGCCCGGCGCGCATTAACGCTTTGTCAAGAATATCCGCACGGTTGGTAGCTGCCAGTACAATTACATTGGTGTCAGTGCCAAATCCGTCCATTTCAGTTAAAAGCTGATTCAATGTGTTTTCACGTTCATCATTTCCGCCGGTAAAATTATTTTTTCCTCTTGCACGGCCAATCGCATCAATTTCATCAATAAAAATGATAGCAGGAGCTTTGTCTTTTGCGTTTTTGAACAAATCACGAACACGTGATGCTCCAACTCCAACAAACATTTCTACAAAATCGGAACCTGAAAGTGAAAAGAAGGGAACTTTTGCTTCTCCGGCAACGGCTTTTGCCAATAAGGTTTTCCCGGTTCCCGGAGGGCCTACCAATAAAGCTCCTTTCGGGATTTTACCACCCAGTTTGGTGAATTTCTCGGGGTTTTTCAGAAATTCGACGATTTCTTCGACTTCTTCTTTTGCTCCTTCTAATCCGGCAACGTCTTTAAATGTTATACGGACTTTGTCATTTTCATCAAATAATTTTGCGCGTGATTTCCCGATATTGAAAATCTGACCGCCCGGCCCGCCTCCTGCGGCACCGATTCTTCTGAACATAAAATACCAAATGGCGCCAAATATGATAATCCAAATCAGGATGTTCCAGAATATTTTACTGAATTCATCAGGCGGTATATTTTTGTAAGTCGTTTTTAAATTATTTTCCTGAATGGTGTTTTCAATTTCTTTTTCAAAATTAGCATTGTCTGCCACAATAAATGAGAATTGCGGCGCAGGCTGCGAAAACGCGGTCATATTTGAGTTAGAATCGGAATTGAATCCTTTGAACTCATCCAGTTTTAATGCGTCTTTGGTCAGGTAAACATCTACTTTGTTTTCTTCCAGATGCAAATCCACTTCGGCAATGTATCCGTTTTTTAAATAGTCAAAAAATTTACCTCTTTCCAGTTGTTTGGAAGGAGCGGCCATCATAGATGAAAAAAACCAAAATCCTATCAGAATCATTCCTACAGAGGCATAAATCCACATAGGATTAAAAGTGTTTTTTGGCCTTTTATTATTTTCTTTATTGTTCAATTCTTTAATTTTTAAATCGTTACGGTTAATTCTTTAGCATCTCCCCACAAACCTTCTATATCATAATATTCTCTGTATTGTTTTTGAAATACATGAACTATGATATTGGTATAATCAATTAAAATCCACTGTGCATTTTCTGTTCCTTCTACATGCCAAGGCCGCTCTTTTGTTTCTGTTCTTACTTTTCTTTCAATTGCGCCTGCAATGGAAGCAACATGTGTATTGGAATTTCCTGAACAAAGGATGAAATATTCGCAAAAAGCGTTTTCAATTTCTCTTAAATCCAGGATTTTTATTTCTTCACCTTTCAAATCGCTGATTGCGTCAACTATTGTATCTATTAGTGTTTTAGAATCTACTTTTTTGTTCATTCAAATTTTATAAGTCGCAAAATTAGTGAATATTCGCTTATGAGTTTAACATTTTAAATAACTTTAGCGCAATTATTTTTGAGGTTTAGCCTATGGAAATTTATTATTTTAAATCTGTACCGAGTACTAATACAACGCTTTTGGAAATGTCCAAAAAGGGTGCCAAATCATGGTCAGTTTGTTGGACTTCCCATCAAACGCAGGGAAGGGGATATGCGGATAATGAATGGAAAACGGTTGGGGAAAAAAATTTAGCAGTTAGCGTACTGATAAAGAGTGAATTAAATCATTTAGAGTTGATTTATTTTAATCAATGGATATGTAATGTGATTTGTCAATTCTTAACAAGGTTTTCGGATGAAGTTTTTGTCAAATGGCCTAATGATATCATCATCAGAAATAAAAAAGTTTGTGGGATTTTGATAGAAACATATAAGTCTGATAGTCAGTTAAATATAGTTTTCGGGATAGGTTTAAATGTTAATCAAATTGATTTTTCAGGACTTCCAAAAGCAGGTTCTCTTTCTACCCAGACAGGTAAAGAATACAATTTACAGGAAATTTTGTCAGGTTTACTGACAGAATTGGAAAATTCCTACATAGAAATCGAAAATAAGGAATGGGTGCATATAAGTTCAACCTATAACCAGCAATTGTTTCGTAAAAATTTAGTTTCTAAATTTCTTGAAAAGAATATTGAATTTGAAGGAATCATCAAAGGAGTAAATGCCCATGGACAGTTAATGGTGGAGAATTCTGATGGAAAAATAGTTTGTTACCGGCATAAAGAAATTGAGTTGTTGTATTAATCGCAATTCTTGCAAATTCCCGAAATCCAGGCATTCATATTGATAAAATCATATCCTTTTGGCAAAGTGATTTCTACAGGCTGTTCCAGGCACTCTACCTTTTCACACTTTATACATTGGAAATGAAAATGATTGTGGAAATGTTTCTTCTTACCACAATTCCGGCAAAGAGCAAAGAAATTTTTCCCGTCTTCTGAAACCACTTTGTGTGTAATGCCATCTTCGCAAAACCGGTTTAGAATCCTGTAAATCGTTACACGGTTAACCGAACCCTGTAATTTTTCTTCAATCATATCCTGACTTTGTGCGGAATCAGAACTTTTTAGCAATTCCATAATTTTCTGCGTAGCAGGGGTATTTCTTCTTTTTGTTTTCATCATGACAAATTTAAATAAATTTAATGCAACTTAATTGCGATAAGAAAAATAATTTATAATATTGCAACAAGGTTGCATTATAAAATAGACTTGGAACAAAATTTATTGATATGAAAGACAACAAAATTTTTGACGTAATGATCATCGGCGGAAGTTACGCAGGGCTGTCTGCGGCAATGGCGTTAGGGCGTTCATTGAGAAATGTTTTAATCATTGACAGTGGTAAACCCTGTAACCGTTACACACCGCATTCACACAATTTTATTACGCATGACGGAGAAATGCCAGCCGCGATAGCCGCCAAAGCCAAAGAACAGGTTCTAAAATACAATACCGTGACATTCTTTGAAGGATTGGCTGTAAGCGGTAAAAAAACTGAGATGGGTTTTGAAATCACTTCACAATCCGGTGAGACTTTTTTTTCCAGAAAATTGGTGTTTGCTACCGGTATCAAAGATAAATTCCCCGCGATAAAGGGTTTTGAAGAGTGTTGGGGAGAAACGGTTATTCCTTGCCCGTATTGCCATGGTTATGAATTCAAAGGAGAAAAAACAGCGATCATGGCAAACGGAGAAAGAGCTTTTCACATAGCTGGTTTGGTAAATAATCTGACTGATAACATTTCGATCATTACTTCTGGCAAAGCAGAATTCAATCAAGCACAAATAGCAAAACTTGAAAAGCATCAAATTAGCATCATAGAAAAAGAAGTTATTGAAATACAGCATGATAACCGCAGAATAAAAAATGTAATATTCAAAGATGGTAATAAAGAACCTTATACAGTGATGTATGCAGCTCCTCTTTTTGAACAGCATTCAGACATCCCGGTCGCGTTAGGTTGTGAGTTAACGGAAACCGGACTTCTAAAGACCAATATGTTCCAAAAAACTTCAGTTCCCGGAGTCTTTGCCTGTGGGGACAATACCAGTCCTATGCGTTCTGTGGCTTATGCAGTGGCTGGAGGTAATATTACAGGTTCAATGGTTAACATGGTGCTGACAGATGAAGAATTTTGATTGAAAAACCCATAGTACATTATCAATTGAATTTTAAAGTATTGAATTTAAGTAATTTAGACAATAACCTACCCCGAAGGGGTTATATATTTGTAACCCCGGATGCAATCTGGGGTAGGAAATTATGGACGTAGAATATTTTGGCACATATTTTTGAACAAAAATTGTGACAAAATAGAGGATTTCGATAATGCACTACGGGTTTGAAAAGTTTGTTTTTATATTATAAATATTTATTGTTAGATTAATCTAACTTTATATATTTGCATTATAAAACAAATTTATGAAGAAGTATATATATTTAGGATTTTTATTGGCCGTGGCTAAAATGTTTGCTCAGGTGGATGAACGACAAGACTCATTGAACGATGGAAGTTATAATGAGCTGGATGTAGCTGTAATAACGGGGACAATGAAAGAAGTAAGCCGGCTGGAGAGCCCTGTTCCGGTAGAAGTGATTACCTCGAAATTATTTAAGAAGAACCCGACACCCAGTTTGTTTGAGGCGGTCGGGATGGTCAACGGGGTCCGTCCGCAGTTGAATTGCAATGTATGCAACACCGGCGATATTCATATCAATGGGATGGAAGGCCCTTATACTTTGATTTTGATTGATGGTATGCCGATTGTGAGTTCGCTTTCCACGGTTTATGGTTTGAGTGGGATTCCCAACAGTATGGTTGACAGGATAGAAGTAGTGAAAGGGCCGGCTTCGTCTTTGTACGGTTCGGAGGCGATGGGAGGAATTATCAATGTTATCACAAAAGATGCCTCAAAAGCACCAAAATTCTCCGCCGATTTTTTTACCACTACCTGGCTGGAATACAGTGCAGACGTAGCTACGAAATTTAAAATAGGCAAAGCCAACAGTTTATTGGGTGTCAATTATTTCAAATATGACGACAAAAGAGATAATAATGGTGATAATTTCACCGATTTGACTTTGCAAGACAGGATTTCAGTTTTTAACAAATGGAATTTCGAGAGAAAGGAAAACCGTATTGCCAGCATAGGATTACGCTATGTATATGAAGACCGATGGGGTGGCGAAATGCAATGGGATAAACGAAAGGATAGAGGGAGCGATGAAATCTATGGAGAAACTATTTTTACTTCAAGATTTGAAGCAATTGGAATGTATCAATTACCTGTAAAAGAGAGAATTATCACCCAGTTTTCTTATAATTACCATGACCAGAATTCCTGGTACGGCGATACGCCTTATATGGCCAACCAGGAAGTTGTTTTCGGGCAGGCTTACTGGGACAAAACTTTCGGGAAACATAATTTGCTTGCGGGAGCGACTTTGCGCTACACGGAATATGATGACAATACGCCTGCTACGGCTTCTGTCGACGGCCTGAAAAATGAACCGTCCAAAACTACTTTGCCGGGCGTTTTTGTACAAGATGAGATTAAATTCAATCCGCAAAACACGTTGTTGTTAGGTTACAGATACGATTACGATGAAAACCACGGCGATATTCATTCCCCAAGGATTGCGTATAAATTCAGTTCATTCAACAAGCGGCACACATTGAGAGGTAGTTTCGGGACAGGATTCAGGGTAGTGAATTTATTTACCGAGGACCACGCGGCACTTACCGGTTCAAGGGACGTTGTTATTTTGGAAGAATTAAAACCTGAAAAATCTTACAACGGAAACCTGAACTATGTTACCCGTATTCCGACGGATTTTATGAATATTGATATTGACCTGACAGGGTTTTATTCCTATTTTACCAATAAAATCGTAGGGGATTATGACGTTGATCCCAACCAGATTGTATATGATAATCTCAATGGTCATGCTATTTCTCAAGGCGTTTCATTGAACACAAATCTCACATTTGACTTTCCATTAAAAGCATCATTGGGCGTTTCTTATATGGATGTTTTTCAGAAAGAAAAAGATGAAAACGGGGAGATGCAAAAAAATAAACAATGGTTTGCACCCGATTGGTCAGGAACTTTTATTTTGAGTTATAATTTTCCAAAGGATTTCATGGTTGATTTTACCGGAAACTGGAACGGCCCGATGCGTTTACCTATTCTTCCAAATGATTACAGACCGGAATATTCGCCATGGTTCTGTATTGCAAACATTCAGGTAACCAAGAAATTCAATAATGGAATTGAAATTTACGGAGGAATTAAAAACCTCTTTGATTTTGTGCCGGCTGAGGATCCGTTGATGAGGGCTTTTGATCCTTTTGATCAATATGTCGATGATCCTGTAAATAACCCGAATGGATATACATTTGACACGACTTATAATTATACGTCTTTGCAGGGGATCAGAGGTTTTTTAGGTTTCAGGTATTATTTGTTTTAATTTTTATCAGGTTGATTGGGATAGTTTATGAGAATTTCCAGAAGAATATTAATGTTTTTATTGCCTTTTTATGCGTTTTGTTACGTGAATGCCCAGCATTCACACAATTTGAATGAAATCGATAATAAATTATCCCAAACACCTAAATACATCATTTTTGAATTGTACACAGACTGGTGTGGTGTGTGCGCAATTCAACATAAGAAAATTCAGAAAAATGAGACTTTGAAATTTATCCTGGATGAAAGGTTTTATTATATAAGATTCGATGCAGAATCAAAAGAAACCGTTGTTTTTAACGGACATGAATTCCGGAATAAAGATAAAATCCATGATTTTGCAAAAGCTATTTTACCTGAATCCAATGCTTTTCCGGCCTGGATCATCATGAATCCCGATTTGGAAATCATTTTTCAGTACAATGGATTATTGGAACCCCGAGAATTAGAAGCTGTTTTATTGAAGTTAAATATTTTGAATGATTAAATTAATAAGCGATCTCCATTTTTACTTTCTTGTTTTTTAGCTTCTGATTGCTTAATTTATTCAAAACATCTTTTACCTTTTTCCGGTTGACAGCCACATAAGCAGTGGTATCCTTTACTTCAATCAATCCGATATCCTCTTTTTTTAATTCTCCTTTTTTGATCAGGTACCCCACGATATCTACCTTGTTGACTTTGTCCTTTTTTCCGGCACTGATATAGAGGGTTTGCCAAGGTGAATTTTCCGGCACTTTATTATTCCCGGCAACATTTTCTTCAGGGGTATTCTGTTTAATGAAAGGAAAATTCTCATCTTCCGTCATGATTAAATATGAAAAACCTTTGGCATTCATCCTTGCCGTTCTTCCGTTTCTGTGGATAAAGGCATCTTCCTTTGGAGGTAACTGATAATGCACAATCGATTCAACTTCAGGAACATCGAGTCCGCGAGAGGCCAGGTCCGTCGTAATCAGGATCCTGGCGGAATCATTTCTGAATTTGAGCAGCGCACGCTCGCGTTCATCCTGTTCCATGCCGCCATGAAAGGTCTCGCGCTCGATTCCTTTTTGAAACAATAAATCCGAAATTCTGTCCACAGCATCCCGGTGGTTACAAAATATCAGGGTTCGTTTATTCCCGATTTTACAAATCAAATGGAATAAAGTATCGAGTTTTTCCTCAGAAGTTGTCATTACTTTTCTGAGTTGAATATCCGGTTTAGCATCATGAATTTTCAGGAAATCAAGGATTTTCTCCTCCTTCAAACCGGTAAATTCCGGGATTTCATGCATGGCAGTTGCCGAAGTTAAAATCCTTTGGGAAAGATTTTTCATGGATTGGATGATGAAGCTCATGTCTTCCTGGAATCCGAATTCCAATGATTTGTCGAATTCATCCAAAACCAAAGTCTGAATGGTTATCGGATCAAAATTTTCATTTTTTAAATGGTAGGCAATCCGTCCCGGTGTTCCGATCAACAGGGCAGGAGCTTCGATGAGATTATTGATTTCAATTTTTTTATCGTGACCGCCATAACATACCGAAACTTTAAAATCGGTTCCCATCGATTTGAAAACCTGTTCGATCTGTAAAGCCAATTCTCTTGCCGGAACCAGAACCAATGCCTGAATACCCTCAGCATCTTTCTGCAAATTACGGAGAATCGGAAACAGGAAAGCCAAAGTTTTTCCTGAGCCCGTAGGTGACAGAAGGATTATATCTTGTTGATTTTCAGAAGCAGTATAAGTTGATTTTTGCATTTGATTCATATCCTGAATCTGCAATTTTTTGTAAATTGGTTTTAATTCCATCTTGCAAAGTTAGTGTAAATGCAATGGTTTGTTTTGGATTGAAATAAAATTTCATTACGCTGTTTTAATTTTGCGGAAATTGCTGTCTTCCATCTTACAACTTTGTTTGGTTTTTAAAATTGTTGTGTAGCAATTTTTTTGTAGTTTTATAAATCAAAACAATCAAAATGTCTGAGAAACTGTTTTACGCCATCAGAAGCGAGGATTTGAATTCTGTAAAAGAAATTCTTGAAAATGATAAATCGCTTTTAAATACGAACGATCAGAGAGGTTCAACTCCATTGCTGCTGGCCACTTATTATGGATATGAAGATATCACCGATTACTTGTTGAGTTTAAAACCCGATTTAGATGTGAAAGATGGTTCAGGTAATACTGCATTGATGGGGGTTTGTTTCAAAGGTCATGAACAAATCGCCCGAAGGCTGGTAGAAGCCGGCGCCGATGTTAATGTCATCAATGGCATGGGAGGAACGGCTTTGATTTTTGCCGCAATGTTTAATAAACCCAATTTGGTGAAGTTGCTTTTGGAGAACGGTGCAGACAAAAACCTCAAAGACAACCGCGGCATGACTGCTTTGCAACAAGCGGAAATGCAGGGATTTAAAGAGGTAGAGGAGTTGTTGAAATAATTACCGTAAAAAGACCAGTTTTTTATCGTCAGATAATTTTGCATCGAACGAATAGCCATTCTCATTAAATACTTTAATTTCGTCTAATTTTTGAACATTATTTTCGGCACAAAACCTTGCCATTGCGCCGCGCGCCTGTTTAAAGAATACCATGATTTGTTTTAATTCGCCGTTTTTGTAATCGTAAAATTCAACATCTATTTTTTGACCTTTTAGCCTTTTACTATCCAGAACCTTGGCATATTCATTACTGGCAAGATTGAGTAAGACTTCGTTCTTTTTCATCTTTGAATTGACAAAATCAGTCAAAGTCTCTTTCCAGAATCCATACAAATTTTTTGAGCCCTTGACATCCAGTTTTGAACCCATTTCCAACCGGTAAAGCATCACACGGTCACTGGGTTTTAAAATTCCGTACAATCCCGAAAGGATAAATAGATTTTGATTCAAATAGTTTTGTGCATTGTCATCCAAAGTTTCTGCATTTAGTCCGCGGTACACTTCCCCTTTAAAGGCAAGTGCAGCCTGTAGGCTCTTCTTTTTAGTGGGTTTGGTTTTCCAGTTTTGGTATCTCCCCAAGTTCATTTCAGCCAGGTCTTTTGAAATGGACATCAGCTTTTCCAAATCTTGAGATTTGAAAGTTTTTAATTTTTCCATCACGATTTCTGATTGCGACAAAAACTTAGGAGAAGAAGATTTCGCCCATTCTCCATCGGTTTCCAGAGACATTAATTTGGCAGGACTGAGTAATATTTTCATAGATGCGAAATTAATTATAAACAACTTCAATTACAAATTCATTATTTTTGAAAAAAAATTATTATTGTCCGCCTTTAGCAATAATTGCCATTTGTCATTCTGAACGAAACGTAGTGCAGTGCAGCGCAGTGAAGAATCTATTGATAGTCAAAGAAATTTCTCCTAAAGCCCCGTACTGAGCTTGTCGAAGTATCGAAATGACAAGGTTCATAAAATGAGCATTATGACAAATTATGGACATTTATAAAAAAATTAATTCTAACCTATGAAAAAGTATTTTTTGGTACTGATTTTAGCGACATTCATTTCCCATGCACAAACGTATAGTTTTGACCATATAATTTTGGTGGAGACTTATATTTCCAAATCCGGTGAGGAGAAATTTACGAATCTGAGCTTTATGAATAACAATGATCATCATTATGTGATGTTTATAAATGAAAAGAGTGGAGTTATCAGAGACCTAAATTCAGAAATGATTCATCTATTTAATGTTCCTGCCAACAGCCCTCATAATAGGCTATATCATTTTGAATATGATTACAGTAAAAAAATGAATAAGGGGACTAAATTTAAACCTGAACTATATGAAGTTTTGAAGTTGAATGACAATGAATTTAGGATAAAGAAATTTGAAAATAAAAGAAAAAAGAATTTGGAGTACCAATACACAATACAACTTGAAGAATCGCCTGATGATTTTTTATATGTGCAATTCGAAAAAGACATCAAAAAGAATAATCAGTTAATTGATTTAATCAGAAAACAATTGAATCCTAATAAAAAATACCAAATTAAATCATATCAATTTAAAACAAAATATAGAGAGGGAAGAGCCAAAATAAAAATAAGTAGTGAGTTAGATTTATTATTAGAACTTCCAAAACATTTGAAAATGGGAGCCGGAATTTGATTCATCTTATATAAAGTCGTTGATATCACCTTTTCCTTCTCGCAATACTACGACCTCATTTCCGGAAAGGTCAATAACCGATGAAGCTACATTGTCGCCCATTCCGCTGTCTACAACCAAATCAACCAGTTTATCAAATTTCTCGGCTATCAGTTCCGGGTCGGTTGTGTATTCGATAATTTCGTCATCGTCCCGAATAGAGGTAGAAGCGATTGGGTTTCCCAATTTTTCTACCATCATTTGCGGAACTTTATGATCAGGAACTCGAATTCCTACTGTTTTTCTGTGTTTGTAGGTATTGGGTAAGTTATTGGAGGCTTCCAATACAAAGGTGAAGGGACCGGGCAAAGCACGTTTCAATAATTTAAAATTTGTATTGGAAATAGGTTTTGTATAATGAGACAAATGACTCAAATCGTTGCACACAAACGAAAACTGAGATTTGTCAAGTTTAATGCCTTTCAACCGTGCAAGTTTTTCCATCGCTTTGGTATTGGTGATGTCACAACCCAACCCATAAACCGTATCGGAAGGATAGATAACCAATCCTCCGTTTTTCAAAACTTCTACAATTTGTTCAATCGCTCTTTCATGAGGATTTTCCGGGTGTATTTTGATGAGTTTTGCCATGATAATAACGTTTTCCTCAAAAGTACTAATTCAAAAGATGAGTACCAAAAATTTTAAATTTTCACCTTTTGGTTCGTTCTGGCAATGGCCTGCTCATTTTTCCATTCAATCCAGTTCTGACCTTTCCATTTTCGCATTACATTATCAAAATTCCTCATCAGGAAAACATTGTAAAATGCCTCAGAGAAATTTCTGGGTTTATGGGCAAGAGAACGTAAACTCATTGAAAACCCGGGTGTTAGATATTTCATATAATGCCACCATCCTTCTGGCATATAAAGCATTTCGCCATGATTTAATTCGGCTGTCATGGGTTTTATCTTGGACAAAGCCGGCCATTTGTCAAAATCGGGATGGTCGAAATCGATATCTTCGCGGCAGATGACCGAATAAGGAATTTTGTACATGTATCTTGACTGCTCCGGTGAAACAATGACACAGCGCTTTTTTCCGGCAAAATGAAAATGAAGTATGTTGGCCAGATCAATATCGTAATGCATAAATACATTAGAGCTCTCTCCTCCAAAAAACAACATGGGCAAATTCTTAAAAATTTTTAACCCTAAATCAGGCATTTTATAATCATTTTGCAATTGGGGTACCTGTCTCATCAAGTTGTAAAGGAAAATCCGTAAATCAGTAGGGCCTTGGTGAAGCAGGTCCACATAATCACTCATCTTCATTTTGGCAACAGGTTCATTTACTTTTTTTGAATAATCTACAGGATCATTATTATAAAGCGGGACGATTTTTTCGCCGGCAATTTGCTTTATATAATCGAAATTCCATTTTTCAAAAGCAGGCCAGTCTTTTGTAACATCTTCAATTACAACAGGTTTTTGTGGTTTTACGTAATATTTTTGGAAATCTTTGGCCGATATATCTGAAACTCTTTCTACTTCTGTGAATTCAAATTGCATAACCTTCATTTAACTTTCAAATGTAAAAAAGTTTTTTGTTTTGAATCAATATAAATAAACTCTTAACTTGAATTTATGTAACTTGCAGTTGGTTTGTGGTTCATGAAAAGAATTTTACTTTACATATTGATTTTCCATTGGTCTGTAAGTTCTGCTCAAGATGAACAGATTCCTCGTTTGGAAGCAGAAAATGGAGAGATTCATCTTGTTCAACAATCTTTGGAAACCAATGTGGTGGGTACTACGGCAGATGTTCATTTATACCAATCTTTTATAGTCTCAAACAGTGAATCGGCTTATTATTTATATCCGGTTGATATAGAAACTTCATTGTATGAATTAACAGTGTATTATCCCAATAGGATTTTTTCTTTGGATGTCCGGAATATGGACAATATCCGGAAACAAGTTTTGGCTCAGAACCGAAACAGAAAGAAAATCACATTAAGCCATAGTACAGATCCTCTTTTTTTAAAATTAAATTTGCCGGATCCTCCTCCAAATGAAGAAATTAAAGTTGTCGTAAAATATATGCAAAACCTGGAGAAAAACGGAAATTCAAAATCATTGGATCTCCCGTCTTTCATCAGTAAAAGATATAAAGCAGACTTAAAGGAATTTCAATTTCAAATAAACTTAATCAGCCCAACTCCAATTTATGATGCTGAAATTAAAACGCATAAAACAGTAAACAATACAGTCTCACAAAAGTATCAAACCTTTACTTATAAGGGAACAGATTGGGACAAATCCATACATCTAACTTACAATGCAAGAGGGGAAAATGCAGATGCCGGAATGTTGGTTTATGAAGACAAAGGCTGCCGGTATATTTTAGGAGTTGTGGAACCTCCCAAAATCATAAAACCTGAAGAAATTGCACCCAGGGAATATGTATTTGTCATGGATATATCGGGTTCTATGCAGGGGTTCCCAATTGAAACTTCCAAAGAGCTGGTAAAGAGGATACTAAATGATTTGAAACCTGAAGAAAAATTCAATATTCTGTTTTTTTCCGGTGGAAGCGATTTTTTCTCCGAAAAATCTGTTTATGCCACAACCGAAAATAAAGATTTGGCCATTCAGATGATCAATCAAAAAAAAGGAACAGGTGAAACAAAATTGAGCGAAGCACTGAATAAGGTTTACAAATATAAACCCGAAAAAGAATACAATCGGGTGGTAGTGTTGGTTACTGACGGAAAAGTGGGCGCGAGTAAAACACTATACCTGGACATGAAACAGTATTTGGCAGACGCCCAATATTTTTGTTTTGGGATTGGGTATGACATTGACCGCAAAACCATTCAATCTATTGCCATGACGGCGGGAACAGAACCTGTTTTGATTACGGAACAACCGGAAGCCGAAAAGGAGTTGAACAAATTTTATAATCTCATTCGTACTCCTTTATTGCGTCATATTGAAGTTAAATCAAGAGAATTGAATTTGCGGGAAACCTATCCAAGTCAATTTAACGGATTTCTGTCAAGCGAATCTTCAAGTTTTGTTAGCAAAGAATGCAGTGGAATGCGTGAACCGAAATTAATTTTAAGCGGAATTAACGGAGACGAGGATTATTCGGAAGAATTCAAATTACCCAATGAGAAAAACAATGAGGATTTGCAAATCCTGAAGTATTTATGGGCAAAAGAAAAAATTGAACATTTGTTGCAAGAAGAAGAGCGTTGCGGACAGCGTTGTATAAAGGATGGTAAATACAGAAACCAAATTATCAAGGTAGGAGAGGAGTTGAATATAGCCACCCCCTACACCTCGTTTATAGAAGAATCTTACAACAATAACAACGGTCAGAAAGGCAGGAAATATTCATTGTATGATGACCCGAATAATCACCTGACATTTCAGAATGATTTTGATTCTGATTTTGACCGGATTCCCAACACAACTGACGAGTGCCCTTATGACAGAGGAGGAGCAGACCGTAAAGGCTGTCCGAAAACGAAACAGGAAAAGATTACGTTGGAAATTAATCGTATGCTGGAAGGAATTGAATTTGATTTTGATTCGTATGACATCAAACCGGAATTTTATGAAAAACTAAATACAGCGGCTTCCATTATTTCCAATAATGCTGAACAGAAATATGTGGTTGAGGGCCATACAGATGCAGCCGGGACACCGGAGTATAACCTTAATCTGTCTCTCAACCGGGCCAAAGCAGTCGTAAATTACCTAAAGGAAAAAGGTGTAAATACAGAACAATTGACCATTGTAGGAAAAGGTGATATGGAATTAAAACATCCTGAGTGCCGTCCGCAGGAAGTTTGTGATGACCAAAAGAATTTTGAAAATCGGCGTGTTGTTTTTAAGGTAATTGAGTAACTTTGAAAACAGAAACCAATTTACAATGCTTAAAACTTCAATTACTCTTTTGCTATTGACTTTTCTGGTAGGATGTTCCACACAAAGCCAATTGGGCAAGCTTCAGGATTTTGATTTAGACGGTGTACATGACCAAAAAGACGCTTGTCCCTACAAAGCGGGTTCTGTATTTAACCTTGGATGCCCGGAAGAAACATTACTATCTTTAGATTACAACAAAAATAAGTCAACTGATTCCGATTTGGATGGCATTCTGGATGAAAAAGATGAATGCCCAGAAGTTTACGGTTCTCCTTTTAACCAAGGATGTCCATTGTAATTGAGAAAAAAGTTTCAAGTTATCCATAAAAAAAACCAAGCTTCACAACTTGGTTTTCAATACTTTTCAGAAAAGTTTTATTCCGTTTCTACACCCTCTCCATACATTTCCTTGTATTTTTCCTGAAGCGCTTTCATTTCTTCATAAAATTCTTTTTCGGAAATCTCTTGTCCTTTAGAAGGTTTGTTAATTTTAATTTCTTCTTCTTTTACGGCTACATTGGTAGCAGTTATAATAATGTCGGCACCGTTTGCTTCAAATTCGGTTTTAAGAATCAACCCCGGGAGACCCCACAATCTGTCCGGGCCATCTTTTATGTTGATTTTCGGTGTGTACCAGGCTGTTACAGGAATAGAGTCATTCATCACCCCTGTAGCTTTGTATGTATCAAATCCTGCAATGGTTTCTTTTTCCTTTGAAATTTTCCAGTTGATGTTTTGCAGGCTGTCTTTCATCAGATAAGCTTTTCCAACATTGTAAGGTTTCAAATAATATTGCTGTTTGATGTCTTTATACAAAGGTTCTTTGTCCATGGCTGTAATTTGTGATAGGATCATTCCGGCGGGTGATTGGTCATTGTTGATCTTTTCCTGCATTTTATATTCAGATTCCGTACCGTTGGTTTTCAATTTGTAATCCACAAAAATTCCATTTTTGATTTCCTGACGCAAAGGTTCTTCAACCTGTGATTTCCATTGTGCGGGCACGTTAGCCATTATTTGTTCAAAGTCAAATTTCATTTCCATCTGGTAATCTACTTCCAGAAACTGAGGTTTATCCTGTGCGTAAGAAGTAATTCCCGCAAAAAGAAGTGTAAAGGCAAAAAGTATTTTTTTCATTTGGATTGATTTTAATTTATTAGTAGCATAGATTTTAAAAATGTTACGAAGCTGAACAAAAAATCATACCATTTCTATTTCAAACCCTGCTTTTTTGACAGCTTTTACAATTTCTTCTTCTGATATGTTTTCTGATTCCACGGTAAGGATTTTATCGGGATTTTCAGTGTCAACTTTCCAGCTGATATTTTCTAACTTGTTCAGAAAGGGCGTAACGCCGGAAACACATCCGCTGCAATTGATGTTTGTTTTGAATTTATAAGTAGTCATTTTATTATTTTTAATTATTCAACTCTAACGAAATTTTTGTGTATTCAGTTGGATTCATTTTCAGATTTTTCTTTAACCGGGCTCGAATGTAAAAAACGGATTTTCCAACCATCTGCTGTTTTGATACAAATAGCACTTTCTAACCAATGCATCTTGGAAATACTCGTTCCATCCATGGTGAAATCGGCAAAATTTTCATAATAAATCCAGCCGGAATCTTCTTCAACATGAGACTTTATAAATTTAAATTGGTTGGTTCGTTCAAATTTGTGGTTTTTATTTTCCTCACTATTAAATTGCTCTGACAAATTATTGATTATTGCATAAACAGAGTCAATATTCTGAATTTCTCCATCCTCAAACAACACAAAATCATCTGTATAATAAGTGGCGATTTTACCTGTATTCAAATTCGACCAAATTTCCTGAAAAGAATTCTCAACCAAGGATTCAAATATTTTATCTTCTCTTGACTGAGAAAGTGAAATTCCCGCAGTTAAGAAATAAATAATACCCAAATATTTTTTCATAATTTCCAAACTTCAAAATTAATGCCTTAATTTAAATCTTTCTTATAAAATTATGATTTAAAATTATACAATACAGCAATATAAAACACCTGTCACTTGTCCTAAAAGACTCAAAAAAATGGATTGATTGAACTTAACATTCATCAATGTGATTTTATTCAGGTTGGACTAATTTTGGATAAATTTTTAGAATATGGAATTAGGATTCGGAATGTTTGGTGATTTGACTTTTGATAAACAGACAAATAAATACCAACCGGCAAGCCGGAAGTTAAACGAATTAATTGAACAGGTAAAACTTGCTGACGAACTGGGAATTGATGTATTGGCCATGGGAGAACACCACCGCCCGGACTATGCGGTTTCCTCTCCTGAAATTTTGTTGGCCGCACTGTCTACTGTTACAAAAAACATAAAACTGGCCAGTGGGGTGAGTGTTTTGAGTTCGACCGATCCGGTGAAATTGTACCAGGATTTTGCAACAATTGATTTGATTTCAAATCAACGTGCGGAAATCATTGCCGGGCGTGGAAGCTTCATCGAATCATTTCCTTTGTTTGGATATGATTTGAAGGATTACAACGGTTTATTTGAAGAAAAGTTGGAATTACTGCTGGAATTGAATAAAAATGAAGTCATCAACTGGGAAGGGAAATACCGTGCTCCGATTGTGGATCAAACAATATATCCGCAACCGGAAAGACAACTTCCGGTTTGGATTGCGGTGGGCGGAACGCCGGAATCGGTAGTTCGTGCAGCAAGATTAGGATTACCCATTATTTTTGCCATCATCGGCGGAATGCCCAAACAGTTCAAACCATTGATTGAATTCTACAAACAGCAATATATTCAGTTCGAACATGATCCTGAAAAAATGCAGGTCGGCGTTCATTCGCATACTTTTTTAGCCGATTCCAAACAGGAATTGTTGGATCATTATTTCCCGTATTATGCTGCCCAAATGGATCGAATCGGCAAGGACAGAGGTTGGTCACCCTATACCAAAATGCAGTTCCAGGGAGGAATGAGCCCTGAAGGTGCCTTATTTATGGGAGATCCGAGTCAGGTAATCGATAAAATAATCGCAACCATTGAAATGTTTGGCCTCACGAGATTTGTTGCACACATAGATGTGGGCGGGCCTACGCACAAAGAAATGATGAAAACCATCGAATTGTATGGAACGGAGGTACTGCCGGAAGTGCGGAAAGCTGTGGGTAAATAATTTTTTAAGACCTGGTTTCCAAAACCTGACAGGTCTTTTTTTACTTCCGCCATTTCAATCGTAAACTATTGCTGACAACGCTCACCGAACTTAAAGCCATAGCCGCTCCGGCGATCATCGGATCAAGTAAAAATCCGTTGATCGGATACAAAACTCCGGCTGCAATCGGAATGCCGATGATGTTGTAAATAAACGCCCAAAATAAATTCTGTTTGATGGTCGAAACCGTTTGTTTGGACAATTTGATGGCTTCCGGGATTTTCAGTAAATCATCGGAAAGGATGGTCATTTTTGCAGATTCGATCGCGATATCGCTTCCTTTTCCCATCGCAATTCCCACGTTGGATTGTGCTAGTGCGGCACTGTCATTGATTCCGTCACCGGACATCGCTACAATTTTTCCTTCGGATTGCAATTCTTTGATGAAATTCAATTTATCTTCCGGTAAAACACCCGCTTTGAAATGGTCAATTCCCACTTCTTTGGCGACAGCCGCCGCCGAAGCTTCATTGTCGCCCGTTTGCATATACACTTTAATTCCCAGATCGTGCAATTGTTGAATGGCCTCTACCGAAGTCGGTTTGATGGTGTCGGAAATCGAAATTCCTGCAAAAATATCCGTTGAACTACTGAATAAAATAACTGTGCGGGCTTTTTCCAGTTCGGAACTCACCCATGACTCGATTTCTGAATTCAGACTTAGATTTTGTTCCTGAATGAATTTAGGGTTACCGATGAAATATTTTTCATTTTCATAACTTCCGATGATTCCTTTTCCGGATGAATTCTCCACTTCAATTCCTTCTAAATATAAGTTGTCATTCTGAGGTACGAAGAATCTATTGTCACTTCGAGCGGAGTCGAGAAGTCTTGTATCAAAAAACTGAACAATCGCATCTGCCAGCGGATGCTCCGATTGTTTCTCAATAGAGTAGACGATAGATTCTAATTTTTCAATATCATCGTTGGTTGAGGAAACTTGAAGCTCGCTGGCTGAGGAATCTCGAAGCTCGAACCATTTCAACTCATTCACCACCGGTTTTCCTTCGGTAATCGTTCCGGTTTTATCGAGTACTACGGCATTGATTTTTTGGGCAGCTTCGAGTGCTTCGGCATCTTTGATCAGAATTCCTTTTTCGGCTCCTTTTCCGACTCCAACCATAATTGCGGTCGGCGTTGCCAAACCCAAAGCACAGGGACAAGCAATGACCAAAACCGTAACCATCGCCAAAAGTCCGCGTGTGAAACCGTTTTCGCCACCCAAAATCATCCAGGCAATCAAGGTGATGACTGAAATCAAAACCACCACAGGAACAAAAATCCCGGCTATTTTATCGACCAATTTCTGCACAGGTGCTTTACTTCCCTGTGCATCCTGAACCATTTTGATGATCTGGCTGAGCAATGTATCGCTACCAACTTTGGTTGCACGGAATTGAAAACTTCCTTTTTGATTGATCGTTCCCGAAAAAACTTTATCGCCCGATTTCTTTTCGACCGAAACCGGTTCACCCGAAATCATACTCTCATCGACAAATGAAGTCCCGGAAAGCAGTTCGCCATCCACGGCGATTTTCTCGCCAGGCTTTACCATAATCGTATTTCCAACCTGAATGGACGCAATCGGAACTTCTGCCTGATGACCACCTTCGTGGACGACCGTCACGGTTTTAGGTTGCATCCCGATCAGTTTTTTGATGGCCGATGAAGTGTTTCCTTTGGCACGTTCTTCCAGCACTTTTCCGACCAGAATAAAAGCAATCACCACGCCGGCTGTTTCAAAATAAACATGCGGATGCAATCCTCTTTGGTGCCAGAATTCAGGAAATAAGGTATTGAAAACGCTGAACAGATAAGCGATCCCGGTGCTCATTGCGACAAGCGTATCCATATTGGCGGAACGGTGCTTCAATTGTTTCCAGGCACCTGTGAAAAACTGTTTCCCAAAGAAAAAAACAATCGGGGTGGACAGTGCCCACATCAATAAATTGGAAATTAAAAATTGAGAATTAAAAATTTTAACAGAAGGGGAATTCATCCAAAACATCCCTATAACCACTAAAGGAATGGACAGTCCAATTGCCCAAAAGGTTCTTTTTTTCAGGTTTTCATAATTCTTACGGTGCAATTCTTCCAGGTTGTCTTTTGCCTCTTCCGATTCATCGATCATCAGGTCGTACCCTGCCGATTGCAGGGCTTCTTTAAGTTTATGCGCATCTGTGAGCGAAGGAATAAATTCAATTTCCGCTTCGGTATTGGCATAATTCACTTTGGCATCGACTACGCCGGGCTGCATCTTGAGAATATTCTGTGAACTCGAAGCGCAGGAAGCGCAGCTCATATTTAAAACCGGATAGCGTTTTTTCACGGTCGGGACATCATAGCCCAAATCACGGATTTTCTGGACTGCAAGCGGAATGGCTTCGTCCGGGTCTTTGGCCGTTATTTTTGCCCGGTTATTGTTGAGCTCTACGCTATGTTCCGAAATTTCAGGGATTTCACCCAAACCTTTGTCAACAATCATAGCGCAATGCTCGCTGTCCACATTTTCAAGCGGTATATAAATGGTTTCTTCTGTTGCCATAACTTCAAATTCTCATACAAAGTTCGGGCTATTTGTTTAAAGGGGAGTTATAGAATTTTGGGGAAGGGTTATATGTTGTCAATCCCTTTCCTTTCCACATTTCCTAAACTTTTAAACTCATTTTTTTATTGTATTCAAACAGTCTTCCGGCGTCATTACAGCTAAACGGCTTTTTTTGTAATCTTTGATGTTTCTTGTAACGATGACCCTGATTTCTTTTTCATTTTGCGCAGAATAATTTTGCAAAGCATCTTCAAAATCTTTGAAGTCAGAATTCAGCGCATCCAAGACTGTTTTTTTATTAATCGATGAAACTTCAAGAATGTTCATCAGCATTTTCAGGTTGTCAATTACCTTTTGATGGCTGGCTGTTTTTCGTAAGAGATAGTAAGCATTGCTCAACATGACAGGCGTAACAAACCCTTCTAAAGTACCACTTTCACACAGACTCAGGATTTTGGAAGCATCTTCGGAAAAAGGTTTCCGGTCAAAAAAGAAATCAAGGATTACATCGGTATCAATCAGGATTTTGTCCATCTACAAATATTTTTCAGACAAGCGGTCGGTCAGTTCTTTTTTGTAATTAAAATTTTCAGGCAGTTTGAACGAACCTTTGAGCGATTTGACAATCGGAGTCAGTTCTTCGTCTTTTGTATTGCCATCGTCCACCAATGCTTTCAGGTAATTTTCAACCAGCGCGGAAAGGCTTCTTTCCCGTTCCCGGGCATATTTTTTTGCCTTTTCGATGACGCTTTTTTCTATTGTTAATGTCAGTTTTGTACTCATATCTCGATTTCTTGTATTACAAAATTATGAATTTAAAATTAAATTACACGTGTAAATAAATATGATTTTTTACGTGTTAATTTTATAAAACATCAATACCTTTTCGTTCCGAGTTACCCAAACTCTTAAACTCACTTGGTGTCAAACCTGTTACTTTTTTAAACTGCGCCGATAAATGTGCTGAACTGCTGTAACCCAATTGATAGGCAATTTCCTTTAAGCTCAGTTCATCATAAACCAGGAGTTCTTTTACTTTTTCTATTTTTTGTAAAATGGCGAATTGTTCGATCGTGATTCCGGTAGTGGAAGAGAAGAGCTTGCTGAGCTGCGAATATTCTTTGTTCAGCTTATGGGCAACCAATTCAGAAAGATTTTCGCTTTGTTCTTTCGGGTTTTGAATTGTTTCAATAATGACGGACTTGATTTTGTTGATAATCGTTGCGTTTCTATCATCCAGCAATTCAAATCCCAGTTTTTCGATTTTGGTTTTGAATTCATTTTTCTGATTTTTAGTAAGTTCGTCGGAAATCAAGACTTCGCCCAATCGAACTTCAATCGGATTGATTTTCATTTCGACCAAAACATTTTCCACCGCCATCACGCACCGCGGACAAACCATGTTTTTGATCTGGAGTTTTGGCATGAAACAAAGTTAGGAAATGTTTGCGAAAACCTTGACAAGGTTACATAGCGGATTTCGAATTTTACATTTCGAACTTCGCCTTATATTTGCCTTAAACAAGCGAAATTGAAATACCCGTTTATCATAATTCTATTGCTGCTGCTGATTTTTGGAATGTTTTTCCTGAATCTTAACATGGGCAATGCAAATGTTTCAATTTTAGATATTTCCAAAAATGATATAGCGCACAACCTGGTTGTGAATTACCGTTTACCCAAAACCATTGCTGCCATATTAGCCGGAATAGCGCTTCCTGTAAGCGGACTTTTATTGCAAGAATTATTCAGAAATCCATTGGCCGACCCATCGGTTTTGGGAATAACTTCGGCATCGGGGTTGGGTGTGGGAACAGTCATTTTCCTTTCGTCTGTTTTGGGATTGAGTTCCATGCTGAATAATCCCTGGCTGCTTTGTCTGGCTTCATTTTGCGGTGCCATGCTGGGACTGATGATCATCGTTTTCTTTTCGTCAAGATTGAATTCCACGGCGGGATTGATCATCGTGGGAATGATGATTGCCGGACTTGCATCGGCTTTGATCGGAGTACTTCAGTTTTTTGCTCCGTCTGAAAAAATTAAAACCTATCTCATCTGGACTTTTGGTTCGATGTCCGGGCTTTCCTGGGCGCAGATTTTAGTTTTTTCCGTGATGGTTTTAATTGGAATTTTAATTTCCATAATGACTTTTAAAGGAATTTCCGGAATGCGTTTGGGTGAAAATTATGCGCATACCATGGGCGTAAACATCAAAAAAACACGCTGGCTGATTTTTATTTCTGCGGCTATTTTAACCGCTTCAGCAACGGCTTTTGTAGGTCCGGTGGCGTTTATAGGTTTGGCGATTCCGCATATTTGCCGGATTCTTTTTAAACGGACAGAAATTATTCAATTGTATATTTTGGTGGTGCTTCTGGGAATTTTCAGTATGCTTTTGTTTTCATGGATCGCGCAGATATTCCCGAACGGAAGTTTGCCGATTAATATCATTACGTCCTTAATCGGTGCACCGATTGTGATGAGCATTTTGTTGAACCGTTCAAAATACCAACTGTAAAAAAGGATTACAATCCGTCTTTATACAATATTAATAGAATGCAAAACGAATTTCTCCATATAAAAAACCTTTCCATCGGTTATTCCCAACCGGTTTGTTCGGGTATTTCCGCTAGGATTCAAAAAGGTGAAATGGTCGGACTGGCCGGAAGAAACGGTTCGGGGAAAAGCACGATGATTAAATCCATTTTGGGTTTGCAGCCTTTGCTGGGCGGAACGGTGGAAATCCATTCGGAAAACATAAAAAGTTGGGATGTTCAAAAAAGGGCAAAAGAAATTGCGGTCGTTTTTTCAAGGCTCAGTCAGACGCCGGCGATTCCGGTTTTTGATTTGGTCGCTTTGGGGAGGCTGCCTTATGGAAACGGGTTTTCTAAGCTAAGTCTCTCAGAAATTCAAATGATCGGAAACGCTTTGGAGCGGGTTGGAATTCCACATCTGAAAAATCGTTTTGCCAATGAACTCAGCGACGGGCAACTTCAAATGGTCATGATTGCAAGGGCACTGGTTCAGGACACAAACCTAATCATTATGGATGAGCCGACTTCGCATCTCGATATTGAAAATCAGTTTAAGATTTTTGAATTGATTTATAAATTGTCGCAGGAAACAGGAAAAACGTTTATTGTAGCTTCACATCAGATTGAACTGCTGTTGCAGAATGCGACTCAGTTATGGTGGATCGATGAAGGGAATTTCCATGCAGGTTTTCCTGAGCAAATCGCTTACGAACAACGGATTTTTGAGAAGCTTTCGCAAGAGAAAATTCAATTTGATTACCGGGCCGGAAGATTCCAGTTTCAACATCCAAAAACGAAAAAGGTGAGTTTGATAAGCGATGGAAGTGATTTGGGATATTGGGTCAAACATGCATTGGAGCGGAATGGGTTTGAGGTTGTAGAGAATTCAGAATTAGAATTAAAGTTAGTTCAAAATAAAATTCAAATTAATAATCATACTTTTGATACCATTGAAGCTTTGATTGAATATTTGAATCATTGAGTATGCAAAAAAAACATCATCATAACAGGCGCAAGCCGTGGAATAGGATTTAATTCGTAAATTTGGATAAATGAAAGATTTATGGAAAATTTATCTATAAAACCTCCTTTAACTAATTTACAAGCAGAATTATTGAAACTTTTTTCAATGGAATTGCCGGAAGAAGAATTAATGGAACTAAAGAAAATAATGGCCGATTTTCTCCTGAAAAAAACACGTGAAAAAGCCGATGCAGTTTGGGATGAAAAGGAATATAGCGATGAAAAATTGAAGAAGTTACTTGACAATTCAATTTAATCGGAATGCTAAAAGTAGTGTTGGATACCAATGCCATTCTAAGAACAGTTTCAAGCAGATCTGAATTTTCTGATGTATTGGATAAATTAAAAGACGGATTTTTTGAACTCTGGGTTTCCAATGAAATAGTATTAGAATACGAAGAAAAAATTACAGAGATTTTCTCAACCGAAACCGCAGAATTGTTATTAAGCGTACTGAACTTACTTCCAAACGTCAAAAAAACGGAAATCCATTTTTATTTAGAATTAATTGATAAAGACCCCGATGATAACAAATTTGTGGATTGTGCATTCGCGGGAAATGTTCATTATTTAGTTTCAAATGACAAACATTTCAATAAACTTAAAACCATTGATTTTCCGTCTATCAATATTGTTACCTTAGAAGATTTTTACGAAATTCTTCAAACAGAATAACTATGCAAAAAAACATCATCATAACAGGCGCAAGCCGTGGAATCGGGAGGGAATTGGCTAAAATCCATTTACAGAACGGAAACAACGTTTTGGTTATTTCCCGAAATGAAGAAAAATTGAAAGAATTATTTGAATTTGAAAACAATTCACAATTGATCATGCTACCCATGGATATTTCCAAATCCGGAGATCTGGATATGCTACCGGGCGCTTTGCGAAACTGGGAGAAAGTAGATGTTTTATACAACAATGCAGGATTTCTGGTAAATAAACCTTTTCAAGAAATATCAGAAAATGATATTGATTATTCCGTTTCGGTCAATTTCAAAGCGCCGTTCAGAATTATTCAATTGGTTTTAAATAAAATGAATTCCCAATCACACATCGTGAATATCACCACGATGGGCGCGGTACAAGGGTCGGTGAAATTCCCCGGATTGGCGGCTTATTCCTCTTCCAAAGCCGGAATCGTTACCCTGACTGAATTGCTGGCGCAGGAATTCAATGAAAACCAACCCCGAATTAACTGCGTAGCATTGGGCGCCGTTCAAACCGTAATGCTTCAGGAAGCTTTTCCGGGTTACGAAGCACCTGTTACGGCAGGAGAAATGGCGAATTATTTATTCAATTTTGGATTAAACGGGCATCATTTCCAAAACGGAAAGATTATTCAACTTTCAGTTTCAACACCTTGATATTAAATTCAAAATAAAGACCTATTTTTATATCCTATTAAATAGGATAATTATGAAAAATTGTTACATTTTTATTGCAGTTATTTTTTTTTCTGTAGTAAGCTTTGCACAGGAATTTGAACTTCAATTGTTTGCAGAAGGGTTCACTTCTCCTGTGGATATAGCCCATGCAGGCGATGACAGGTTGTTTGTCGTTCAGCAGAGTGGCCAGATTAGAATCTTGAATGCAGACGGAAGTATTAATCAAACCCCCTTTCTAAATATAAATTCTATCATATCGAGCGGTGGGGAACGTGGGTTGCTGGGACTTGCATTTGCTCCGGATTATGCGACCACCGGAAGATTTTATATTGATTATACCAATTCAGCCGGCAATACCGTTATCGCCAGATATACGGTGAGTGATAATCCGGATGTCGCAAATCCAGATGGAACAATTCTGTTAACAATTGATCAACCCTTTTCAAATCATAATGGAGGAAATATCCACTTTGGGCCCGATGGTTATTTGTGGATTTCAATGGGAGATGGTGGAAGTGGCGGTGATCCAAATGGGAATGGCCAGAATATAAATGCCCTTTTGGGGAAAATTTTACGGATTGATGTAAGTGGGGAAACTTATACATCACCTGCTGATAATCCATTTGTGGGAGAAGAGGGTGCCGATGAAATATGGTCTTATGGCGTACGGAATCCCTGGAAATTTTCATTTGACAGGGAAACAGGAGATGTTTGGATTGCAGATGTAGGGCAAAGTGCCATTGAAGAAATAAATCATAGACTATCAACCGAAGGAGGGTTGAATTATGGTTGGAGATGCTATGAAGGAAATAATACCTATAATACTTCAAACTGTGCAGATGCCGACACAATGACTTTTCCCGTTGCCTCTTACAACCACACGGGGGGTAGATGTTCTATTACGGGTGGATATGTTTATCGGGGATCTTTGTATCCAAATCTGACGGGCACTTATTTTTATGCTGATTATTGTTCAGGTGAAATTGGCGTTTTTGCATTAGGCCAGCCCGCCGAATTCGTGACAGAACTTCCCGGAACTTTTATCACAACATTTGGTGAAGATGTAAACGGTGAATTATATGTGGGTGGAAGTGGTAAGATTTATAAAATAATTGGAGAAGAAATGTCTGTAAATGAAAATCAAAAATCAAATGTTTCAGTCTATCCCAATCCAGTTAATGATTATTTGAATATAAAATCCGATAAAAAAGTTAAATCGGTTTCAATATATACAATTGATGGAAGATTACTAAACACATTTAAAAACACGAAAAAAATTAACTTATATAATTACGCTTCAGGTAATTATATCGTAATAATTGATTTTGAAAAAATGACCAAAACTATAAAGATTACAAAAAAATAAAATGGATAAATAATTGAAGATAAGCCAAATAAAAAATAACTTTAAAAACAACAATAAAAAATAATAAAAACATTTGTT
>PJUF01000448.1_pt1 | contig 29744 bp, 25 predicted proteins | sample 1512191 | NCBI WGS metagenome assembly PJUF01 (sample SAMN08177673, study PRJNA422409) | Feces metagenome, whole genome shotgun sequencing project. | isolation source: Chicken feces (3) enriched on wood chips | host: Gallus gallus | place: USA: Madison | collected 2015-01-15 | reverse complement strand
CTCTTGCCGGACTAAGTCTGGAGGTTACCTGAAGGTATCTTAACCGTTACCTGAAGGTTACTATAAGCGGATGATCTCTTATTTGTAACGGTAAAAACGTCAGAATCGGGCTTTTTAGGTTAAAGGCCTGTATTAAATACAGGTAAAGTCATACTAATTAGCGCCCTGCAATGGCGCAATAGGGGAGGTAGGTTTGCGGGCAATGCTTTTTATGCCTTATGAGCAGAAATTTTGAAATGAAAGAGATATGTATGACAGGGGCTGCTCTTCAATATTGGCTACAAAAGTCCTTATAAGTGCTGATTGGCGTTTATAATTAGAAAGTGGTAAGCCAATAATTTATCTCTGTTTGGTAGATCTGTTTTTGTTTTTTACACTAAATGTCACTGATTTAAGAGTTAAGCAAAGCAGCCTTTTAAATCATTAATGAAAACAGAGAACTTAGTCCGGCAAGTGGCAGGTATTTCGGACAGAGTCCTGGTTTTCAAAAAGGCATTTATTCATCCGCTGGAATACTTAAAACGAGATGGAAGTTTTGAGATAATCCTGGCACAGCTGTTTCAGTTTTTAGCCCTCAGCGTCTATACCTGATATTACGCTGAAGTTAACTGATGTGACCGTAAACATTTTATTTCCAAAAACTAAATATTACTTTGCTTTACTATTTATCCTAAACAATTATAACTCATGAAAAATGTATACTTATCATTTTTTGCACTGGCTTTTTGCTTAGGCAGTTGTGCTCCAAAAATAGTTACGCAGGTAACTAAAAGTTATCCGGCATTAGATAATCTGGAAGAAGTAACGGTTTTGGGGCTTAATGAAGAAATACCTGCCAATGCAGAAGTACTGGCAGAAATTAAAATTGGCGATTCTGGACTGACTGTAAAATGCAAATTTGAGGATGTTATAAACCAAGCAAAACTGCAAACCAGAAAAATAGGAGGTAACGTATTAAAGTTAACATCGCACAGATTACCGTCTGTAATGGGCAGTAGTTGCCATAGAATTGAAGGAAAAATTCTGAGATATGACCTCTCAGATTTAACTCAGCTTACTAATACAACAGATAGTGCTGTTTCAGAAGCGGCTCTGGTTAAACCGCAACCTGTAAGAAAAGACTTTCAAAAGCTAGTAATAACATTGAACGGAGGTTACAGCCATCTTATAGCCAAAATATCAAAAGAAGTTCCGGATGACTTTAGGCAATATACCAAAGAGTTGAAATCTGGCTATCACATTGGCGGAGACCTTAGCTATTTCTTCTCTGAGCTTTATGGTGCAGGTATAAGGTATAATTTGTTTAGAACATCAAACAGTGTTAATAATATTTATGTAACAGACCAAAACAACAATACTAGATATGGGATGATGAAGGATGACATTTCTGTAAATTATATTGCCCCTTCCTTTGTTTCCCGAGGCATAAATAAGAAAGGCAATGCCGAGTTACTGATGAGCCTAAGCCTGGGCTACGTAAATTACCAAAATAATGCTTTGCTGATAGACCCTGTGAAAATTACAGGTAGTACATTGGGAGGCGCTTTTGATTTCGGCTATGCTGTAAAGTTATCTAAAAAATTATCTCTGGGTTTGCAGGCATCCTATTTTGCAGGTAAGCTAACAAAAATAACTTACACCCGCGGGGCAACTCAAGAAATCAGAAAACTAGAAAATGATGAAGCCGAAAGCCTTAACCGGATAGATATTTCTGCCGGACTAAGACTAGGCCTGTAAAATTCAACAACTATAAAATTGCTTGGAAGACCTTAAACCGTATTTTTTATTCTATGCCCCGCCTGAGCATAATGGATCACAGAAATTTTGTATTTTAAACATAAAGCTAAAACACAAAATCTCTATCAAACTGTTAGATTAATGTCGATATTTATTATATTGAGTAGATTAAAAACTTAAAGATATCATCAGGAGAGCATCATCCAATGGGTTCAAAAATTATTAGCGGATTTTCTGAAGTAGCAAGACAAGCTTTATATCAACCGCAAGAAGCAATGGCAGCCATTAAAAATGGCACTAACAGCCTTTTTATAGGCATCCCAAAAGAAACTCCACTTCAGGAAAAAAGAATTGCACTAACGCCGCTTTCTGTGGCCCTGCTTATTAGCAACGGACATAAAGTGGTGATAGAATCTAATGCCGGCCTTGAAGCCAATTTTACCGATAACGATTATGCCGAACAGGGCGCCATCATCGTTCATGATAAAAAAGAAGTCTATAAGGCAGATATTATTCTAAAAATTGCACCTCCCGTAAAGGAAGATATTAAATTGATGAAGCCCTGCCAGATTATTTTCTCGGCCTTACAAATTGCCACGGTAAAACAGGAAGATATTAAGGCTATGATGGAGAAAAAAATAACCGCCATTGCCTTTGAAGATTTAAGAGACGAAGGAAATGTGTTAACCGTAGTGCGGGCCATGAGCGAAATTGTAGGCGCCACATCTGTCCTCATCGCGGCAGAATACCTCAGCAACGTTTATGGTGGCAAAGGCCTGATGCTGGGCGGCGTTACTGGTGTGCCTCCAACAGAAATAGTTATTATTGGCGCCGGTACCGTTGCAGAATATGCTGCCAGAACGGCTATCGGGCTGGGTGCAGTTGTAAAAGTGTTTGATTCTTCGCTATACCGCTTGCGAAGGCTTCAAAACAATATCGGTAGCAGGGTATTTACATCGGTTTTGCAGCCCATTGTTTTAGAAAAATCGCTCAGAAACTGCGATGTCGTTATCGGGGCAATGCGTTCCAGCTCTGGCAGAAGCCCATGCATTGTTACAGAAGAAACTGTTGCTAAAATGAAGCCCAATTCGGTAATTATCGATGTAAGCATAGATCAGGGTGGCTGTTTTGAAACCTCTGAAGTAACCAACCACAAAAATCCGGTTTTCAGAAAACACGATGTAATACATTACTGTGTCCCCAATATTGCATCCAGAGTAAGCCGCACCGCAACTTATGCTTTAACTAACATTTTCACCCCTATCCTAATAGATATTGGCGAGCTGGGCGGCTTTAATAATCTTATCTGGCAAAAACAAGGCATAAGAAATGCGGTTTATATTTATCAGGGAGCTATGACGAATCAATATCTGGCAGAAAGATTTAATTTTGTGTTTAAAGACCTTAATCTTTTAGCCATTGCAAACAGATAGAGGTAAGATGCCATTTTCCTATGAAAAAAATCACAGAAAAAGCAAAGCAGCTATTTAAGGTTATTGCAAAGAGTTTTAATCTCTTTACAGAAGACAAAGGCCTTAAGTTAAGTGCGGCGCTTTCTTATTATACCTTATTTTCTTTAGGCCCTATGTTGATAGTGCTGCTTTCTCTAGCCGGAATTTTCTATGAAGAAGCCGCCATTGAAGGCAAAGTTTTTGAAGAAATTGTAGGAATGATAGGCCCTGATGCAGCCCCGCTCATTCAATCGGCTTTAAGCAATCTGGCGCTTTCAGGGAAAAGCAATTTAGCCATTATCATTGGCTCGGCAACCTTAATTATGGGGGCAACGGGTGTTTTTATAGAAATTCAGGACTCTATCAATCAGATATGGAAGGTAAAAGCCGTACCTAAAAAAGGATGGATAAAATTAATAGTTAACCGGGTACTTTCTTTATCTATGGTGGCTACATTAGGTTTCCTGTTAATTGTTTCCCTAATTATTAACAGCATGGTAACCGCTTTCAACTCTATATTAAGTCGCTTTTTCCCAAAACAGGTTCTTTTCATCTTCGATTATGCCAACTTAGCGGTAACTTTTCTGGTACTTATAGCGCTTTTTAGCATTATTTATAAAGTTTTACCCGATGCTACCATTAAATGGAGAAGCGTACGCTCCGGGGCTATTTTTACCTCGCTGCTATTCATGTTTGGAAAATACCTGATTGGATTATACATTAGCTATGCTTCCGTAGGCTCTGTTTATGGTGCGGCAGGAACCATTATCGTTATTGCCGTATGGGTTTATTATTCTGCTGCCATACTATTCTTTGGTGCAGAATTTACAAAAGTTTATGCCGAGCTGAAGGGAGAACATATAAAACCTGCTAAACATGCAACATCCCTCAGTTGCGCAGACGTTATGCCAGACAATCCAACAAAAGATTAAATATCAATAGGCCTAAAATGCCTTAATAATATTGTTATAGATAAATTTAGGCTTGCCGTCTTCGCAGGTTACTGCATCTGGCGGCATAACCATAGCGCAGTCAGAAATAATATTATAACGGGTATTAAACGCTTTCATTTTTGTGGTATAGGTATGCGTTAAATCCAGAAAATAATTGGTGTCAATTTCTACAGAATAGGCGATATATTGTGTGGGGCCACCGCAGGCTTTTGCACCAAGCGCTGTAAATTTCCATAAAGAAGCATCAGAACAAGATCTGCTCTCAGACAGAGTTTTAATTTCTGCGTAAAGTTTCTCCAGTTCTTCATAGTCGGCCTCACGAGAAAACACTTCCTTCTCTTCACATGAAAAAGCCACTAATACAACAGCTAACAATGCAATTAAAGATGTTCTTATTTTCATAGGACACATATTTTGTTAACACAAGATGATTTATATTTATCATACGCAATCATCTTCTGTTACGAGACAAATAATATGCAAAAACCTACCCAACTCATGAACTCAACTACCCGTTCACCAAAAGCTTATATCCTTTACCATGCACATTAATAATTTCCACATTAGGGTCGTCTCTCAGATACTTTCTTAGCTTACTTAAGAAAACATCCATACTTCTGCCGTTAAAGTAATTATCATCATGCCATATTTGTAACAGGGCTTCTTCGCGGGTAAGAACTTCGTTCATTTTTAAACACAACAAGCGTAGCAACTCTGCCTCTTTGGTACTTAGCTTTTGTTGTTCGTTATTACGTGTAATTACCTGGCTTTGGTAATCAAAAACATACTCGCCAATATTAAATACTTTGATTTTTTCTTCTGCCGAGGGCTCTTGCGCAGAAACTCTTTTTAACAGCGCATGTATCCGCAGCACCAGTTCTTCTATACGGAATGGCTTGGTGATGTAATCATCGCCACCTAAACCAAAGGCTTCTGCCTTATCTTCCAGCATAGCCTTGGCCGTAGCAAAGATAATAGGCACAGTACTGTTAATTTTCCTAATGTCTTTCCCTAAAGAAAAGCCGTCTTTCTTCGGCATCATCACGTCCAGAATACATATATCAAAGCTTTCTGCTGCAAAAGCTTTTAAGCCCTCTTCTCCATCTGTACAAAGTTTTACGTCAAACTTGCCCTTTAAAGAAAGATAATCTTCAAGAATAGTCCCCAGATTAGGGTCGTCTTCTACTAAAAGTACTTTTTTTTTGCCCATATCAATTATGCCACACGAAATTTTAACTCAAACTCAGAACCATTATCTTTTTCGCTTTTTACAGAAACAGTCCCCTTCATACGCCGCACCATCATATTCACATAATTCAGTCCAAGACCAAAGCCTTTTACATCATGCAAATTACCTTTTGGCACTCTGTAGAACTGATCAAATATTTTGTGCTGCTGTTCTCTGGTCATTCCAACACCTTTATCTTTTACAGAGATAACCAATTCTTTGCCTTTATTAAAGGTATTAATAGTAATTTCCGGATTTTCGCCTCCGTATTTATTGGCGTTGTCTATCAGATTAAAAATCACGTTAGAGAGGTGCAACTCGTCTCCCATCACAATCATAGATGTTGCGTTAAAGTTCATGACCACTTTTGCATTGTTTTTTTGGAGCTGTAAATCCATACTATCGGCTACGGCAACAATTAAATCATGCATATTAACTGGCGAATAATCTATTTTAAAATCATTTTTTTCCAACTTGGCAATATTCAGCACCCGCTCGATATGATTCCCCAAACGCACATTTTCATCATAAATAATACCCGCTAAACGGTCTACCCTTTTCTGGTCTTCATTCACCTCCGGATCTTTTAAGGCCTCACTTGCAATCATGATGGTTGCCACAGGGGTTTTAAACTCATGCGTCATGTTATTGATGAAATCTGTCTTCATCTCAGACATTTTTTTCTGACGGATGATAGAAGTTATAGTATAAGCAAAACAGCCTATCAGAATAAACAGCAAGGCAGCCGAAGAGGCCATAACCGTATTCATATTGCTAAGAATAAGGCTTTTTTTATCTGGAAAATACACGGTAAGCACCCCACCGTCCCTAATCATATCTCTGGGGAAGAGCGCCGTTTTGTAGGTGCTGTAGCTGTCAAAATCTTCGCCTTTATGATTAGCGTTAATAAAAATAACCTTGTTGTTGTTGGTTTCAATTTTATAGTTAAACTTCATAAAAATTCCCTGATTGGCCAGCTCCAAAACTAATAGGGAATCTATTACTTTATGATGTATTCTCTGCTTAAGCGGGATATTTACTCTTTGAAACTCAGAAGCCAGATCATTAAAAATATCTTGCTGGCTTTTCAGCATCTGCAAAGAATCCAGGTATTTTTTAACTTCACGAGCGCTCTTCTTTTGCAAAACTTCTTCTTTGCTGGCTTCATCCAATTGCTTTTTTGGGATATTAGACAGATAATTGGGCTTGCCTATGGTTTTTACAACCGGACCAAGATTAGGGTCTACCACCACATACTGTTTAATAGAATCTATCACCACATTATCTGCCGTACGCCCCTTGCCCAGGGTTAATGATGATGATGGCTTAGCCGCAGAATAAGATTCTCTAACCGTCTGCCGATAACCAAATTCATCTACCACTTCTTCAAAATCGTATCTGATATTGCCAACGGGAGACTCTTCTGAAGGCGTTTTCACTGGCCCATTATAAACCAATATATTTGGATAGCGGTTTCTCAACAGGCTATCTCTTACCCTAAACAAACTGTCTGATTTTCGCTGGTCTGACTTCAACTTCCTGATGAAGGCCAAAGCAGGATTTTCTTTTAATTTTTTACGATTGGTATTTAGTTCTCTCCTTACCAGACGCAGCTTCTCTTTTAATCGGTTTTCTTCTTCCTGCTTTCTTTCGGTTTGTGCTCTATGAGCAAGAAACTCTGCTGCTTCGTTTTTTTCCAGTTTCAGAGACACATTTTTAAGTGCGTCATTTACGGCCTGGTCAAACAGCTGTGATTTTAACACATAAGATTCTTTAAGAAAATAATATTGCATTGCCACCACCCCTAGTAGGGCAAAGCCCATTAAACCTATAATCAGAACAATACTCCTGCGCTTCATACCTAATCAAATATAAAAAAGAAAGACCTCAGACACACTTGTTTAACATTATTTAACAACAACTATTTTTTTACTGAGATGCTGATAAAAAGTTTTTGTAATCTTTGTCTTGATATGCTTTAAGGAATAAGTTGCAACAATATTGCGTGTAATTAAAAAAGCGGCCACCTTTGGGATTGGTGCCGCTTTTATCGCATTGTAATCAGAAAATAGGCTCTTTAAAACGGAAGATCGTCATCTTCTCCTGGTGCAGCGCTTATATCTACCGGAGGTGCATATTGCGGCGTCGCTGCAGACGCTCCTGCGTCAGCTCCTAATACGTTTACTTTCCAAATCTGTAAAGTATTAAAGTAATTTTTTCTTCCTGTTTTAGGATCTGTCCATGGTCTTCCTTTCAAATTGAAGAAAACCTCTACATCATCTCCTACCTTTAAAGGATCCATTAAAGAACAACGGTCTTGAATAGCCTCAAACTTCACATATTCCGGATACTGTGGGTTTTCTGCTATTTCAACTATCAGCTCTCTTTTTCTAAACGTATCTGTAACATTCATTGTCTCAGAAACTTCGTGAATTTTTCCTTTTACATCCATCTCCTAAAGGGTTATTAAAAAATCTTAGTGTCCAAATCTCTATATTTTTATCCTTAAATTGCGCATTCTTATGGATCAAGTTTTCAACACTCCCTCAAAGGTGATTATCACCTGCAATAAAAGATTAGCTCCCTATTTAGAAACGGAAGTTAAAGATTTAGGCTTTAAACCAACCCGTGTTTTTTCTACCGGAGTTGAGCTAAAAATAAATTTAAACGATTGTATCAGGCTGAATCTCAATCTAAAATGCGCCAGCCAGGTACTATATAGCGTTGCAGAGTTTAGTGCCCAAAATGCAGATGAAATGTACCACCATGTTACTGCTTTAGCATGGGAGAAACTGATAGATTTTTCGGGTTATTTCTCGGTTACCTCTAATGTGGATAATTCTACAATTACCACCCCGCTTTTTGCCAACTTAAAAGTTAAAGACGCTATTGCAGACCGCATTAAGTCTATACACAAAATTCGCCCCAACTCTGGTTCTGATTTGTCTAAAACCGTCGTACACCTTTATTGGAAAAACGACCGAGCAGAGATTTTTCTGGATACCTCCGGCGAAACGTTGGCCAAACATGGCTATCGTAAAATCCCCGGAAAAGCGCCCATGCTGGAAGCACTTGCCGCAGGCACTATTATGGCCACCCAGTGGGACAAGAAATCTCCTTTTGTAAACCCCATGTGCGGTTCTGGAACCCTCGCTATTGAAGCAGCCTTAATTGCCACCAATAGAGCCCCCGGTTTATTTAGAATGAATTACGGTTTTATGCACATTATGGGCTATGAAGAAGAAGTGTTTTTTGCCGAAAGAAGAAGATTGAAAGATCAGGTAATAAAAAATGTAGATATTAAAATTGTGGCTACTGATATTTCTGAGGATGCCGTAGAGATAAGCAGAAAAAATGCAAAAACCGCCGGTGTAGAATCTTTAATAGATTTTAAAGTATGCGACTTTGCAGAAACTGATATCCCGGCAGGAAATGGTGTAATTATGTTTAACCCAGAGTATGGCGAACGCTTAGGTACGCACACCAAATTAGAAGCAACCTACAAAAGAATGGGCGATTTTATGAAGCAAGAATGCAAGGGTTATACTGGTTATATTTTTACCGGAAACCCAGATCTGGCTAAGAAAATTGGATTAAGGGCTTCCAAAAGGATAGAATTTTACAACGGAAAATTAGATTGCCGCTTATTGGAATATGAGCTATACGACGGAAGCAGACGGGAAGAAGGTTAATTAAGCGCTAAGCAAATGTCGTCTCACCATATCATAAGAGAAAAACAAGAGCCTGCCTTATTCATTAATAATATGGGCTCTTTTAACGCAGAGCACCTTGGCCAGCTATTAGAATGGTCTCCTACGGTTTTTGTAAGCACCCCTTCTTATGACTATGTTTATTCTTTGGGCATTAAAATAGATGCCGTTGTTAGCAATTCCACCGCTGTTTCTCAACTGCAGGAACATATGAAAATTATTCCTGCTATCAACGGAAATTTCACAAATGCCTGCCTTAATTACCTGCTTGCCAATGAATATCCTTCGGTAAACGTTATTAACGACAGTAGCTTTGATAGCCTCGAATACAGTCCATTTATAGAAAGTATGGATATAGTGGTATTCACAGCCCAAAAGAAGATTTTCCCCGTTCGGTCTGGCTTTAGTAAATGGAAGCCGCAAGGAGAAACTGTTGATGTAATGGATAAAATAGTAGAAACAGCATCTTTTGAAGGTTTACTATCAGCAGGAAAGAACCGCTTTGTAACCCAACGCGATGGTTTTTATAAACTCCATTTTAATAATGACTTTATTTTTATTGCCGAAGACCTATGATAACCATACGGAAGGGAGTTAATTCTGATATAGAGACCATTGCTCACCTGGCTAACGAAATTTGGTGGCCTACTTACAGCTCCTATATCCCTGCAGAGCAAATTAGCTTGATGCTGACAGATATTTACGCTACAGCATCCTTAGAAAAGCAGATAGCAGATGGCCATCAGTTTATATTATTAGAAGAAGACAATTTAGCGCAGGGTTTTGCCAGTTACAGCTTTATAAAAAACTATAGCGTTTGCAGAATTCACAAGCTCTATGTGCATCCTAATTTACAAGGTAAAGGCGCCGGAAAATTAATGATTAACCACATCTCTTCTGAAGCATTAAAAAAAGAGGCTCAATACTTAGAACTTAACGTAAACCGCAATAATCCCGCAAAATCGTTTTATGAAAAGATAGGATTTAAGGTTGCAAAAACTGTAGACATTCCTTACCATGAGTTTGTATTAAATGATTTTGTGATGCAAAAACCACTTAAATAGTCTGCTATTTTTGCGGTATTTGGTAATTTTTTTGAAATATTGTCAGGTCTGTCTTGCATGAAATAATATTTAGTATTATAATTGAACGACCTAGAATGCGCCCTAGAAGCATCTTTTTATGAGTTTAGGGGTGCCTGATGCTATTTTTAAAGATGGCAGTAGGAACAATTTTTGATTAACAAAGAGTATAAAATTTAAAACTATGGGATTTATTCTTTTTATCGGTATTGCGATTATCAGTTTTATAGTACAGTGGAGGTTCAAAAGTAAATTTAAAGAATACTCAGAAATTCCATTAAGCTCTGGTATGAATGGAGCTGACATTGCTAAAAAAATGCTGAACGACAACGGCATTTACGATGTAGAAATTATTTCTGTTGACGGACAGCTAACAGACCATTATAATCCACAAAACAGAACGGTAAACCTATCACCTGATGTGTATCATGGCAGAAGCGTTGCCGCAGCAGCAGTTGCCGCTCATGAGTGTGGACACGCCATTCAGCATGCGAAAGCTTATAGCTGGTTGCAGTTTAGATCTGCTATGGTTCCAATAGTGAGTGTGGCTTCTAACCTGGTTCAGTGGGTATTAATGATAGGTGTAATGTTATTGGCATTTGGCGGAAACCCTTGGATTTTAGCTATTGGCGTTGGTGCATTGGCCATTACCACCATCTTCAGTTTTGTAACCTTACCGGTTGAGTTTGACGCCAGTAAAAGAGCTTTAGCCTGGTTACAAACCAACAGAGGCATTATGCAAACGACTGTAGAAAACGAAAAAGCAAAGAACGCTTTATGGTGGGCTGCTATGACTTACGTAGTTGCTGCGCTTTCGTCTTTAGCTACGCTACTTTATTATGCCATGATGTTGTTCGGAGGCAGAAGAGATTAATCGTAAAAAACTAAAAGAAGAAGCCGGCAGATGAGTCTGACCGGCTTTTTTTATGGCTTTAATTTAAGCACCGCCGCCTGATAAGGCCTTAGCGCCATTTCGGATAAATCTATATCCCCATAGTTGGTAATCAACAATTGAGGCTCTACATCTAACACAAAGTTTACACGGGCTGTAGCCGAAGTAAAATTCAGCATAACCATATACTCTCCGTTTTCATCTTTCCTACGGTAAGCGTATATCGCCTCGTTAAGCGCATCCAGCAATTCGTAATCGCCATAAATTAAAGTACTATGAGTTTTCCGTAACGCGGTTAAGTTCCTAAAATAGTGCAGTACGCTGTCTTTATCTTTTTCCTGCTTAACGACGTTGGTATGTTTATAATCTGGATTTACTTTTATCCAGGGCGTTCCTTTGGTAAAGCCGGCATTTTCTGTATCATCCCACTGAAACGGTGTTCTGCTATTATCTCTGGCAGTTAGCTTTTGTATATTTATAAAGTGCTGTAAATCGCCTCCATTAGCTTTTAGATATTGATGCATGTTGATGCTTTCTATATCACGATAATCAGCAATGTCATCAAATTTGATGTTGGTCATGCCTAATTCATCTCCATGATAAATAAAAGGTGTAGCCCGCATGGTTAGCAAGAAAGTAAGCAGCATTTTTGCAGACAGATCTCTATATTCCGCCGAATCGTTTCCCCAACGGCTTAACATCCTTGGCTGGTCGTGATTGCCCAAATAAATGGTTCCCCAACCTTTGTCAAAAGCTTTATCCCATTTGGTATAAACCTGTTTAAATTCCAGCAAACTAAAACCGTCTGGGTGTAATTCCTTAAAACCGCCCGGAATATAGCCCACATCCATACCTTCAAAATGATAAAGCATATCCAGCTCCTTCCGTTCCGGATTGATATAAAGATAAACATCTTCGGCTTTTACGCCCACGCCTTCAGCTATGCTAACCGTTTGCGGATATTTCATCAACACTTTCTCATTCATCTCCCTCAGATAAGCATGAAGATTGGGCCCTTTGGCATAAAAATCTCCAAAACTGCCTTTGTATCTATCGGGAATAGGTGGAAATTGCGTGTCTTTGGATATAAAGGGAATCACGTCCATTCTGAAACCATCTACACCCTTATCATACCAAAATTGGATAATGCGATAAATCTCTTTCCGTAGTTGAGGGTTTTCCCAATTAAGATCTGGCTGTTTTCTGGAGAAATAGTGCAGGTAGTAAGCATTGGTTTGCTCGTCATACATCCAGGCATCTCGGTTAATATCAAAATAGCTTTCGCGATGCGCAGGTTTACCGTTTTCTGCTGGCCACCAATGGTAATAATCTCTGTATGGATTAGCTCTGGATTTTCTGGATTCCTGAAACCACGGGTGCTCATCACTACTATGGTTAGCAACCAAATCCAGAATCAGTTTGATGTTTCTTTGATGCAGACCCGCCAAAAGCTCATCAAAATCATCCATGGTGCCAAACTCAGGCATAATACCGCAGTAATCTGCTATGTCATAGCCGTTATCATCATTAGGCGAAGTAAATATAGGGTTTAACCAAACCGCATCTATCCCTAAATTAGCCAGGTAATCCAGTTTAGAAATAACACCCCTTAAGTCTCCTATTCCATCACCATTGCTGTCTTTAAAACTGCGTGGATAAATCTGGTAAATTACCGCTTCTTTCCACCAGGATTTATGAACATTTCCCATACCAATTTAACATTTGATAGGAGAATATGTTCAACCATAATTATAAATCCCCTACTTTGCCGGTAATAAAATAAATTGCTTAAAATTATCGCTGTTTAGATATTTATTAGCAGATTGCTTTACAGAATTGCCAGTTGCATTTTTTAATGTTTCTAAATAATTAAGCACCTTTAGAGGATTTTGAGCTTGCTCATAAGTACTTTGCAAATATTGCAGCCAATAATTATTCTCTCTCAGATGCAATTCATGTTGTCTTTGCTGCTCGGCCCTAAACTTAATAATATCGTCTGTTTTACCACCCTCCTTTTTAAGCGCTTCAACCTCTTCTTCTGCTGCTTTTATAAGCTTATCCACATTTGCAGGCGCACAGCTAAACGATATCTGGATACTATATGTTGGTCTGGGCTCCTTGCTATACGATAAGTTTACTCGCGGGCTATATACCCCACTTTCTTTTTCTCTTAGCCTTTCAAGTATTTTTATATCCAAAACCGATTTCAATGCGTTTAACTGCAAATTCTCTTCGTCAGAATAATTATAGTAGCCATGGTAAACTAATACTACGGACGCTTTATCTTCCATTCCTTTATACACTCGCTTAATTATATTCCCTTTTGCGGGATATAATTCCAGGTCTTTATAAGAAGGTGTAGATTTATCAGTGCTTTTGGGTAAACTCGCCAAATATTTCGTTAATAAAGGTTTTATTTCGTCGGGATTAAAATTACCTACAAACGTAAACAGAAAGCCTAAAGCATATTTAAACCGGTTTTTATAGAATTCCACAGCCTTATCTAAATCCAGCAAATCAAGCTCCTGTAAACTAATTACTTTTGCCTTGTCCTTATATCCAGTTAAAACAGCAGAAACGGTATCCTGGAAAACAGATGATGGATTGGTTTCCCGGTTAGCTAAAACAGCCTGATATTCTTCTTTCTGCGTATTAAAAACGTTAACATCTTTACGAGGTTGCGTAAAGAACAAATAAAGCAACTGCATAGCCGTTTCAAAATCTTTTGGCGAAGAAAAACCTCTGAAACCTTCTTTATAGGTGCTGATAAAAGGCGTAACCTCTAATGTTTTTCCGGTAAGGAGCTTCCCTAATTGTACAGGATCAAACTCTGCCACACCAGAAGCATCAACCAGACCGTCTGCCAGCTCTGCCGAGCGAAAATCTGCATCGCTTGCCAACGATGTTCCGCCTTTGCGGGTAGCAGAAAACAGTATCTGATCGTTTTTAAAATCTGTAGGTTTTAAAATTACCTTAATGCCATTAGAAAGCATCAGTTCTGTTACGCCAATTTCTCCCTGTTTTTCCTCAGAAATAATTGTTCCGGCAATGGGTTCTTCGCCCAGCAAGGGTTTATCAACAACTTCATCTACATAAGCCTGAACGCCCTGTCCGGCATTTTTTATCCACGAAAGGTATGCTTCATCTGTAGGTAAGTTTTCTTTTTCTTTCTCTGGCGCTTGTATTATAGCTATAATATTTTCTTCTGTAACCAAACCAGAAGCTAATTTATTAACGTTACTGAGGTTGATATTGGCCAGATTCTTTTGATAGAAAGCACACACATAATCTATAGAAGGGATGGCCTGTCCTTTCAAAAAATGCTCGGTATAAGACTGCACAAAGACAGACGAAGCTGTTTTATCTTTTTCTTTAAATTGCTTTTCTATGGCCGTTAACAAATTGGTTTTTGCTCTGGCCAGTTCAGACTCGGTAAAACCAAATTTCTGCATTCTGATATTCTCTGTCAGCACACTTTCAACCGCTTGCTTTAAACTTTTGCCGTCTTTAGCCACCACAGTGCTTGTAAAAGCATCCGAATTCCCTAATCCGCCCTGATAACCGCCATAATAGCTTTGCGCAAACACAAATGGCGCATTACCTTTTTGTAAAATCTCATTCAATCGGTTAGAGAGCATTTCGTTGATTAAACTGATTTCTGTTTTCAACAACAAATCAGATTCGGTTTTCTCAATAACTTCAGGATGTTTGTAAGAGATAGATGCGATGTTATAAGGAAACTCTTTATCGGTTACAATTTTAACCAGAGGCTCTTTGTTGCCCGGTAAGGAATATTCTACTCGTTCCCGTTCGTTTTCTGGATTTTTAAGGTCAGAGAAGTTTTCTTTAATCAATTTCTCTACTTCGTTAACGTCAAAATCGCCCACGGCAACTACCGCCTGTAAATTTGGCCGGTACCAATCTTTATAAAATCGTTTGATTACGTCATATTTAAAGTTTTGAAGAACCTCTATCTTCCCGATAGGTAATCTTTCTGCATATCTGGAGTTAGCAAGTAACGCGGGCAATAATTGTTTCAGCATTCTCTCCTGTGCGTTTTTACCTCGCTGCCTGTCTTCTTCAATAATTACACCCCGCTCCTGATCTATTTCGTAATCATCAAAATTGACATAACCTGCCCAATTAGCCAAAATATCAAATCCCTTCTTAAAAAGCTCAACGCTGTCTGTGGGCAGGGGTAATTGATAAACTGTCTGGTCGAACCCGGTATAGGCATTTAAATCTGCCCCGAAACGAACGCCGGCCTTCTGCAGATAATTGATCAATTCATTTTTTGGAAAATCTCTGGTTCCGTTAAATGCCATGTGTTCTGTAAAATGAGCCAAACCTAATTGGTCGTCGTCTTCCATTAAAGAACCCACTCTGTTTACCAGATAAAGCTCTGCCCGCTTTTTAGGCTCTTCATTCTTTCTAATGTAATAAGTTAAACCGTTCTCCAGCTTGCCGATAAGTACATTACTATCTGCCGGAATAACTTTCTGGCTAATAGTTTCTTTTTGCTGATTTTCTAATTTGGCTTTCGGTGTACAAGAATAAATACCTGCCCCGAGAAAAGATATGATGACGAAATTATACCACTTCATATTTGTTGGATTGTTAGCGTTTAGACAAATGTAAAGGCTTTGGGTTACAAGAAAAATTCTTTTATTGGAAAAATAGGCTATATTTGCCCCGTCACTCAGGGGTGCCTTGTTGTAAACACAAATTAAGGCTGAGATTATACCCTTCATCATAAAGAAGTGAAGAACAAATTTATGATGAGCACCTGATCCGGATAATGCCGGCGTAGGGAAAAGGTAATACTAAAACCAGTAGTATAACCCCTTAGCTACTGAATGGTTTTATTATTTTAACTAACAAAAAACAATGAAAAAAATTGTGCTTACAGCTGCGATTGCTGTATTCATGCCATTTATTGTGATGGCTCAAAATGTTTTATCCGGAAAGATTAAAGACGCCATGTCTTTAGAACCCATGGCAGGAGCATCAGTTACATTAACAGACCTCAACACTTCTGCCCAAACAGATGCCAGGGGAAATTTTAACTTTGAAAGTATTAAAAACGGAACTTATTTATTAAAAGTAAGTTACATTGGTTTTAAACCGCTGCAAAAACGTATTACGGTTAACGGGAACACTCATATGGAGTTAACCCTGGAAAAATCTTTGTTGCTTGCCGACGAAATTGTGGTAAGCGCCACCAGAGCCTCGTCTAACTCGGCAACAACTTTTAAAAACCTTAGTAAAGAAGAGATTCAGAAAAACAACTTTGGACAGGATTTACCCTTCCTGATTAACCAAACACCATCTGTTGTAGTGAGCTCTGACGCCGGAGCAGGAATTGGCTACACTTCTATGCGTGTTAGAGGTTCTGACGGCACAAGGGTAAATGTTACCATCAACGGAATTCCGTATAACGATGCTGAAAGCCAGGGCGCTTTCTTTGTAAACCTGCCAGATTTTGCTTCTTCTGTAGATAATATTCAATTACAAAGAGGCGTTGGAACGTCGACAAATGGAGCCGGTGCTTTTGGAGCAAGTTTAAATATTCAAACCGCTGTTCTTAATGATTCTGCTTATGCGGAAGTAAATAATTCTGCCGGTTCTTTTGGTACATTGAAAAATACCGTAAAAGTTGGTACTGGATTAATCAACGGAAAATGGACTTTTGATGGCCGTTTATCAAGAGTTTCCAGCGATGGTTTTATAGACAGAGGCTCATCCGACTTAAAATCATACTACCTTTCTGGTGCGTACTATGGAAAGAAAAGCATTTTAAGAGCCGTTACTTTTTCTGGACAGGAGAAAACTTACCAGGCCTGGAATGGTATTCCGGAAGCGAAGCTGAGAGGTACACCAGCAGAATTATTAGACCATTATTACCGTAACCAGGGCGATTTGTATAACACCATCGAGGATTCTTTGAATCTATTCAACGCTGACCCTCGGAAATTCAATATGTTCCGCTATAAAAACCAAACAGACAATTATGTGCAGAACAACCATCAATTACTATATTCAAAAGAAATTAGCAATCAATTGAGTTTTAACGGTGCTTTGCATTATACCAAAGGCGCTGGCTATTATGAGGAATATAAATACAACGAAAAATTTGATAAATATGGCTTAACGCCGATAACTGTCGGTGCAGAAACCATCAACAGAACAGATTTGGTGAGAAGGCGCTGGCTGGATAATCATTTTTACGGATTAACGTATTCTTTAAACTACCGCCCTTCTAATACCCTAGATTTTGTTTTGGGCGGAGCTTATAACGAATACAAAGGCGAGCATTTTGGCGAGGTCACCTGGGCGAGATACGCTTCGCAAAGCGAGAACGATTATCGTTACTATGAAAACGATGCTACAAAAAAAGACTTCAACGTATTTGGTAAAGCAACTGCAAACTTAGATAAACTGAACCTTTTTGCCGATTTGCAGTATAGAAGAGTAGATTACACTTTCATTGGCAAAGACCATAACTCTAACGACATTGAACAAAACGCGGTATTAAATTTCTTTAATCCTAAAATTGGAGCTACTTATCAGCTAGACGAAATAAGCAATATTTATGCATCTTATGCTGTTGCCAATAAAGAACCTAGCAGAAAAGATTACACAGAATCGTCTAATAATAGCAGACCTAAGCCAGAACAACTGCACAATATAGAATTAGGTTACAGATATTTAAGACGCAATGTTACTGCCGGATTAAACCTATTTGGGATGTTCTACAAAGACCAGTTAATTTTAACTGGCGAAATAAATGATGTTGGTTCATATATCAGAAGCAATGTAGACGACAGCTATAGAATTGGGGTAGAGTTTGATTCGAAATGGGCAATTTCTCCTAAATTTTCATGGGGAATTAATGCCAGCTTAAGTGATCATAAAATCAAAGAATTTCATGAGTTTTTTGATGAATATGACGCAAATTTCGACTGGATTGGGCAAAAAGAAAACGTTTACAAAAACACAAACATTGCTTTTGCACCAAAGTTCATAGCTGGAAATGAATTTGCTTATAAACCTTTTAAAGGTTTCGAGGCATCTTTACTATCTAAATTCGTAAGCAAACAATACCTGGATAATACTTCTAATGAAGGCCGTAAGTTGGATGCTTTTTTTGTAAACGACATCAGATTGGGATACCAGTTCCGAGCTTTAGGCTTAAGAAATATTGGATTGGGCTTACAGGTAAACAATTTATTCAATGAGAAGTATGAAAGCAACGGCTATACCTATGGCTATATATATGATGGCAATTTAGTTATCGAGAATTTCTACTTCCCACAGGCTGGAACCAATTTTATGTTTAGCTTAAATGTGAGGTTTTAAAAGGTAATTCTAAATAAGAGCAAACCCCATATTAAATCGGGTTTTGCTCTTATTTTTATTCTGCATTATATTAAGAGTTATTTTCTCTTTTAAATATCTATACGATTAGGCGTATTCGTCATTCATAGCATAGGCATGTTACAAAATTTTAAAGGAAGGTTTCTTCGGTTTATACAATGATTATTTATTGAGAAAAATCCTTTGTTTAATCACAACGAAAACAGAAACCCCGCCCGTTCTTCTTTAGAAACAACCATTGTTTCTGCTTCTGGGTAAGCCTGCGTAAATGTTAAAGGAAATTTTTTCTTTGTTTTTGTATTCCATTTAAATTCTACCGCCAGTAACTTATTTTTTGTTTTCTCTATATAATCTATTTCCTGCTGCTGGGTAGTGCGCCAGAAAAAGGTTTCTGCTTCTATTAAGTTTTGCTGAAGATATTTTTTTCTTTCGCTTACGAGGTAGTTTTCCCATAATGCACCAACATCATTCCTTCCGGATAAAGGATTAAAATTGCGTGTAACTGCATTTATTATTCCTGTATCGTAAAAATAGATCTTCTTTCCTTTTTTAATCTCGTTCCTTACATTACCAGAAAATGCAGGAAGCGTAAAAACAACAAATGCTTTTTCCAATAAATCTATATACCGCTCTACGGTTTTATAATCTGCTTTTATGAGTTGGGCTATTTCGGAAAAATTCACTTCGCTTCCTACCTGCAATGCCAAGGCCTTTACTATTTTTTCGAATAGCTGAGGTTTTCCAACATTTTCAAGAGCGAATAAATCTTTATACAAATAGCTGTCTGTCAATAATTTTAAATGTTCTTCTGCATTTTGGAGATCATTAATGATTTCAGGGTACGAGCCATAAAGTAGCCTTTGCTCCAAACTTCTTTCCTCGGTTAAAAAATCTGAATGGTCTCTTAGCTCGGCATAAGAAAATGGCAACAGCAACATTTCGTATTTACGACCAGTTAACGGTTCGTTTAGTTTTCCGGAAAGCTCGAAAGCGGAAGAGCCTGTAGCAATAACCTGTACGCTTTTTATCCGGTCTACTATAATTTTGATGAGAACTCCTATTTCTGAAATTCGTTGGGCTTCATCTATAAAAAGGATCTCATAACCTGCCAGCATTTGAGTAAGCTGGGTGAGATTAGGCTTTGCCAAATAATCACGCACATCTGCATCATCACCGTTTAAACGGAGTACATTTTTATTTGTTTCTGCTAATAACTGCTCTACAAAAGTTGTTTTCCCGGTTTGCCGCGGGCCAAATACAATAAAGGCTTTCCCTTTAAAAAGTCTTTTTAAGGCGTAATCTAGTTGCTTCCTAACAATCATGACAATCAAATGTATGATTATTTTGGATTCAATTCCAAAAATATTATAATTATTTTGGATTCAATTCCAAAAATATTATAATTATTTTGGATTATAAACTCTAATCTCACAAAAAAGCCCTTTCTAAAAATCCAGAAAGGGCTTTATCATTTCAATAAAAACTTATCTTCCCATTCCACCCGGCATATTCTTCATCATACGCTGCATTTTTGCCATAGCAGAAGGATCAGAGAATTGCTTCATAACCTTACGCATGTCTTCAAATTGTTTGATAAGCTTGTTCACCTCTGCAATATCAGAACCAGAACCTAAAGCAATTCTTTTTCTTCGGCTTTGGTTAATAGTATCTGGGTTTTCTCTCTCATAAGGTGTCATAGAATGTATGATGGCTTCAATTCCCTTAAAGGCATCGTCTTCTATATCTACGTTTTTCATCATTTTCCCAACGCCGGGTATCATTCCCATTAAATCTTTAATGTTACCCATTTTTTTGATCTGCTGTATCTGGCCAAGGAAATCGTTGAAATCGAATTTATTCTTACGAATTTTCTTCTGTAATTCAGCGGCTTTCTTCTCGTCAAATTGCTGTTGCGCTCTTTCTACTAAAGAAACCACATCGCCCATTCCAAGAATACGGGAAGCCATCCTGTCCGGGTGGAACACATCCAGTGCATCCATTTTTTCGCCCGTACCTACAAATTTAATTGGTTTGTTAACTACAGATTTAATAGATAAAGCTGCACCGCCGCGTGTATCTCCATCTAACTTGGTTAAAACCACTCCGGTAAAATCCAATCGGTCGTTAAAAGCTTTTGCTGTATTTACCGCATCCTGCCCGGTCATTGCATCCACTACAAATAAAATTTCGTGTGGTTGAGTAGCTTTTTTAACCTCTGCAATTTCATCCATCAGCGCATCGTCTAAGGTTAAACGACCCGCCGTATCTATAATAATAACGTTATTACCGTTCTTTTTACCATGTGCAATACCTTCTAAAGCTATAGCAACCGGGTCTTTAGACTCTCTGTTGGTATAAACTTCTGCGTTAACTTGGCCCGCTAAAACCTCTAGCTGGTCAATTGCAGCAGGACGGTAAACGTCGCCAGCCACCAATAAAGGCTTTTTATTTTTCTGTGTTTTTAAGAAGTTGGCCAATTTTCCGGTGAAAGTGGTTTTACCGGCACCGTTTAATCCCGCAATTAGAATTATGGTAGGATTTTGCTTTAAATCCAACTCGTCTACAGAACCTCCCATCAATTCGGTCAGTTCATCGTTCATGATTTTAGTCAGCAACTGGCCCGGAGAGATTGCTGTTAATACATTCTGCCCCAACGCTTTTTGCTTAACTTCGTCTGTAAACGATTTAGCAGTTTTATAGTTAACGTCGGCATCTAAAAGAGCTTTTCTTATCTCTTTCATGGTTTCTGCCACGTTAATTTCCGTAATGCTTCCTTGTCCTTTTAATACCTTAAATGCTCCTTCGAGCTTTTCCTGTAGATTGTCAAACATCTGCTAATCTGTATTTTATTTTCAGCTTACAAAGTTATCATTTTGAATGAAAGGCAGGAACCTAATTAATTTCTTTTTTATTGTAACAAATGGATATGAAACTACGTCTGAGTATGTGTAAAATCTTTGTTAAATATTGTTAAAAGGCGGCTTTAAATTAGTTTAAACAAAGTTATTTTGTACATTTGTTTTAATATAAAAACCTGATAAACAACAAGTTATTTTTTTAAGTTATTTACTGAGATAATAAAAATACTTTATTCCTGTTTACTGCAACAGGAGTTTAAGATTAGTTAATTAGTTAGTGTTATGCAGAATTAAATGCCCCGGAACGTGGGGCATTTTTTTATTTATCTATCTGGGAAATTTAAAGACAATTCCCATCGCTAAAGATTGCATCGATTGGATTTTCCCGCTAAAGTCGTCGTCATATAAGGCTGTACCGTTTAGGGTTACGTTTACCACCCGGTTTACTTTTGCCGTAAGCGTCATATCTAAACGCTGGTCTATATTATTTAACTTTTCATAAGACGCAAATAAAAGATACCTGGCCTTCAGATTCATATTGGTGGCAATTTCTTTGTTAAACTCGCTAACCACCTGAAAAGCGAGCTCATTTTTAACCTTTTTACCTTTGGGGACGCCAAAGTTTTTGCTATTGTTCTTATATAAAGTGGTATCAAGCATTAAAGTCTGACGGGCAGTACCTGTACCAAAACGCATACTGAAATACTTCTCTGGCTTGTATTCAAATCCTAAAGATTCTGTAATATATGCCGGAGCCAAAAATTTAGAAATGATCTTTTTGGTTTCTTCACCTTCGGAGTTTTTTCCGTAGGTATAACCGGCGTCAAACTGTGACTCGAAACTTACCGAACCGAAAAAGTACCAGTTTTTAGACAACTGCAACGAGGCCTTATTATCCCAGAAAATACGGTCGTTGGTCTTTTTCTCCATCTGGTCCTTATTTTTAAGCTTCCCGTATTGAAGAACAAGCTCTGAGGATAGGTTTTTCAAATCTTTCTTATACTCGGCTTTATAATTTACCAATGCCGCTAAGGCCACAGAATTTACCCCCCCGCTGCTCCAGTTATCACTAAACGTTGCCTGGTTTAAGTTAATGCCAAAAGAGGAGGTAGTTTTCCAATAATTTACTTTTCTATAAGTAAGATAAAAGGGCATAGACTTAGGTTTTACCATAAAATGCGGGCTTCTGGTTATAAACGAATTCTTTTTTGGATAGATACTATTAGTCTTAATAGTATCGGATTCATTAAAGGATTGCGCCTGTAGCCCTGAAACATGAGAAAGAAAAACAATTATTAAAATTATCCTAAATAAGATAGACATAAAACTTCGTCTTTTGATAAATTAATCTACAAAGAAACGGAATTAAAATTTATTTATTCTATTTAGTACGGAGATGTGTGTGTGGATATAGCCTGTTAGAATTAAATCGAATACCTATACTATAAAAAAATAATCTCTAAATACATTTGTCAAACACCATTAACCGTTTTTAAAAATAATTTATAAAAGCCCATAAAGGGCGCTTTTGTAAATACACCTCGTTATGATCATTTGCATAGGCTTCTTTTTCAAAAACTATATTTAAATATGCCTGACGATGATTTCTATACTGCAAGAAATTAACTAAATAATTAATGAGGTAAACCAGGTAAAACGGAATTATTAAAAGCTCTATTTGCTGGCGAATGTGAATTCGCTCATGCAGTACCAGCCGGCTGTTATAAGGCAACCTTTTATACCTGGTTAATATAAATGGAAATAAGGCCATCCCGTTTACATGTAACCAGCTGCAATAAATTACGGGGAACTTCATTTAACTTCTATGGGCTTTAAATGAGATATATCTTCCAGAAACGGATATTTTTGAAACTTAATATAAGCGGTCTTAATATATTCTACCAAATTGTACTCGCTGGCGCCATAAACAAAATAGTAAGACGGGCGGTATTTCAACATAAAAACTTCTAATCTGTCCCCCTTTAATCCGGTTACTTCTCCCACCAACTTTTTGTTAAATTTTTCGTCAATAAAGTTATTGATGTAATCCCGTTCCATCACATCCATTAGCCTACGGGCATTTTTCCCTTCTCTGCTAAAAGCACTCCAGATGGCATCTATACTTAACCCCACACCACCAGAACCAATGGATAGCAAGTCTTTGTTATTGCCTATCCGGGTAAGATTGCTAAACTGTTTTTTAGCCTCTTCATACCTCTTTCTTGCATTCTCCAAAGAATCTTTAACCAGCACTTCTCTAAGCGGAATAGCCCTTCTTTTCAGATAAAAAACCATAGCAGACTGATTGCCATAAACCAGCGTATCTCTATAATAACCTTCTGCTTCGGCAGCAATTTTATCGCCCTGCTTTACGCCTATTTTAAACTCGCCCTTGGTATTGTTAAACAGCGTTTGCCCCGTTCTTATATTGGTAACTTTCACACGGTTTATTCTGGAACGGGTATCTCTATCAGTAACAATGCCTTCTATATCAAGTTCCTGAGCAAAGGCATTTATCCCCGAAAGGAGAAAAAAAACAAACAAATAATATTTAAAAAAAATGTTTTTCAAGCTTTATTTTCGGATAATGAGTTCCTGCCCCACTTTGATGTTATTATCTGTCATATAATTCAACTGCATCAGTTCTTCTAAACTAACATTAAAACGTTTAGAAATGCTGTATAGCGTATCACCCGGTGCCACGGTATAAATTGTAGGGTTATAAGCCGGTGCTTTACCCGGGTAAGAGCTTGTATTAAGCTGTTTTTTAATTAACAAACGCTGGCCAATTTTAATATTCCCGTCATAAATCTGGTTTATTTGCAAGAGCTCATCAACCGTTAAACCAAATCTTCTGGAAAGGCTGTAAGGTGTATCTCCTTTAACAACATAATAATAATCGCCTTCCAGTGCTGGCGGAGCGTCTACCGTTTTATCTTTAACCGTTTCTTTAGGTATGTTTTTGTTGATATCTGCCAGAACACGGTCTTCGCGTTTAATTTTTTCTATTTTCCCCTCTTTTTTATCATATTGGTGAAGGGAATATCTTTCGATTATAGAAATCAACAGCTCGGGGTAACGTGGATTAGTGGCATAACCTGCCTGCTTTAACCCTCTCGCCCATCCTTTATAATCGTCTTTATCTAACTCGAAAAGGAAAGCATAACGTTTTCTTTTTAAAAACTCGGCGTGGTCTCTATAGCTCTCTTCCGGATTGCTGTAAACCCTAAAGCAATCGTCTTTTTTATCGTCGTCTTTATAATAACCTTTTCCTTTCCAATCGCTGGTGCACTTAATACCGAAATGGTTATTAGCATATTTAGACAGGTCACTGTTTCCGTTTCCCGACTCTAAAATTCCCTGCGCCAATGTAATACTGGCCGGAATTCCGTACTTATTCATAGACGAAATGGCTATATGCTTAAATCGCTCTATGTAAGTTTGTGGCGTATAGGAAGTAAAGTTCCCTTTCGTTTGCCGGGTGGCGCCTTTTTCTATCTGTTTATTATTCTGAGAATACGTTGAGCCTGAACTTGAAGATGTTTTAACTATCTTCTTTTTTGACGAGCAGGCACTTAAAAAAACTATCGATAATATAAAAAGTAGGAATCTTGAAATACGAAAAGTCATTATTTTTATTTTTTTCTGATGATAAATAATCCGTCTCTAACTGGTAATATTAATTTTTCAACTCTTTCATCTTTAGCTATTTCATCATTAAAATTAATGATATTGCTGGTATCTTTATCAGATTTATTTTCCAACACCTTGCCACTCCAAAGCACATTATCAACAATGATGATCCCTCCCTTGCGTACTTTATCAAAAACCTGCAGGTAGTATTTGTAATTGTTCTTTTTATCGGCATCTATAAAAACGATGTCAAAAACTTCATTTATTAACGGAATAAGTTCTTGCGCATTGCCTATGCGGTAATCTATTTTATGGTTATAGCCAGATTGTAAAAAATAGCCTCTTACGCGGTCTTCCAGCTCTTCGTTTATGTCCAGAGTAATTATTTTCCCATCATCAGCAAGCCCTTCAGCAAAACAAAGGGTGGCGTAACCGGTAAAAGTTCCTACCTCAAGCACTCTTTTGGGGCTAATTAGCTTGCTTAACATGCTGATTACTCGCCCCTGATAATGCCCGGATACCATTCTGGGCATCAAAACTTTCAAGTTGGTTTCCCGGTCAATATGTTTTAATAATTCTGGTTCGGGTTCGCAGTAATGCTCCAGATATTGCTTTAATGTCTCGTTAATGAGTTCCATTTGGCAAAGGTAATTATATAAAGAATAAAGGGAGGAAAGTAGAAAGCAGAAAGTCTAGAGTTTAAAGCTATTGACCACCAAAAATCTGAAAATGAAAAAAGGCCTTCAAACGGGGAGGATGAAGGCCTTTTATACTAACCAATTATAAACCTAGTACAAAGGTAAGCTACATTAATAAGTTTTCAAAGACTCTTAACGTTATTTAACATTTTAATAACAATAGAACTATTTACTGCCAGAAACAAAAAAAGCCTCCGATTTACGGAGGCTATAAGGTCTATATTTGGATAGTTTAATACTTAAAGTTACAGATAATTACGAATAATGCAATAGCGAAGTTGAAAAATATTTGATTTTTATGATTTTTAAATTTGCCTATCCATATAAGACTGTAATATAATAGTTGCAGAAACTGTATCTACTAAAGCTTTGTCTTGCCTGGTCTTTTTTTTAGCTCCGCTTTGCAAAATAGCTGCCGATGCCATTTTAGAGGTAAAGCGCTCGTCAACCATTACAACCGGTATCTCTGGAAAGTTTTTTTTCAAGGTATTTACAAAACCGCTAACATGCTGTGCCGATTCAGACGCCGTACCATCCATCTGCTTAGGCTCGCCCACTACAAAAGTTTCTACTTGCTCTGTTTGCAGGTATTTTTTCAGAAAATCAAGCACATCTTTTGGGTGGATAGTGGTTAAACCATTGGCAATAATCTGTAAGGGGTCTGTTACGGCAATCCCCAGGCGTTTGGTTCCGTAATCAAAAGACATTATTCTGGCCATATTTTTTAGTATTGAGATTTGCGTATTGAGGCAATGTATGATGTTTAGTGCTAAGACAAAATTAGGATATAATTTTAAGGTTTTATTTTTTTCCGTACAAGCTCTCTAAGAAAGCTCATAGTAAACAAAGGCAATATTAAAGTTCATATTTATTGAAATCTTACTATTTGATACTTTTTACTTGCGACTAATTTACTATTTTGCAACGATGCAGTTTAAAGACATTGTAGGACAAGAATCTGTTAAGGCACAGCTTATTAAAATGGTGAAAGACCAAAGGATAAGCCATGCTCAATTGTTTTTAAGTCCGGAAGGTTCTGGAAGTTTAGCACTTGCTGTTGCCTTTGCGCAATATATCTGTTGTGAAAATAAACAGGAAGACGACTCTTGTGGCGAGTGCCCTTCTTGTCGTAAATACCAGAAACTTATCCATCCGGATCTTCATTTTTCATATCCATTCTTTGCCAAACATAAAGACGACAACGCTTTAACTTTTATAGAAGAATGGAGAAAAGCTTTCTTAAATAATCCGTATTTGGGTTTGGATGAATGGCGGGATAATTTAAGTGCAGATAACAAACAGGCAAACATCAACATTGCAGAGTGCCACAGCATCATCCAAAAATTAAGCCTCAAACCTTTCGAGTCTGAGTATAAGGTGTTAATAATGTGGCTGCCAGAGTTCCTGGAAAAAGAAGGGAATTCGCTGCTAAAAATTATAGAAGAACCGGCACATAAAACGCTCTTTTTGCTGGTGGCGCAAAACCAGGACCAGATATTAAACACCATTTTATCGCGTACGCAGATTGTAAAAATCCCGAAACAAAAAAAGGAAGACATTTGTAAATTTTTGGTTGAAAAACACCAACTTAGCGAAAGTAAGGCCGAGCAAATTGCTTATTTAAGCAATGGAAGCTTACAAAATGCATTAAGTTTTCTTCGTCATGAAGAAAATGACTATCACGAGAAAATGGCGCTTTGGCTGCGTAGCTGTTTTGGCAATAAGGGGCTTAATTTTATCGGCCTTGCCGAAGATGATTTAGCAAAATTGGGACGTGAAAATCAAAAAAATCTGTTCAGATACGGCATAAATTTAATGCGGGAATGCATACTTTTTATGTCTGCAACACCGGGCTTAATTCATTTGCCAGACAAAGAATCGGAATTTATTAGTAACTTTTGCAAAGTTTTAGATATTGCAAAAGCAGAAGCTATAGCTAACGAGTTTGAAAAAGCGCATTATCATATAGAAAGAAATGCAAACCCAAAGATATTATTTTTAGATGTATCTTTGAATTTAGTAAAAATATTAAAGTTTAATACGCTCCCCGCGGGGACTCAACATATATTATTATAACTATGGGATGTGGAAGTTGTTCATCTGGAGGCGGTTGTACCCCTGCAGGATGTAAAAGCAACGGCTCTTGTTTAACAGACGGAGGTTGCAGTAAATTAGATGTTTACGACTGGTTATCTGACATGGATACACCAGCAAATTATAGACCTTTTCCTTTTGTAGAAATCCGTTTTAAAGGCTCAAGGAAAGATTTTTACAGAAATCCAGATAATATTTATTTAGAAGCTGGCGATTTAGTGGTGGTAGAAACCACCAGCGGAGGATACGACGTTGGCCATGTTACCCTTACCGGCGAATTGGTGCGTATTCAAATGAACCGCAAAAAAATAAGCGAAGAAAAAGCCACACTTAAAATTTACAGAAGGGCTACATCGCAAGATGTAGAAAAATGGACCAGCGCCAAAGAACGCGAGTACGAAACCATGCATAAAGCAAGAACTATTGCTTTAGAATTGGGTTTAGCCATGAAATTAAGTGATGTAGAATATCAGGGAGATAAAACTAAAGCAACTTTTTTCTATACAGCAGATGGAAGGGTAGATTTTAGGGAATTGATTAAAAAACTGGCAGAAGCTTTCCGCGTGAGAATAGAAATGCGCCAGATTGGTATGCGCCAGGAGGCCAGCCGTTTAGGCGGAATTGGTTCTTGCGGCCGCGAACTTTGCTGTTCTACCTGGCTAACAGACTTTAAAACCGTTTCTACCGCAGCAGCCCGCTATCAAAACCTTTCTTTAAATACGCTAAAACTTGCCGGACAATGCGGTAAGCTAAAATGTTGTCTCAACTACGAATTAGACAGCTACATGGATGCGCTAAAAGGTATTCCGGATAATGCCGAACGCCTGAAAACCACAAAGGGAGATGCCAGACTGCAAAAAACGGATATCTTTAAAAAGCTCATGTGGTTTAGCTATAATGACGGTGATAGCACCTGGATTCCGCTTCACGCAGACAGGGTGAAAGAAATCCAGGAGATGAATAACAAAGGTCAGTTACCTGAAGATTTGAGAGACTTTTCTTCAGTAATTGAGGATGTTGTGATTCAGGAAAAATCCTTTGATTACGAAAATGTTGTGGGTCAGGACAGCTTAACCCGCTTAGATGACAAGGCTCGTAAAAAGAAAAAGAGCAAGAGTAAAGGAAAAAATAACGGCCAGCCAGCAGAGCATAAGCCTGCTAATCAGCAAACGCAGCAAAATAAAAAACTGCAGCCTAATAATGCTGGTAATCAGCAAAAAACTGCAGCTTCGGAAGCGGCAAAAGCACCTCAAAATCAGCCAAAACCTGCTAATACTAACGAAGGACAGCCAGAAGGCGATGCGCAAAAAGCCAAAAAGAAATTTAAAAAGAGAAATAATAACAACAACAATAAAAGGCCAGAACAATCGTGAACACAAGATTTAAAAGCTTTTTATTAGCTATACCGATAGCATTATCGCTAGCTTCATGCAGCGATAATGCTCTTTTTGACGATTACTTTGCTATAGCAAACCAAAACTGGTCTTACGATAAGCCTGTTAAGGTTTCTGTCGATATAGAAGATGCAAGCCAACCATATAATGTATATATCAATTTCAGGCATACCGAAGACTATAGCTATTCTAATATTTGGCTCAGACTAACACAGATTGCTCCTTCAGGGAAAAAAACAACTGTACGTGAAGAGTTTCAGCTTGCCCAACAAGACGGAAAATGGATTGGTAAGGGCTCTGGCAATTTATACAGCTACAGACTTATTTACAAAGAGCGTTTCAGGTTTGATACCACCGGCAAACACACTTTCATCATCGAGCAAAATATGCGAGATAATCCGTTAAAAGCGGTTACAGATGTTGGCTTAAGGGTAGAACCGGCAAAATGATGTGGATAATAAATGTATAGCTGGGGCTAATATTAGGCAGTACTAAGCAAGCTGCATCCTACGTTGGGATATTCATAAAAAGCCCAACTATCTATTAAAGAATTAGTTGGGCTTTTGTTATCTTAGGATATTTCCCCGGAAATTACGTTTAGCGACCAAAATCGGGGTAATACTTAAAAAAAAGATAT
>PJUF01000446.1_pt1 | contig 29814 bp, 26 predicted proteins | sample 1512191 | NCBI WGS metagenome assembly PJUF01 (sample SAMN08177673, study PRJNA422409) | Feces metagenome, whole genome shotgun sequencing project. | isolation source: Chicken feces (3) enriched on wood chips | host: Gallus gallus | place: USA: Madison | collected 2015-01-15 | reverse complement strand
TGGTTTTTATCAAAAAGGGAAAGAAATAAGAAAGTAGGGACTTCAACCCTCTTTATAAAATAAAAATGGTGACCGAAATTTGTACTGATCACCACTTTTTTAACATTTACTGAATATCCCTACATCAAAATCCCGGCAATAGAAGCCGATAGATAGGAGGCCAAAGTACCACATATTAAAGCTTTAATGCCCAGTTTAGCTAAATCTGACCTACGTTCTGGCGCTAATGTTCCAATTCCACCAATCAGCATACCTACACTACTAAAGTTAGCGAAACCACATATCGCTATACTTACAATCAATAGTCCTTTTTCTGTTAAAACCGGAACTGCGTTTGATGTTAAATTCTTAAACGCCAGAAATTCGTTAACTGTTAATTTTTGACCAAGTAGGGTAGCAGCGCTGTTTAAATCTTGTACCGGAACGCCCATTGCCCATGCAAAAGGATAGAAAATTTTTCCGAAAATCCAATCTAACGTAAGATCAAAATCCGGATTAAAAATATGAGCAATACTCATTAAACACCAATCCAGCATTGCTATTAAGGCAATAAAACCAATAATCATCGCAATTACGTTCATGGCAATTTTAAATCCGTCGCCTGCTCCGTGTGTTATAGCATCTATCAGATTAGTGTATTCACTTTTAACCTGTAGTTTTACTTTTCCCATGGTTTGGGATACTTCAGTTTCCGGAAAAACGATTTTAGAAATAACCAACGCTCCCGGTGCTGCCATTAAACTAGCCATAATTAATTTCGGAGCCAAGTCCATTCCAGCTTGTGCGCCCATATTGGCGTAAACAATTAAAATGCCACCGGCAATACAAGCAAGGCTGCCGCTCATAGATGCCAGCAACTCGCTTTTAGTCATTCCTTTTAAATAAGGTCTAATCATTACCTGGGCCTCTACTTGTCCCACAAAAGCACTGGCAACGTTACTTAAAGATTCCGATCCGCTCACTTTCATCAGCGTATTCATCCCTTTGGCAATAATTGCTACAATCCGCTGCATAATTCCCAAATAGTAAAATATTGCAACTAAAACACATACTAATATAATGGTAGCAGTAACGTTAAAGGCAAAAACGAAACTAGATGGTGCTTCGAAATTCTGGGGCTGCCCGTCTTGCCCGATAGTGGCAATGCCGCCATAAGCGAAATTGACACCCGCTTTTGCAAAATGTTCTATTTTTTGCATTCCCTTGCCCACTCCCTGAAAAAAAACTCGTATAGGTTCTATTTTTAGGATACAAATAGCTATTAGAAGCTGCAAAGATAAACCGCTAAATACCAGTCTGTAATTTATTTTTTTCTTGTTGTTTGATAGGAGATATGCGATAGTAAGAATTAATAAAATTCCTATGATGCCGTGGAAACGCTGCATAAAATAATTTAAAACATTTATTATAGGCTAAATATCTGATAAAAAACGGATTTTTTTAGATATGCATAAATAAATTACATTTATTTAGGTGTCGGTCTTATTCCCCTTCTACGTTGCGTTTATTTAATTCATCTCTGATAACGGCCGCTTTTTCATAAGCTTCTTCTGCCAAAGCCTTCTGTAATTTGTCTTTTAATTCTTCTGTAGAATAGCTGCTAAAACTCTCTTTCGTAGCGGTAGGTTGTGGTTTGGGGTGTGTTTCTTCCACTGGATCTATATTGTCTAAAAACAGAAAGTCATTTCCTTCAATAATAATTCCGGCAGTAGCCAATATAAATTCATAGGTATAAATAGGCGCATTAAAACGTACGGCCAAGGCTATCGCATCTGAAGTACGAGCGTCTATTTCTAAAGTTTTTTTACCATCGTTACATAATAATTTGGCAAAGAAAACGCCTTCAACCAAGTTGTAGATGATAACTTCTTGGATGTGAATATGAAAAGATTCTGCAAAAGATTTGAACAAATCATGAGTTAACGGTCTACTCGGAGTCATTTTTTCAATTTCTATGGCAATTGCTTGTGCCTCAAAACCGCCTATAATAATTGGCAGTCTTCTTCTTCCATTTACTTCTCCAAGAACTAGGGCATAAGCCCCTGATTGGGTTTGGCTATATGATAGGCCGATAATATCTAATTTTAGTTTCTTCATTTACTCTAATCCCACACAAATTTAGCCATTTGCTTTGATTGATTTAACTGCTTCTATCAATTTAGGTACAATAACAAAGGCATCTCCAACAATTCCGTAATCTGCAACTTTAAAAAATGGAGCTTCCGGATCTTTATTTATAACAACAATAGTTTTTGATGATGATACACCCGCGAGATGCTGTATAGCCCCGGAAATTCCAATAGCGATGTATAAATTAGGACTGATGGTGATACCGGTTTGTCCAACGTGTTCGCTATGTGGCCGCCAGCCTGCGTCTGAAACTGGCTTAGAACAAGCCGTGGCAGCACCTAGTACATTAGCTAACTCTTCTATAATTTCCCAATTCTCCGGGCCTTTTAAACCTCTTCCTGCAGCTACAACAACTTCAGCTTCCGGTAGCGAAATCTTGTTTGTTTCTTTGATTATATCTTTGATAATGGTATTTAAATCTGCTTCTTTAACAGGCGCAGAGAAATCTTCAATGAGTACATTTTCTGGCTTCTCTACAATTTTGTAAACGTTTGGGTTAAGCGATATAATTTTTTTAACAGCAGACAGTTCTGTATAAGCAAAGGCCTTGTTAGAAAAAGCACTTTTTTTAATAACAAATTTTCCGTCGGTTAAATCAGGTAAGTCTATTGCACCATTGGCCACAGCGGCATTAAATTTTATCGCTATTCTGGCGATAAGTCCTTTACCAGAGAAAGAATTTGCTAAAACAATAATATCTGCATGCTCTTGTTCTGCAGCCTGTGTAATTACCGTAGCATAAGCCTGATTTATAAACGTTGCAAGCTTGGCGTTATTTACGTTTAATACTTTTGAAGCGCCGTACAAGCCTAACTTTTCCAATTCGCTTTGCGCCACATTGCCAATAGAAATAGCTGTTAACTGTGTGTTTAGGCCATCGGCAATTGCTTTTGCATAAGAAACCAGCTCGAAAACAGATTTTTTAAATTTATTGTCTGTGTTTTCTACATATACTAAAACTGACATAGCTTTCTATTTTAGGTGTGAAAATCTGTTAAATAACTTTTGCTTCTGAACGTAATAGAGCTACTAATTGTTCAATTTCTGATTCGCCAAACAATTTAACAGCACTTCTTGGAGCAGGCGTATCATATCTAATGATTTGTGATTTCTGTTCGACCTCAATAGCGTCTACAACCTCTAAAGGCTTTGTTCTTGCAGACATAATACCTCTCATATTGGGTAATTTTGGTTCTGAAACGCCTTCTGCTGTTCCAACAATAAGTGGAAGGTTAATTTCTAATGTTTCTTTACCACCTTCTATTTCACGTTCTACTATTGCTTTCTGGTTTTCTATTTTTAGGCTTTTAATAATTGATACGGATGGAATATCTAACAATTCTCCAACCATACCGGCTATTAAAGAACCGTTATAATCTATAGATTCGCTTCCGGTTAATATTAAATCGAAAGGATTGCTTTTTACATATGCTGCAATTTGCGAAGCTACAAAATATGCGTCTCTAGGTTTGGCATTTACACGTACCGCTTTTGCTGCACCTATAGCTAAAGCTTTTCTTATGGTAGGTTCTGATGTAGCTTCGCCTACATGAATAACAGTAACTTCTCCATTTTGAGCTTCTGCAATTTCTATAGCACTGGCTAAAGCTATTTCATCATTAGGATTTATTATGAACTGAACACCATTCTCATTAAATTTACTGTTGTCATCACTAAAAGTTATTTTTGTGGTTGTGTCCGGTACATTGCTTATACACACTAATATTTTCATGGCAAAACAGCTTATTTTACAAATTTAATTAATTAACTTACGAAATACAATGTCTATTAACAGATTAGAAAAACTGCAAGAATTTTTACAGAACGAACCAAATGACCCGTTTCTAAAATACGCCATAGCCACTGAATATATACGATTAAATAACCCACAAGAAGCATTAAAGTTTTATTTAGATCTGGTACAAAATCATGAAGATTACGTGGGGACCTATTATCATCTGGGAAAATTATACGAGAGCTTGGCCAAGCAAGAAGATGCTCTGCAGATTTATGAAAAAGGGATACAAATTGCCAGAAAGATAAAAGATAATCATGCTTTAAGCGAACTTTTAGGTGTGTACAATAACTTGCAAGACGAGATGTACGATTAGCAAATATGAAAAAGAAGCACATCATATTTTTAAGAGACGTTATTAGCTTTATGTTGGTTTCTTTTGGTGGGCCACAGGCGCATTTAGCTATATTATTAAGAGATTTTGTTTTAAAACGCAGGTATCTTACAGAAGAAGAATTATTAGAGCTAAATTCGCTTACACAAATATTACCCGGACCTGCTTCTACACAAGTTTTAATAGGTATTGCCTATAAAATTGGCGGTTATTATTTAGCATCTCTTACTTTTTTAATTTGGGTATTGCCAGCGGCTGCCATCATGTGCTTTGTGGCTATAAGCTACAAAAGTCTGTCTTTAAATAACGAATTTGTAAAAGTTAGTCGGTATATACACCCTGTAGCTTTGGGCATTGTTGCTTTCGGTGCATATTCATTTGGTAAAAAGGTTTTAAAATCTGATGTAACAATTGGTTTGGCCATTATAGCCGTAATGTGCTCTTTGATACTCAGAACCGCTTACGTATTTCCAATTATGATTTTGGTAGGAGGAATAATTACTTCTGCGACAGAGAGTAAACGAGAAGAGGATGAAATCAGACTGCATCTTTTTTCAAGTATAAATAAGAAAAAGTTAGTTTATTTTATAGGGATATTGTTGCTATTTGGGTTGTTAGGAACAATCATTAATAGAACCTCTCCATTTAGTTTGCCTATAAGGTTATTTGAAAATTTCTACAGAAATGGGATATTAATATTTGGAGGTGGAAATGTATTGGTTCCTCTGATGTATACTGAGTTTGTAGATATGAAAAACTACCTTAGCAGCAGCGAGTTTCTTACAGGTTACGCTATACAGCAAGCCATTCCGGGGCCAACGTTCTCATTTACATCTTTTTTAGGGGCTATGTCATTGGGGAATCATGGTTATGGTATTGGGGGACAGATAATGGGCGGCCTTATTGCTGTAGTGGGCATTAATATGCCGGGTATTATTCTTATTTTATTTATTGTTCCTTTTTGGGAAAACCTGAAAAAAATAACCCACATTAAGAACTCGTTATCAGGTGTAAATGCAGTTGGAGTGGGTTTTATGATTGCTTCCTTTATCTTGTTGATTAATCCAATAGAAATCAGCTTAAGCTTCATCTTTATAATTGTTTCTACTTTTTTAGTGTTAAGATACACCAAAATAAAAACGCCTTATCTGATATTAGTGGGGGCTATTTTAGGGTTTTTATTTTAATGGAATTGTACGGTTATACTGTTTGGTGATTAATCACACTGGTGGTTTTAACTATGCTTTTATACAGAATACAAAAAGGGTGAAAAATTTTAATTTTCACCCTTTTTTAGTCTTAATATTTTGTAATTATGCTAGTTAAAACGGAGGATCTTCGTCGTCATCCCAATTCTTTGGCTTCAGTGTAATGGTATCAAATTGAGAAGATGGAGACATAGTGGAAAAAGGATCAGTGGCTGATGAGCCGGCATCAGCAGAGAAGCTGTTCATGCTGCCGTAGCCGTCTTCTAAATCGGCAAACTTTACATATTTACCAATAAATCTTAACGGAACTGTTCCGGTTTCACCATTTCTATGTTTCGCAATAATAACTTCACCAATCCCGGCCGTTGGATTTCCGTTTTCATCTTGTTCTAAACCATAATATTCGGGTCGGTATAAGAATAAAACCATGTCGGCATCCTGCTCAATCGCTCCAGATTCACGTAAGTCAGAAAGCATTGGACGTTTAGAACCACCTGGTCTGCTTTCAACCGCCCGGCTTAACTGAGAAAGTGCAATAACCGGAATGTTTAATTCCTTAGCCACTTGTTTCAGCGCTCTGGAAATACTTGAAATTTCCTGCTCACGGTTACCGCCGCCTTTTCCGTCAGCCTTACCGCCGCTCATCAATTGCAAATAATCGATGATAACCATTTGGATATCATACTGAGATTTTAAACGTCTGCATTTTGCTCTAAACTCAAATATATTTAAGGCTGGTGTATCATCTAAAATAAGAGGTGCTTCGCTTAAATTACCAATCTTGGAAGTTAACTGATGCCATTCCCAATCTGCTAATTTTCCTTTACGTATTTTTTCCTGTTCAATTTCTGCTTCACCGGCAATTAAACGATTGGTAAGCTGCACAGAAGACATCTCTAAAGAGAAAACAACTACTGGCTTATTAAACTGAACGGCTGCATTTCTGGCACAGCTTAGTACGAAAGCCGTTTTACCCATAGCAGGCCTTGCTGCAATAATTACTAAATCCGACTTCTGCCACCCATTGGTCATTCTATCTAAAGCAGTAAAACCAGATGGTACACCTGTTAAAGAATCGTCTTTGTCTTTTAAAGATTCTAAGATTTTTACTGATTCTTTTACAACATCATCCATTTTCCTGGAATCTCGTCTTAAGTTATCTTGGGCAATGTCAAACAGGTTTTTCTCTGCATAATCAAGCAATTCAAAAACATCGCTGGTATCTTCGTAAGATTGATTAATAATATCTGTTGAGATACGTATTAATTCTCTTTGAATAAATTTTTGCGAAATTATACGAGCATGGTATTCTATATTGGCGGCAGATGCAACTCTGTTGGTAAGCTCTGTAATGTAAAATGCGCCACCAACCATTTCTAAATCTCCTTGCTTTCTAAGCTGGGTTACCACAGTTAAAATATCTACCGGAGAAGACTCTGTAAATAAAGTCTGTATGGCTTCAAATATTTTCTGATGCGCATCTTTATAGAAAACTTTTGGTGTTAAAATATCTATAACGGTAGATAAGGCATCTTTTTCAAGCATTAAAGCTCCTAAAACTGCTTCTTCTAAATCTAGTGCCTGTGGCGGTAATTTGCCAAGGCCAGAAACCATGGAGCTAGTGGTTCTGTTTCTTTTGTCTCTTGCTACTGGTAATTTATTGAATTCGGCTTCTAAACTCATTCAGCAAAATTAGCCTTTTTTTTGGCTCTTAACAGAAGAGTTATAAACTGTTTGAAGTTTTAAAATGTTAGAAGGCTGAAATTCATAGATACAAGATGGTTTTTATTAACACTGCAATGTTTACAACTTGTTAATAACCAAAATAAACGCTTTTTAACTTAGTTTAAACACGATGTTGATAAAATTTATGACTGTTGACTATTTAAATCTAATCAGAGTCAAACTTTAGTTTTGCCCTGTATTTTTAATTATCTTTGCAAGCTTATGATACAAAAAAGTTTTCAGAAGCCGCAGCCTAAAGAAGCTAACCAAATGGTGTTTGGAATAAGAGCTGTAATAGAGGCAATAAAGGCGGGAAAAGACATAGAGTCTCTTTTTTTGCAAAGAGGATTAAACGGCGGATTGTTCTCTGAACTGAAAACGCTTTTAAGAGAATATGATATCCCTTCTCAGTTAGTTCCTGTCGAAAAGTTAAATAGAATTACGGCTAAAAACCACCAGGGTGTTATTGCTTTTATTTCTCCGGTAACTTATCAAAAAATAGAGGATATTATTCCCAATATTTACGATAAAGGAGAAACGCCATTGATTTTAATATTGGATAGGATTACGGATGTAAGAAATTTTGGCGCTATTGTAAGAACTGCCGAATGCACAGGCGTACATGCCATTGTTATACCTAAGAAAGGTGCAGCTCAAATTAATCCAGATGCGGTAAAAACTTCTGCTGGTGCTTTATATAAAGTGCCGGTTTGCCGACACGATAATTTGTTAAGTGTGCTCAGGTTTTTGAAAGATTCTGGTTTGCAGATTGTTTCTTGCACAGAAAAAACAGACGATTTTATTTATAAACCCGATTTTACTGCGCCTACGGCTATTATTATGGGTGCAGAAGATGAAGGTATTTCCTTTGAGCTGATTAGGAATTCTGATTATCTGACTAAAATACCGATGATGGGGGAGATAGAATCTTTGAATGTTTCTGTTTCTGCAGGTATTATTTTATACGAAGCGGTAAGACAAAAATTAGGGAACTAACTATATTTAAAATTCTTAGCAAATAAAAAAGCCCGAAATTAATTTCGGGCTTTTTTATTTATTAGTTTTTTGCTAATTATTGAGAAACTACAGTATCAACAACAGTAGTGTCACCAGCAGTAGTATCAACAACTACAGTAGTGTCGATAGCTTCAACAGCTACAGTATCAGTATTTTCTTCAGCTGGTTTGTTAGAGTTACAAGCAACAGTTGCTAAAGAGATAGCTACAGCAAAAAATCCTAATTTGAATAAATTTTTCATGTTCAATTTTCTTTTTAATTTTCTAAATATTTACCCTTAATACTCCTATTTATAAAAGGTAACCCAAGAATTTTTATTTTTTTGAATTTTTATGCAGCAACCTCTCTTAAGTCTACCGCAACTACTCTGGAAACGCCTTGTTCTACCATGGTTACGCCATAAATAATATCTGTACTGGCAATGGTACGCTTGTTATGCGAAACTACAATAAATTGCGATTCGTTAGAAAATTTGCGAATGATATTATTGAATTTATCAATATTTGTGTCGTCTAGTGGGGCGTCTACCTCATCAAAAATACAGAATGGTGCAGGTTTTAATAAATATAACGAGAAAAGCAGGGCAGTAGCTGTTAGTGTTTTTTCTCCACCAGAAAGCTGGTTAATAGACAGTGGCCTTTTACCTTTCGGACGGGCAATAATGTCTATATCAGACTCCAGTGGGTTTTCCGGATTGCTTAAAATTAAATCGCAGCTGTCTTCTTCATTAAATAAAGAACGGAAAACACGCATAAAATTCTCTCTCACTTTGGTGAAAGCATCCATAAATTTGTCTTTGGCAGTATCGTCAATCTCTTTAATGGTTTGTAATAGAGATTCTTTTGCTTCTGTAAGGTCTTTTTTCTGAGCCTGAATAAACGTGTAACGCTCTTCCATTTCTTTATAAGCGTCCATAGCCATAGAGTTGATAGCGCCAAACTCATCTAGCTGCTTCTTAATTTTATCTACTTTTTCTTTGGTGTCTTGCTCATCTGCGCCTTCGGGTATTTCATTATCCAGCAAATCTTCTATATTAATGCTAAATTCTACAGACAGACGTTCCTTAAGTGCATTTAAATCTATTTTAAGATTGTTCTTTTTATCTTTTATTTCAGCAAAAAGCGTGTCTATATTTTCTTTTTTCTTTCTGATGTCTGCTAATTGCGATTCCAGCTCGTTCACCATTCCGCGAGAAGAATAATAATCTTTTTCTGCTTCCTGTAAAGCATTTTCCATTTCTTCTTTCTGGCTGTACATGGCAATCAAATCTTCGTCGTTATGGTCTACATGCTGTAAAGTTTCCTTAATAACCGATTTGGTTTTCTCTAACTCTGCCGAGTTTGTGCCAATTCTGCTATCCAGATTTTCTTTTAAAGATTCACGGTATTCCAAATCCTTATCTAAGCTGCTCACTTTATTTTGCTGTTGGTGCATTTTTATATTTTCTGCGTTAAATGCAGACGACCGTACTGTTAAAAACTCACTTAACTCGGTAAACGTATTTTGTTGTTCAATGAGTTTTTCAGAAATAGATTGTTTTTGTTGATTGATTTCAACAATTAAGGGTTGTAGTTTTTGCAATTCAGCTTCAATATTTTGTAGCTTTTGCTCTATATCTGATTTTCTGTTTTGACTGTTGGTGATAAAAGATTGATATTGCTCTTGCTTTGTTTTTACAGAAATTAGCTCGTTTTGAAGTTGATTGATTTCTGCATTTAAAACGGAAATTTCCTGCGCTTTGGTAGCTGTTTTAAGCGAAGTGATTTTTATAGTTCCTTCTTCAATTTCTGCTTTGAGTTTCTTAATCTGGTTTTCAAGGTCTTTAATTTCTTTATTTAGATTTTCCAGATTCTTGGCTCTTCCGATACGTTTACCCTCAAACAGCCCAACAGAGCCCCCAGAAAGTGTAAATTTGCTTTTGTTGAATTTACCAGATTTACCTATTAATACGACGTTGTTTACAAGCGACTCATTATTTAAATCTTTTTCTGCGCTGTCATTTACCAAATAAACATTCTCCAATAAATGGTTAAATAACGCCTGATATTTCTTATCGGTTTCTGTGACCGAGAGAACCGGAATTGCATTTTCTGGAGCGCTATTAGTTTCTTTTGATTTTTCTGGTATATTGTTTAGAATAAAGAAATTAGCTTTTCCTCTTGAAGAATCACTTAAAAGTTTAATGGCTTCTATTGCATCATCATAGCTTTCAACAACATAATGGTTCATTAAAGGCTCCAGGAAGTTTTCTATCGGAATTCGATATTCTTCTTTACAGAACAAAATATCAGACAATAAAGGTGCTTTTTTAGCCCACTGTGTACTTTTCTTTAAAAATCTAATAGATTCTGGAAAACCTTCTAAATTATCAACCATACTTTTGGTTAGGTTATACTCGTTCTGTCGGGCATCCATTCTTCGACTTAAAGCATTCAGTTCATCTTTATTATCAGTTAATACTTCTTCCAAATTAGCGATTTGATCTTTTAATTCGTTTTCTACTTTTTGAAGGTGTGCAAACTCGTGTTGCTTGCTGTCTAAGCGGTGTGTAAGCTCTGCAACCAGCTTGTTGAACTCTAAAAGCTGAACTTCTTTAGAAGCAGTATCATCTATATTTCTGATGCTTTCCTGCTCAAGCGCATCGCGTTGTATTTTCAGGATTTCTATATCCTTATCGGTTTTGTAAAGCTGGTTTTGAAGTTCTGAAGATTGTTTTTGTGTTTGATCTAGCGCCAGTTTAGAAGATTGCTGCTGTATCCTTAGTTCTTCTACCTCGGCCTTCAATTCTGCCAAGTTGGCCGATACAAGCTGTAACTGTTGCTCTTCCTGCAAACGCTCTTCGCTAATACGTTTTACATTGTACAGAATATGATTGAGCTGGTTTTTGTCTTTTTCCAGTTCTTCACTCAATTTCTGTTCTTTGTCTTGTAAAAAGCGTAATTGTTCGTTTTTTATCTTTTTATCGCTTTCGTAAGCTCTAATTTTTGATACAAACTCATTAGTTGCTTTCTGTTGTATAGAAAGATTCTTCTCTTTAGTAAGATTGCTGAATTTATGTTTTTGGATATCGGCGTCTAACTTATCTGTTTGTGTATTTATGTTTGTTTTTAGTTCAGAAAGTTCTGCTTCTTGTTGCTCCAGATTTTCTAATGAATCTTTAAACCCCATAATTTTAAAAGACGCCAGAATAATACTTAAAGCTTTATATTGCTCTTTAATGCGATAGTATCGTTCTGCTTTTTTTGCCTGATTTTCTAAGGTTTTTAGATTTCGCTCAATTTCAAAAAGCAAATCTTCTACGCGACTTAAATCTGCTTCGGTATCTTTTAATTTATTGAAAGTTTGTTTTTTACGTAATTTATATTTAGAAATTCCAGAAGCTTCTTCAAATAAAGCTCTGCGTGAGCCATCTTTGTTGGCTATAATTTCATCAATCATCTTCAGTTCGATAATTGAATAGCTATCTGAACCAATGCCGGTATCTAAAAATAAATCGGTAATATCTTTTAAGCGACATTGAACGTCATTTAAGCGGTATTCAGATTCGCCGGTGCGGTACAGTTTCCTGGTGATGGTAACTTGTGAAAAATCTGTGGGTAAGACGTTTTTTGTATTATCAAAAGTTAACGAAACTTCTGCCAGATTTGCTGGTTTACGTGTTTTTGTACCGTTAAAAATGATGTTTTCCATCTTTTCAGAACGGAGTGCTTTTGTACTCTGCTCGCCCAAAACCCACCTTATTGCATCAACAACGTTAGATTTTCCGCAGCCGTTAGGACCTACAATGGCCGTAACTCCTTCGTTAAAATTAATAGTTATTTTATCACCAAAACTCTTAAATCCCTTAACTTCTAATTTGTTTAACTGCATTATAATCTATGCTTGCTAATTGCTCTAAATAATTTTTCCCAAAACTAATTAATTTCTTAATTTGCAGAAATGGAAAATCTGCTTTACATACTGGTCGTAGTCGCTTATTTTATATATCAGACTTATAATAATTTTAAGAAAGAACAGGAAAAGGCCAGAAAGCGAAATGTTAATATTCCACAAGAGGGTTATAATATTCCTGAGGAGGTTGAGATTAAGCCTATTATAGAAAAAGCAACCGAAGCTGTAGAACTTAAGCCCGATTATAAACTTACCAAAAAGGAAAGTCGTATTAAAGAAAGGCGTGAAGAATTAGTTTATGAAAAAATGCAGAGGGAAGAGCCATTGAGAGACTATTATAATCCTGAAATGCCTTATAGAGAGAGTAATAAAAAGAAAGCGACACTTTTAGCGGCTAAAGTTTCGGTAAATACTTCTCGCGATGATTTTAATGAAGAAAAACGCGAATACAATTTTGATTTAAGAGATGCGATAATTAAGGAAGCTATTTTGAAAAGGCCATATTAGAGTTTTAGATTTAACCGCAAAGACACAAAGAGCACAATTTTTTCTGGTTTAAGGTGCAAAACGAATCTATGTTTTTATTGCCGCATTATGCCTCTTCCCATTGCTATTAAAAAATGAAATTTCTTCAAAAAATCCTCATTATAGGTACAGTTTGGCCAGAACCCAATTCATCTGCAGCGGGGAGCCGCATGATGCAGCTTATTAAATTATTTCTTTCAGAAGGATGGCATGTAACTTTTGCTTCTACGGCATCTGAAAGTGAATTTATGTTTGACATAGAAAAACAGGGTGTAGAAAAGCAAAGTATCAAACTCAATTGCCTAAGTTTTGACGATTTTATAAGCAGTTTGCAACCAGATTTAGTTCTTTTTGATAGATTTATGACTGAAGAGCAATTTGGCTGGCGGGTAACAGCACAATGTCCAAACGCTTTAAAAATTTTAGATACCGAAGATTTACATTGCCTGAGGATTTGCAGACAACAGGCTTTTAAACTGGGAACAACATTTACAGAAGACGATTTATTAAATGCCGATATAGCCAAACGGGAAATAGCCAGCATTTACCGTTGCGATATTTCGCTAATAATTTCTACTTATGAAATGCAGTTGTTGAAATCGGTATTCAAGATAGATGATTCTTTGATTTATTATTTGCCGTTTATTTTACCAGAAATAAGCGAAATCGAGCAACAGAATTTTAAAACTTTTGAAGAAAGGCAACACTTCATCAGTATTGGTAACTTTTTACATGAACCCAATTGGAATGCTGTGCTATATCTGAAAGAGGAGATTTGGCCTTTAATTAGAGCGCAACTTCCTAAAGCAGAATTACATGTTTATGGCGCATACCCCTCACAAAAAGTTTTTAATCTGCACAAAGAAAAAGAGGGGTTTATTATCAAAGGAAGGGCAGAGGATGCAAATGTAGTTATGCAAAAAGCAAAAGTTTGTTTAGCACCGATAAGGTTTGGTGCAGGTTTAAAAGGGAAACTGATAGAAGCCATGCAAAACGGAACGCCAAGCGTAACAACAGGTATAGGAGCAGAAGCCATGTATGGAAATTTAGCGTGGAATGGTTTTATAGCAGATAATAAACAAGAGTTTGCCAACAAAGCAGTCCGTTTATATTTGGATAAAAAGATTTGGCGACAGGCTGTAAGCAATGGTTTTGAGATTATAAATACTTGTTATCAAAAAGATAACGCGTTGCTGTTTATTCAAAAACTGAAAGATTTAAAACAATATTTAGCACAGCATCGGAAACGTAATTTTATAGGGAATCTTTTAAACCATCATTCCATGGCGTCCACAAAATTTATGTCTAAATGGATTGAAGAGAAAAATAGAAAGTTCTCTTAGGGAGCTATTCAAAGACCGGTACTTCTAGTATTGGTCTAACGTTTCTTTCTTTCGGAGAGACTTGTCTTGAAAATTAGGAAGACGTTGGAACTGAGACTAAACTAATAAACCGGTAAACTTATTACAAAAGAAGTGCCCTCATTTTCTTTGCTGTAAACAGATAGTTTGCCTCCATGTTGTTCTACTATTTTTTTAGAAATATGCAATCCTAAACCAGTAGATTTTTCACCATTGAACCCTGTGCGGCCGGCTTTAGAGAATTTATTAAATAATTGAGGAAGAAGTGAGTTTGGAATACCAATACCATAATCTTTCACTGTAATCTCTACATTATCGTTGTTCTGATCTAAGATAATGTCAATAGGCGTATCTTTTTTAGAAAATTTTAATCCGTTACTAATTAAATTATCCAAAACGCGTTCAAATTTAGATACGTTGATGTTTACCATAACATCTACATCGTTATTTTTTAAAATAATCTTTCTGACAGTGTTTATCTGCCATTTTTCTAGTTCATCGTTTAAAAAATCCAGAATATTTATTTTTTCTTTGAGTAGTTCCTGTTCTGTTTTTTCAGATTCTATTAAGTCGTTAATGATTTTCTTCGCATGGACGGTAGATTTTAAAATCAGTTTCACTAAATCGGTATCTTTATTCTCGGTTACTAAAATTTCGCTAATACCTTCAATATTATTCAGCGGGTTTCTTAAGTCATGTGCTACAAAAGCCAATATCTCACTTTTCTGTACGTTTAGAAGTTCTATTTCCTGATTTTTTGCTTCAAGTTCTTTCAATTTTACGAAATGCTGCGATTTGTAATAATAACTGTATCTGGAACAGCAAAATAGGAGAGCACCTAAAATAAATGCGCCTGTAATGTTTACCAATTTTTCTGAAATAGCTATATCTCTAAATATTATACTTAGAATAAATACCAATACTATAAAAATAGAAATTCTAAAAATGTGCTTAAATTCTACAGAGAAAAAAAGGCTTACAATTACAATTCCTGCCAGAAAAAGTGTTAAAGTATTTTTGGTGTTGTGGAATGATACAATATAAGAAATAGAATACGTGACCAGTAGTATAAATACAATAAAGGCAATGTTTATTTTAGATTTGTTTGTTACCGACCATTTGTCTGATTTTAAGGCTATTCTGGAGGTAACCAGAAAAAACAGCGAACCACCCAGTTGAACCCAGTTCATCACATCTAGCTCTGTATAATTTTTTAATGTTCTAAAATTATCATTGAAAATAGAACCCAGAATTCTGTTGAAAAAATTGATAGCGAACAAAGCTAAACTTAAAACAGCAACCTGTCTTAAATTTGCTTCTGTGTAATATTCTTTAAAACTTGGCGCAAATCTGTACGACGTTTTATACGTGAAGAACTTTAGCAAAGTGAGCGATTTAGTACACAAATATAAATTAAAATATTTCTTGCGATAACAGTAAAATCACTTTTAGGATAGCTTTTCTAGAGAATACGGGAGTTTATTTTTATATTTAAGAAAAAGGTATTCTCTGTAGGAGATAGATTAATAAAATTAGAAAGTGTTTTCTTGGGGAGGTAAGTCCAATAAAATCTAAAACCTTGCTTGCCGAATAAGCAAACAAGGTTATTTTGGTTTGGATGTGGAATATTTATTTAAGCTAAGCTATAGTGTGTCTCGCTTAATTCTCTTAATTTTTTTGCAGCTTGTTCCGGTGTAATGTCTCTCTGCGGATTTGCCAGCATTTCATAGCCTACCATAAATTTCTTTACCGTGGCAGAGCGCAGTAAGGGAGGGTAGAAGTGCATGTGCCAATGCCATTCTGGGTGTTCTCCATCATTTACAGGGGCTTGGTGTATGCCCGCAGAATATGGAAAAGACGTCTCAAACAAATTATCATATTTTGTAGTGAGAATTTTTAGAATAGCTGCTAAAGATTCTTTTTCTTCATCGTTGAATTCTAAAATGTTAGTTACGTGTCTTTTACTGATGAGCATGGTTTCATAAGGCCATACTGCCCAAAAAGGAACTACTGCAATAAAATGTTTGTTTTCTGTAACTATGCGTTCTTGGGCATTTTGTTCTGTTTCAATATAGTCAGATAGGATGCTTATACCTTTTTTTTGATAATATTCTAAAAATTGGATGCTTTCTTTTGCAGGCTCTACCGGAATACTGCTTTGTGCCCATATTTGTCCATGTGGATGAGGGTTGCTGCAGCCCATGATTTCTCCTTTATTTTCGAAAATCTGTATGTATTTAATCCATGGATTTTCTACAAGTGATTTAAATTCTTCTTGCCAAAGCTCAATAACTTTAATGATTTCTGCTTCAGCCATTTGTGGAAGCGTAAGGTCATGTCTCGGCGAAAAGCAAATAACTCTGCAAATTCCTTTTTCTGCAGTTGCTTGTAATAAACCGGTATTTAAATTTCCGTCTGGCGTATCTTGCAATAACGAAGAAAAATCATTGGTAAATGCATATGGTGCTGTGTAAGACGGATTTATACTGCCATCAGATCGTTTATTTCCAGGACACAAATAACAATTTTCATCATACTGAGGCCTGTTGGCGTTAGGTAAACTTTCTACCTTACCCTGCCAGGGTCTTTTTGTACGGTGCGGAGAAACTAAAACCCATTCTCCGGTAAGTATATTTAATCTTTTGTGTGGATGCTCTTCAAAATTAAAATTCATTCTCTACGCATTAATGGTTATTAACCTTTTACAACTCTGGTTCCGTCTTGTATTTGTGTAATGTAAACGTTCATGCCGATATCCCATTTTTTGAAATAAGCGTCTTTCATCCGTTTAATAATGCCGTCCATTTCAGTTTCTTTGACAAGGGCAATAACGCATCCGCCAAAACCTCCGCCCATCATTCTGGCGCCTAAAATTCCGGGCTCTTTTTTTGCAGTATTAGCAATAAAATCTAGTTCCGGGCAGCTTACTTCGTATAATTCGCTTAGACCTTGGTGTGTTTCGTACATTTTCTGCCCAAAGGCTGCTATATTTTTAGCTTCAAGGTCTTTACAAGCATTTACCAAACGGTTGTTTTCTTCCACCACATATTTACAGCGGTTATAAATATCAGCGCTGGTATCTTGTAAACATTCTTCTACCATTTCAATGGTAGCGTCTCTTAGCGATTTTACGTTTGGATAATTCTGACTGATGATAGATACACCTTCTTCACATTGACTTCTGCGTACATTATATTCAGAAGAACCCAAAGAATGTTTCACCATAGAATCAAATAAAACAATTTTTATTCCTTCCAGTTCAAAAGGCACATATTCATACTCCAGGCTACGGCAATCTAATTTGATTACATGATTTTCTTTGCCGAAAACACTGGCAAACTGATCCATTATACCACACTGTAAGCCAACAAATTCATTTTCTGCCTTCTGTGCTATTTTTACTATTTCTATTTTTTCCAAGCCCAGGTCATAAATATGGTTTAATGAAAACGCTACAGCGCATTCCATAGCCGCAGAAGAAGACATTCCGGCACCTAAAGGTACATCGCCAGAAATAACAGCATTAAAGCCATTAAATTTCCTTCCTGTTTTTAATATCTGGTCTACAACCCCTAGAACAAAGTTTGGCCATCCTGCTTCAGAATAAGCATAGTCTGCAATGTTTGTGATGTGTGTATCATCTAAATCAGCGGCAATAAGGTGTATTTCGTTATCATTTCTTTTGCTTATGGCTATATAAATACCTTTATTGATAGCTGCCGGAAGCACAAATCCCATGTTATAATCTGTATGTTCACCAATAAGATTTACCCTTCCCGGCGAGCAGATAACTATTGGCTCTTCTTTAAAATTCTCTTTGAATACTGAGATTACTAATTCTTGTGGATGTTCCATAGCTTTATTTAAATAGCTGATTATTAATTTTTTGTGTTCTGTATGAATATAGAAAAAATATTCGGCAGAATCTCATTGATTTTTTTTTGAAAATTATGTGAAAGAAATTCCTTAACATTAGATTATTTTACTGAATAATTGGACTATTTTATGTTGATATGAAAAAAAAGAAAAAAGGTTTTTCTGGAGAGCGAATTATTGATTTATCTAGACTGAAAAGAAGGCATATTGGTAAATCTGCATTTTCGCTCACATTTTCTAAAATAGGATATTTTCCAAATGCAGTTTATCAGCATGCAGAAAGCAAAGGCGATAGCTTTTATATATTATTGTATTGCGTTAAAGGATTTGGAAATATTAAAATAGGTGAAGAGGATTTTTCTATAAAAATGGGCGAATTTATAATTATTCCAAAAAACAACGCTTATAGTTATACCGCGAGTATTAAAAATCCCTGGAGTATTTATTGGTTTTTTTTTGATGGTGAAGGGCTTTCTCCTATTTTGGAATTTTACTATCAAAGAAACAAAGGGTTTAAAGGGTATTTGGAATTTAATACAGAGCGTATAGCACTTTTTGATACAATTTACAAGAATCTAAAAAGAGGTTATAGCGAAGATAATTTAATGTTGCTAAATCTTTGTCTGATAAATTTCATCTCGTCTTTAACATTTGCTTTGCCAATTGCCGGTGCAGAGCAGCAGGATAAAGCACAAGATATTGTAAATAAGGCAATAATATTTATGAAGAAAAACGAGAGCAGTAACATAGTTCTGGCAGAATTAGCCTTACAATCCAATCTTTCCGTGTCTCATTTTTCACATGTTTTTAAGAAAAAAACAGGTTTGTCGCCTATAGATTATTTTAATCAAATAAAGATAAAGCGGGCGTGTACCTATTTATCGCATACAGATTTATTAGTTAAAGAAATAGCTTATAAAATTGGAATTCATGATGCTGCTTATTTCTCGCGAATTTTCAGCAAAGTAATGGGAATGTCGCCCCATGCTTACAGAAACGCTGTGAAATAAATTGGTATATGTTTTGTATTAATCTGGATATGTTTAAATAATTAAACTTTATTATGAGGAAAAATCTTTTAAAAATGTTTGCTATAGCAGCTGTAGCAACTTTATATTTTAATCCAATTGATGTAAAAGCACAATCTAATCCAGACGGTACACGCACCAGATTAGGTGTAGGTTTAGGCTTGGGAGTACCTACAAAAGATAATGCAGATTTTGTAATTGCTCCGGACCTTCGTTTACAATACGACCTAGTGGGCAGAACATCATTAACTTTAACAACCGGTTATTACGGATTTTTAGGTAAACCAGAAATTGCCGGAGAAAAAATTGGTTCAGATTTAATTCCATTAAAAGCTGGTGCAAAGTTCTTCTTTGGTAAAACCTTTTATTTTCAGCCAGAAATAGGCGTTGCCTTTTCTACAAAATCTAATCATGGAACACCATTTGTTTGGGCACCTAATGTAGGCTACGCAAATGAAAAATGGGATTTAGGCTTAAGATACGAGGGATTTGAATATGACGGTGGAAGTAATGGTATGGTGGCGTTAAGAGCAGCATATTCTTTTAATCTTTCAAAATAAGCACAGGTTCATTTTTTCATTTAAAAAGCCCTTTAAAAAGGGCTTTTTTTGTGCTTCAAATTAAAATCTCCAAATTTTTGCTTATAATTGAAGATTGCTAAAATTCTATTTCAAAATTTTACATTTCACGGATATTTGAAATTGAAACTTAACAAGAATTATATTTTGATTTTTTAATTTTGTTGCACAATACCAATATATATGTTAGAAACAGCAGAGCTTAAAGTAAACGGCCAAGTTTTTCAATTACCTATTATAGAGGGGACAGAAAATGAGAAGGCAATTGATATCTCCAGATTAAGAGAAGAAACGGGTTATATAACACTAGATAACGGTTTTAAAAATACAGGTGCAACGAAAAGTGCTATTACATTTTTAGATGGCGAAAAAGGAGTCTTAAAATACAGAGGCTATTCTATTGAAGAGCTTGCAGAAAAATGTTCTTTTATTGAAGTAGCTTATCTATTAATATACGGAGACTTACCTACACAGGCTCAGGTAGATAAATTTCAGAAAGAAATAAATAAGCACACACTAATTCATGAAGATATGAAGAAATTCTTTGACGGATTTCCTTCAAAATCTCACCCAATGGGGCAATTATCTTCTTTAGTATGTTCTTTATCTTCTTTTTATCCAGAATCTTTAAATCCGCACCAAAGTAAAGAAGAGCAGGAAATTACCATCATCCAGGTTTTGGCTAAGATGACAACTATTGTTTCATGGATTTACAAAAAATCTTTAGGCCATCCTGTTATCTATCCTTTAAATAGGTTAGATTATGTTTCTAATTTCTTGAACATGACTTTTGGTAGCCCAAAAGAGGATTACGAGTTAGATCCAATTGTTGTTGATGCCTTAAACAAAATATTAATTTTACATGCAGATCACGAGCAAAATTGCTCTACATCTACTGTAAGAATTGTAGGTTCTTCAGATTGTAATTTATACGCGTCTATTTCTGCAGGTATTTCTGCTTTATGGGGCCCATTACATGGCGGTGCAAACCAGGCGGTTATAGAAATGCTGGAGCAAATTAAGAACGATGGTGGAGATGTTGATAAATGGGTAGCAAAAGCTAAAGATAAGAATGATCCTTTCCGTTTAATGGGATTTGGACACCGTGTTTATAAAAACTTTGATCCGAGAGCTAAAATTATTAAAAAAGCCTGCGATGATGTTTTGGCAAAATTAGGTATTGATGATCCAGTTTTAGAAATTGCCAAGAAACTGGAAGAAGTTGCCTTAAATGATCCGTATTTTGTAGATAGAAAGTTATATCCAAACGTAGATTTCTATTCAGGTATTATTTACAGAGCCTTAGGTTTTCCAACGGATATGTTTACAGTGCTTTTTGCTTTAGGACGTTTACCTGGATGGATTGCACAATGGAAAGAAATGAGAGATAATAAAGAGCCTATCGGTCGTCCTCGTCAGATTTATGTAGGGGAGAAAGAGAGGGTTTATGTTGATTTACAATCCAGATAAAAATAACTAATGATATAACAAACGGCATAATTTTAATTATGCCGTTTTTTTATGGATTAAAAGTGTTAATATTTTTTTCTATAAACTCTTTTCCCTGAAGTTCTCTTTCTCTGGCCAGGAGTAAATTAACTGTAAGCGGATATAGCTCTGTTTTAAATTGTTCGTATTCGTTTTTTAGAATAGCCAAATTAGTTTCAATCTTTGCCATAGTATTGATTGATTCGTTAATGATATATTTCTGCCACTCTTCGCTAATGTAAATATTGTCAGAGTCAATTTTAATTTTAAAATGTATTTTGCCTTTATCTAGCTCAAAGCTGCCTGGTAAATCAACACAATCTTTTGCTGGTTTGAGATTTAGTATTTCATGATTTCCATCAAACGGAACAGTAAATATAGCTATAGCTTTTTGACTGCCGTCTTCCTCGCGTTCAAGCTTTATTTCAGAATCTGTCTGGTCTTTTAAAAGTACCGGTACGGTAAATTCAAAATCCTGAACTATAGATTTCGCTTTCTCCTCAATATCATTGTTGCTTGTTTTTACACTTTTTACTTCTTTTATAGAATTTCGGATTACCGCTGTAGCAAAATCTTCAAATTTTAGTTTATCAAATAATTTCATAGTCATAGTAGATTTTTATTAACGGAAGCTATTATTGTACCACGTTTTATCTGTCAAATAAATTTTCCTGTTGATTTTGGGTTGAAGCTTCTATTCTTGCCTGATTAACCAGTAGATGCGCCAGTCGGGTAGGTTCTGGAATGCGGTGCTTTATGATACAGCTTTTAATGATTTCTATACTTTGAGATGTATTTATACGATGGCCAGGAGAAATAAATAAAGGCTTACAGTTAGGTTTAGAGCGCAATACCGTCCCAATAATTTCATCTTTATCAAACAGCGTACTTGTAGCAAATTGTTCGTTTGCCGGCTCGGTATAAGTTCCAAATAAACGGCTTTTTCCACAACCAATGGTAGGGAAATCTGTAATTAATCCAAAATGTGTAGCAATGCCCAATCGTCTTCTATGTGCAATACCTTGTCCGTCTAATACCAGTAAATCTGGTTTTATATTTAAGTTTTCAAAAGCCTTTATTACCGATGGTATTTCTCTAAAAGCCAGTAAACCTGAGATGTATGGAAATTTACTTTTGGATATGACAACAGCAGAATCAATTATCTGGAGTTCTGGATAACTGAGGACAACAATGCCTGCATATACAGTTTCTTCGTATTTATTGAACGATATATCTGCACCGGCAATGGTTTTGATAGGCTTATCAAGTTCTTGAATTTTTATTTTGCCTTTTAATTGGTTTTGATAAGCAATAGCTTCTGAAGGACTTAAATTATCGTATTCTGCAACATTCATAACATTAGCTATAAGCAATTTGAAAGCCAGATTCTTAGTAGTATGAAATTTTGGATGAATTATTGTACGGCTAAATTGTCTATCAATAATATATTATCTATGAAAAAGCCTGAAAATTTGAATGAAGTAGAAAATCTGAATGAAAACGAGCTGGCAAGTACGCCGAATAAAGATTCAGAAGAAAGGGTAGGAAAAGATGTAGAGCGTAGAATAGAAACTCCACAGTTCCCGCTGGAAGATGATGAAATTCCAGATTCTGATAATCCGTCGGATGATATAGAAACTATAGCTCCATAGTTATGGATCTCAGTAGCAAAATATTTATCTATTCACCTATAAAAACAGTTTTATGAAAAAGTTAAGTTTAATTGCGGCAGCAATATGTATGGCAGTATTTGTTTACACCAGCACATTAAATGCTTTTGTGTATGCAGAAGCTAGCGAGGGCAATTCTGTATTGAGACAGGATACTGTCCGTACACCAAGCGACACAAGTAAAAAACCAAGAATTCCAATTCCTACGGAACCAATACCCACGCCAATTCCGGTTCCTGAGAATCCGAGTCCAACGCCAGTTCCACCAAAAGAGCCGTTGCCAAGTCCAACGCCAACAAAACCAAGTCCAAACCCTGTTCCAACGCCAACTGACCCAGTACCAAAGCCAATGTGAAATAAAACAAAAAACCGGAATTGTTCCGGTTTTTTTGTTTCATAAGGTGCTGTTGTATTTAAATATGTTTTCTAAATATGGTATTTGCATCAAGTTTTATCTATAATCTTTCTAACAAAGAATTCAGCTCCTTCGGATTGTATTTGAATGCATCCTTTAGATGGTTTAACATCATAAGCTTCATTTACTAAAATGTTGTTGTATTGTTGCTAGAGATAGAAAACTGATTATATAAAAACAATTGTAATAGATTGATTAATGAGCTTAATTGCTGTAGGCTGGGCAGAAATAGATTTGTAAATCTCATCACTTAAGTCTGATAATTATTCATCTTGTTTTCCGCTATTTAATCATCCTGATTTGGGAGAGGGATTGATTATTAAAGGAGAGAAAGGATATCATAAAATGTATCTATTCCTTGTGTTTTTAGCTTTCAATCCTCAGGCCTAGCAGTTTGAGATATTGTGTCTCACAATACAAATTCTTGTAGTTGGTGTCTAATTTGTGATTATTAATTGAATTCAGGTTTGTTGTAATGTTGTTGGGCGGACCTTATAGTAGACTTCTTCGGGTCAAGTCCACTAAATTAGTGGACTTGACCCGAAGAAGGTGCTTGGAGATCTGGTAATATAAAGGAGTTAATAAACTCAAGTTGTTAGTTAGGTGTTTTTTATTTAGTGTAAAAGCGAAGATAAACAAGGTGATTGTTTTATTTGGAAATTAACACAGAATCTCAGGCTAAAAAGCCAGGGTAGAATGAAATCATGTTTAATGATTTGGACAGGGCTTAATATATGGTAGAGACTAAAAATTAAAATAATAAGTTTGCAACTCATTAAAAGTCTATGGTTTATTTCTATTAATTTAAAGAGGTTAATCTAATCTTTCTAACAAAAAGCTCAGCTCCTTCGGATTGTATTTGAATGCGTCCTTTAGATGGTTTAACATCATAAGCTTCATTTACTAAAATGTTGTTTAAGTACGATTTTATGGTGTTGCCTTTAACTATACATTTTATTTTATTCCACTTTCCAACTGGTTTTTCCACATCATTTTTTCCTCTGTAACCAAGTTCGTCTTTCCAATCAGGATCCCTATTTAGCCAATTAATTCTGCCTTTATTAATGGTTATAGGTTTCCCGTTAGGGTGGAAGACACCAACGCCATTTTGTAGTTCCTCGGCTATTTTACTGGTTATAGAAAATTTATCAGTTTTGTCGCCTACAACAATAAAATCTCCTGTACCTCCTTCAATAATATTATATTCTATACTATGCATCCAAATTCCACTTGCACCGCCATCAACACCTTGAGAATGTAAAAGTAAACCACTATCCATTGCTTTGGTAGCTCTTGCACCATAAGTTTTTTTCCCCCATTTAAATTCCATTTCAATGATATAATTCTCAAATTCCTGATTTGTAGTTATGCATCCCCATTCTTCTCCTGAAATATGAATGGTTTTGTTTTTAACAGTAAAGACTTTTTTAGGGTCATTATTCACCCCTCTGTTCTTTAAGAAAGTATACCAGCCGTCTAAATTTTTACCATTAAATAAATTAAGGTGTTTTTTGTTTTTAGAAGCAGCAGTTACTTGTGCGAATGATTTATTTATAAAAACAAAGTTTAAGGTAATTATGCTTAAGAATATAATGCTGTTTTTGATTTTTAATCCCATGCTTTAGTAATAAAATTAATCTAGTTTTTATCAAAGATAATAGGTAACAATGCTGCAGTCCATAAGTCCTAAACCTACAACAGCAACTTTTATATGTTTAGTTTCTATATTTTGTTAATCTATTAGTTAGTAAGTAGCTCTCCCTCCGGATAAGTCAAATGTAAAAGCGGTTGTAAAACTTGTGTTTTTATTTACAATAAATAAAGCTGTATTTACAGCTTCCTCTAGGCTTCCGCAACGTTTCATCGGAATTTTATCGGTCATATATTTAACTTGCCCTGCAGGCATTGCATCTACTAAAGCGGTTTGTATTACCGCAGGAGCCAGTGCATTTACAGTGATATTTGTTTCGGCGTATTCTTTTCCTTGTACCTTCGTCATGCCTATAACGGCTGCTTTAGATGCGGAATAAGCCAACATGCCAGCATTGCCTTCTTTTCCTGCTATAGATGCAATATGTAAGATTCGGCCATAATTTTGCTGGAGCATTTTTGGTAAAACATATTTTGATGTAAACCATGCTCCCATAAAATTAATGTCGAATACCTTGCGCAAGTTTTCGGTTTCAACATTGTGGCTTTTAATATTAGTATTTCCTGTAATCCCGGCGCTATTTATAAGAATGTCTATTCTTTTAAAATGGGTAAAAACTTTTTCGATACTTTTTTGAACATCAGTTTCTTGAGCAACATTAACTTTAATAAAAAGTGTATCCTCAGGAAATTGATTTTTCAATTGTTCGAGCTTTTCCAAATTCAAGTCTAATAATGCTAAGCGGGCACCGTTTTTGGCTAATTCCTCCGCTATAGCTAGTCCTAAACCAGATACAGCGCCAGTTATTATTGCAACTTGATTAGTGAATGTTTTGGACATTTTACAAATATATAGTGTTAAGTCTTTGATTGAGTTTATAATAAGATGTTTGAGTGTAATTGAAACACTGATGAACCAAAACTATTTATTAGGAACTATATATTTAATAATATTAGTAAATAAAATTATGAGAACGTTCTCGAATAGGTGTGTATCTATTATTATAGAATGCTTTGTAAAAATATAAATTAGAGTAGCCGTAATTTATATTACAATTAATTTTTTGAGAAAATACTGAAATCCTTCGATAGCGTTCTCGATGATTTTGTTATCCCAAAACTCAAACTTCTAAGTTCTAATATTTATTTTCGAATTAAGCATTCCACTTTATAAGACTTATTCTTATATAACCAGGTGGTTGCAATAAATTGACTTATAATAGGCTGTTTATGGTTTACACCTTAAACTCCTCTTAAATCAACCAATATGCCAACAGATAAACTTTTCCAAAAATACTCAAGAAAGAGCATAGGCCAAAGAAAAACAGAGTCTCATGATATTTTCTTAAAAAAGATGGATGGTGCAGGTTCAACCAATAGCCCTGTTGGTAAAAGTAAGTTAACTTTATCTGCCCCAGGTCAGGTTTTAAGAATAGATGCCGGTTTAAGTCCATATATCGGAGAATGGACAGATACAGAGGTTATTCACCTTTTAAAACGTACAAGTTTTGGTAATCGTAAATCAGCTGTAGATCATTTAGTCTCTTTAGGTAGTGCTTCTGCGGCAATAGATTATATTACAGATTTAACAAATAAATCAGTTCCTGCACACCCTAGCGCTACACCATTAAATCATTATCAAAATATAGCTGCAAATACAGTAGATAGTACAACTTCTTATGGAGAAGATTGGACAAAAGTTAATTTGCCTTACCCACTTGGCGCTTCAGACTCTCTAGTTAATAGCCATAGATTATATGGATTGCAGTTCTGGAATTGGGGGGTTTGGTTAAATGATGAACACGTCATTCGCGAGAAAATGGTTAACTTCTGGTATCATTTCATACCAGTAGAGTTTATAAGTTTAAGGTCATCATATTATAACGCAGCTACAATGTGCAGCGATTATATGACCATGTTTAGAAATAATGCTCTAGGCAATTTTAGAACCATTATTGCAGAAGTAACCAAATCTGCAGCTATGTTGCATTATTTGGGTAACCAGAACAGTACAGCTTCTGCTCCAAATGAGAATTATGCGAGAGAACTATTAGAATTATTTACCATTGGTAAAAATCCTCAAAATTACACCGAACAGGATGTACAAGCAGCCGCCAAAGTACTTTCAGGGTGGCGGATGAATGGTGGTGTTAGAGCTTCTTACCCTTGGCCTATTGTTTTTGAACCTAGCCGGCATAATAGAAGTGATAAAACTTTTTCTTCATTCTTCAATCATACAACTATCCAGTATAAAGCAGGGGCAAGTGGTGCCGAGGAACTAGATGAGATGTTTGATATGCTGTTTCAATATCAGGGAATAGCAATAGCAAAATATATCTGCACCAGGCTTTACAGATTCTTTGTTTATTATATCGTTGATGAAGAAACAGAATCGACCATTATAACACCATTAGCTAATCAATTAATTAGTGAGAATTGGGAAATAAAACCAGTTATAAAAACACTTTTAAAAAGTCAACATTTTTTTGATACGGCCAATAGAGGGGTTATGATTAAAAGTCCGTTTGATTTGCTGGCAGGTATATTAAATACATTTGATGTAAATACAACAGACCCTAATGCAGATATTTATACTCAATATAGATATTGGCAGTACTTTAACGATTATTCGAAAAAAAATTTAGAACAGGAAGTAGGAAATGTGCCTGATGTTTCGGGCTGGAAAGCATATTACCAGGAACCTGCTTTTTATCAAAACTGGATCAATGCAAACAGCATTCAGAAGAGAGATATTATTATAGATTATCTAATCAGGGGTTCGTCGGGTGTAGGAACTTTTAAATTCGTTATAGATGGAGTTAAGTTTCTAAAACAATTTGAAAACAGTATTCAGTTAGATCCTAATAAGGTGTTGTCGGTATTTATCAAATACTCACTTCCCTTGCCTTTACCACAAGTTAACGTTACAGAAATCAAAACACAAACATTATTAGCAAACCAAACTAACGATAATTATTGGACAACTGCCTGGCAAAACTATTTAACGAATCCTAATACAACAAATACCAAGGTTGTTAATGATAGATTAAAGGCGCTGTTGAATGCCTTATTAAGGTTAGCAGAGTTTCAATTGATGTAAGCGGAATTACTTTATGAAAAGAAAAGATTTTATTAAAAACTTATCCTTAGCCAGTATTCCATTAATGTTTAAGGGAATTCCTGTTTATTCGATGGATACTTTTTCAGACCCTGTTTTAGAAGTTTTTAGTTCGTTAAACGCCAGTTCGGATAATATACTTGTAATTATACAATTAAACGGCGGGAATGATGGATTAAATACAGTTTTGGCTTTAGATAAATATTCTATTTTAAGTAATGCAAGGCCAAATATTTTAATACCTGAAAACAAAGCACTTTCATTAACAGATAACCCTACAACGGGGCTACATCCATCAATGGTAGGGATGCAGAGTTTGTATAACGATGGGAAGATGGCTATCATACAAGGAGTTTCTTATCCTAATCCTAATTTTAGTCATTTTCATGCACAGGATATTTGGTTTTCGGGTGCAGGTGCAATTGGAGTAACCGGAACTGGTTGGTTAGGACGTGGTTTAGATAAAAAATATCCTAGCTATCCGGAGGGTTATCCAAATACCTCTCATCCTGATCCGGCTGCTATTCAAATTGGGGGAGTAACGCCATTATCTTTACAGGGGCCAACCGTAAATATGGGCTATAATGTGCCGAACCCCTCCGAATTAAAAAATATTTTAAACGAAAGTCCGGGAGATGTTCCAAATAACGATTATGGAAATGAATTGGCATTTTTAAGGCTAATGAAATCTCAAAGTAATGAGTATGCTGATAAAATTTCTGCAAGTTACAATGCTCAAAATACGCTGTCAAGTCAATACCCCGCATCAGGGAACTCTTTAGCCACACAATTACAAATTGTAGCAAGGCTAATAGGAGGAGGTTTAAGTACTCCGGTATATATAGTAAATCACGAAAATTCATTTGATACTCACATTAAGCAAGTAGAAGAAGGTAATAGCCTTGCAGGAGACCATGCTGTTTTTTTAGAGAAATTATCTGTAGCGATTAGCGCTTTCATGAACGATTTAACCCTGATGAATAAAGCTGATAAAGTTATAGGGATGACTTACAGTGAGTTTGGAAGAAGGGTAGTTAGTAACCAAAGTGATGGGACAGACCACGGTACAGCAGCACCTATGTTTGTTTTCGGTACAAAAATAAACCCAGGGATGTACGGCGTTTCGCCAGATATACCCAATACGCCTAACGTAAATACACAAGTAAACACCCAGCATGATTATAGGCAGGTTTATACAACTATTATGCAAAACTGGTTGGGTATTAGTAAAACAGATAGCGACCAGGTATTGTATGGCGAATATCAAAAAATAAATTTTATCAATTCTGGTACTTCACCAGAGCCATTACCAATAGATAAAATTCAGCTTTCTTTAAAAAGAAATAGAGAGCAAGAAGAATTGGCTTTTGTTGTTTACTCTAATCATTACTATGATAAATTTCAGGTAGAAATATCTGTAAATGGAAAAGATTTTGAATTGTTTAAAGAGGTATTACAAATTACAAATGAAAATCTAAAAGATTATTTCTGTAAAATTTACAAAAGAAATGAGTCTAGAGTATATTATAGAATAAAAGGAATAAGTAAACAGCAAGAAATTTCATTTTCAAATGTTGTTGTAGTTAAAAATGAAGACAAGCAGTTTTTACGTATTTATCCTAACCCTATAATAGATTATAAATTTTATATCGAATTTCTAGAAAAGCCTAATAAAAATGTACTTGTAGAAGTTTTCGACACTAGAGGTGCAAAATTATATTATAACCAATACCAAAGCAACAATAGAATTAGTGTTGAGTTACCAGATATGTTTGATTCAAATAAAGTGTATTTGGTGAGAATTGCTTTTGATACGGAAGTAGTTACAGAGAAAGTTTTCTTTCAATAAGGACGTTTGATACTGAAAAATTAAATGACTTTATTTTCAATCGTCTTTAATGGGAATTAATCTGAATATATCTAATATTTTTTTAAACTAAATAATCTATTAATGAACAGAAGAAATCTATTAAAAACCCTAAGTTTTACAGTTGGAGCAAGCGTA
>PJUF01000445.1_pt1 | contig 29828 bp, 24 predicted proteins | sample 1512191 | NCBI WGS metagenome assembly PJUF01 (sample SAMN08177673, study PRJNA422409) | Feces metagenome, whole genome shotgun sequencing project. | isolation source: Chicken feces (3) enriched on wood chips | host: Gallus gallus | place: USA: Madison | collected 2015-01-15 | reverse complement strand
GAGGCGACATGCCGGCGCGCTTCGCCATTCGACGCAGCCAGGCCGGCCTTCACAAGCGCATTGAGCACGCCGATGCCGGCGGCCAGCTCGGCATGCGTCACTTCCGCCGTTGGCAGCGACAGGTCGAGCTTGCCCGTTTCGAATGTTGCCCGCGCCGTCTCGGCCGCGCCTTCCGCGGCCTCGCGGCCACGGATCATCGCGGTCACTTCGGTGGCAAGGCGCTTCTTGGCCTCGTTGATATCGTCTGCAACGATGCGGGCGATCTCGTCGAGCGGCAGCGTGGTGTAGAGCTTGAGGAAGCGCTCCACGTCCGCATCCTCGGTATTGCGCCAATACTGCCAGAAATCATAAGCCGAGAGCATGTCGGCATTGAGCCAGATCGCGCCGTTGAGCGACTTGCCCATCTTGGCGCCCGATGCGGTCGTCAGCAGCGGCGAGGTCAGCGCGTAGAGCTGCGGCGTCCCCAGGCGATGCCCGAGGTCGATGCCGTTGACGATATTGCCCCACTGGTCCGAGCCGCCCATCTGCAGCCGCACGCCATAGCGCTGGTTGAGCTCCACGAAATCGTAGGCCTGCAGGATCATGTAGTTGAACTCGAGGAAACTCAGCGACTGCTCGCGATCGAGCCGCTGCTTCACCGAGTCGAAGGAGAGCATCCGGTTGACCGAAAAATGCTGGCCGACATCGCGCAGGAATTCGAGGTAGTTGAGCGGCAGCAGCCATTCGGCATTGTTGACCATCAGCGACTTGCCGTCGTCGAAGTTCAGGTAGTTGGCAAAGACCTGCTTGATGCCGTCGATGTTCGACTGGATCATCTCGGGCGTCATCAGCTTGCGGGCTTCGTCCTTGAACGAAGGGTCGCCCACCATGCCCGTGCCGCCACCCATCAGCGCCACGGCGCGGTGGCCTGTCTTTTCGAGCCAGTGCAGCATCATGATCTGGATCAGGCTGCCGACATGGAGCGAGGCGGCCGTGGGGTCGAAGCCGATATAGGCCGTGACCGACTCGGTGGCGAAAAGGTTATCCAGCCCCGCATCGTCGGAAGTCTGGTGGATGAAGCCGCGCTCCGAAAGCGTGCGCAGGAAGTCGGATTTGTATTCGAACTTGGTCATTTGAACCACTGAAGCCTTGTGAGACCTCATGGTGAGCGTCCTGAGCGTGTCGAAGGACGAACCACGAGGTCGGTACACTCGGAACCTCGTCCTTCGACATAGTGAGCTTGTCGAACTATCAGGACGAGGTTCCCCGAATGACCGTCTCAATTGCGCTTTCTAGTTAGCGCCCGCCACCGTCCGCGATCTCCTGACGGCGACGGTCGAGATATTCGGCGCAGCGCGTCGTCAGCTCGTCGATTTTGCCTTCATAGAAATGGTTGGCGCCTTCCACGATCTGCTGCTCGATAGTGATGCCCTTCTGCGTCTTGAGCTTGTCCACCAGCTTCTGCACCGACGTCGGCGGCGCCACCCGATCCTTGTCGCCATGGATGATCAGGCCCGAAGACGGGCAGGGGGCGAGGAACGAGAAGTCGTAGAGGTTCTCCGGCGGCGATACGGAAATGAAGCCTTCCACCTCCGGGCGACGCATGAGGAGCTGCATGCCGATCCAGGCACCGAAGGAGAAGCCGGCAATCCAGCAGCCGCGCGATTCCCGGTTGATGATCTGCAGCCAGTCGAGCGCCGCGGCGGCGTCAGAAAGCTCGCCGATGCCGTGGTCGAACACGCCCTGCGACCTGCCGACGCCGCGCGAATTGAAGCGCAGGACCGAAAAGCCGCGCTCGGCGAACATATAGAAGAGATTATAGACGATCTGGTTGTTCATCGTCCCGCCGAACTGCGGGTGCGGATGCAGCACGATGGCGATCGGAGCATTGGGCTCCTTGCCTGGCTGGTACCGGCCTTCCAGACGCCCTTCCGGGCCGTTGAAGATCACTTCTGGCATGGGATTGATCGGCCTTTTCTGGCTCTGTCCTTTTGGTGTCTCCGGGCGGTCGCCTGAGGGTGCGCACGGCTTGACTAAGCGCGGCACGCTCCCTAAAACATGGGTCCGAAACACCAGTTTAGAATTATTCGAAACTCGGTTTTCAGGCCGCAAGCGGCCTGTTGGAGCGCCCCTTGTAATGAAGTTGGGCGTAAAAATTCAAGAAGTGTTTGATTGCGCGGGCGCGGAAGCGTCCTGCGGGCAGCATGGGAGCAATGTCGGGCGCGCAGGTGTCCGGAAAAGACGATGGCGAGACAGGCGGTCTATCTCGATCACAATGCAGCATCCCCGCTTCGTCCTGAAGCGCGGGCGGCTTTGCTCGCCGCGCTCGATCTTGTGGGCAATCCATCGTCCGTTCACGGCCACGGCCGCGCCCTGCGCAACCTGATCGAAACCGGTCGCCAGGAGGTGGCGCGCCTTGCCGGTGCAGAGCCGCGCCAGGTGGTGTTTACCGGCTCGGCGACCGAAGCCATCACCCAGGCTATCGTCGGCGGCACGCGGACATTCGAGGCAGGCGCCGTCGCCTTGAGCACGGGGGAGCATGCCGCCGTCTTGAGGGCAGCGGAAGCAACGGGCCTGCCGCTCTGGACATTCGGTCTCGATGCGGACGGCCGCATTGATCTTGATCAATTGGCCTCTGTTCTTTCGAGAGCCGATGCGGAAGGCGTCAGCCTCCTCGTTGCTGTGCACTGGGTCAATAACGAGACCGGCGTCGTCCAGCCCATCGAGCGCATCAACGCCATGGTCGGGCCCACGCGTCACACTCTGTTCATCGACGGGGTCCAGGCCTTGGGCAAGTTGCCTCTGGATTTCGCCGCCACCGCACCCGATATGATGGCTATAAGTGGTCACAAGATCGGCGCTCCGGCCGGCATCGGCGCGCTTCTGGTCAAGGCCCATGCCGACACTGTCCGCCTGATCCCCGGCGGTGGCCAGGAGCAAGGCCGCCGCGGCGGCACCGAATCTGCCGCCCTGATCGCCGCCTTCGGCGCTGCCGCCCAGGCATCAGGCTACGATTGCGCGGCGATGCAGGCCCTGACCGCGCATGTCGAGACCGGTTTGCGCGCTCTGGCGCCCGATGTGGTGATCTTCGGGCAGGGTGCGAACCGTATCGGCAATGTTACCAATTTCGCCGTCCCGGGCCTGGGCAATGCCACGGCCATGATGGCGCTGGACCTGATGGGCCTGTCCCTGTCTTCGGGTTCGGCCTGTTCGTCGGGCAAGGTCGGCGCCAGCCACGTGCTGGCCGCCATGGGCGTCAGCCGCGACCTTGCAAACTGCGCCCTGCGCGTCAGCTTCGGCTGGAATTCTACCCTGGCGGACGCGGACTCGTTTCTCGCCGGTTTCGAGACACTTCTGTCCCGCCAGCGGCGAGACGGAAAAGCGGCCTGATCGGTCGCACGACAAGACTTCGTTCGCGACGGCCTTGAACCGTCGAGGGACATAAAGGAGAAGCCGTATGGCGGACTACGATATCCCGACCCTCAAGGAAGAGATCGACCGGGAAACCGTCGAGCAGGTGCTGGCGCTCGACGTCGACAAGTACAAATACGGCTTCGAAACCGAAATCGAGTCCGATGTCGCCCCGATCGGGCTGACCGAAGACACGATCCGCTTTATCTCCGCCAAGAAGGAAGAGCCCGAATGGATGCTGGAATGGCGTCTTGAGGCCTTCCGCCGCTGGCAGACCATGGAGGAGCCCAACTGGGCGAAGGTCCACTATCCCAAGATCGATTTCCAGGGCATCAGCTACTACGCGGCGCCCAAGAGCTTCACCGGTCCCAAGAGCCTCGACGAGGTCGATCCGGAACTGCTGCGCACTTATGAAAAGCTCGGCATTCCGCTCAAGGAACAGGCCATCCTGGCGGGCGTCCAGGGCGCCGCCGAATCCGTGGGCACGCCCTTCGGCGCCAATGTCGCCGTGGACGCCGTCTTCGACTCCGTTTCGGTCGTCACCACTTTCCGCTCGGAACTGGCCAAGCAGGGCATCATCTTCTGCTCGATCTCCGAGGCTATCCGCGAATATCCGGACCTCGTCCGCCAGTATCTAGGCTCGGTCGTTCCGGTCTCGGACAATTACTATGCCACGCTTAATTGCGCAGTCTTCACCGACGGGTCCTTCGTCTACATCCCGAAGGGCGTCCGCTGCCCGATGGAATTGTCGACCTATTTCCGCATCAACGAGAAGAAGACCGGCCAGTTCGAGCGCACGCTGATCATCGCCGATGACGACAGCTACGTCTCTTATCTCGAGGGCTGCACTGCCCCCATGCGCGACGAGCACCAGTTGCATGCAGCCGTGGTGGAACTGGTCGCCCTCGACAATGCCGAGATCAAGTACTCCACCGTCCAGAACTGGTATCCGGGCGACAAGAACGGCAAGGGCGGCATCTACAATTTCGTCACCAAGCGTGGCGACTGCCGTGGCGTCAATTCGCACATTTCCTGGACACAGGTGGAAACCGGTTCGGCCATTACCTGGAAGTATCCCAGCTGCATCCTGCGCGGCGACGGTTCGCGCGGCGAGTTCTACTCGATCGCCATTTCCAACGGCTACCAGCAGGTCGATAGCGGCACCAAGATGATCCACCTGGGCAAGAACACGTCCAGCCGCATCATCTCCAAGGGCATCGCCGCCGGCTTCTCGGACAATACCTATCGCGGCCAGGTCTCCGCCCATGCCAAAGCGAAGAATGCCCGCAATTTCACCCAGTGTGACTCGCTGCTGATCGGCGACAAGTGCGGCGCCCACACGGTTCCCTATATCGAGAGCCGCAACGGCACCGCCGTCTTCGAGCATGAGGCGACCACGTCCAAGATTTCCGACGACCAGATGTTCTACTGCATGCAGCGCGGCCTTTCCGAAGAGGAAGCCGTGGCGCTGATCGTCAACGGCTTCGTCCGCGACGTGCTGCAGCACCTGCCGATGGAATTCATGGTCGAAACCCAGAAGCTGATTTCCATTAGCCTCGAAGGCAGTGTGGGATGAGCCAGCGCTCAACACCAATCGTCACTTTGGCGGATTTGCAGCTCGTACCGTTCGAGCAGGGCAGTCTGTATAAGGGAGCGGACGCATCATTCAGCGCGCAACTGGGCCTCAAGGCCTTGGGTGTCCGCTATAATGAGGTCGCGCCCGGCAAGGCCAGCACGCCCTTCCACAATCATCATGTGGAAGAGGAACTGTTCGTCATTCTCGAAGGCGAGGGGACCTATCGCTTTGGTGCCGAACGCTATGCCTTCAAGGCTGGTGATGTTCTCGGTGCCCCTAATGGCGGCCAGGACACGGCGCATCAGATCCTCAATACCGGATCGGTGACCCTCAAATATCTGTCCATGGCCAACAATGCCGACACCGAGGTCTGCGAATATCCGGACTCGGGCAAATTCCAGGTGTCGAGCCGCTCTTCGGCTACCCGTCGCCTCCGCCACTGTGGCCGCGAAGGCCAGAACCACCTTGATTATTGGGACGGCGAGCCGGGCGCCTGAGCGCCGCCAGCCGATCTTTCCGAAATTGGAGACCGAAATGACCACGCCCGTTCTTGAAATCCGCAACCTGCATGCCCGCATCGAGGAGCGCGAAATCCTCAAGGGAGTGAACCTCATCATTCCGCCCGGCGAAGTGCATGCCATCATGGGCCGTAACGGCTCGGGCAAGTCGACGCTGAGCTATGTTCTGGCCGGCAAGGAAGACTATGAGGTCACCGAAGGCGAGATCCTGCTCAACGGCGAGAACATCCTCGAAATGGAGCCCGACGAGCGCGCCGCTGCCGGCTTGTTCCTCGCCTTCCAGTACCCGATCGAAATCCCGGGCGTCGCGACCATGACCTTCCTCAAGGCTGCGCTCAACGCCCAGCGCAAGGCGCGCGGCGAGGAGGAGCTCAAGACCCCGGATTTCATGCGTCTGGTCAAGGAAGCGGGCGCGCAACTCAATGTCGATAGCGACATGCTCAAGCGCCCGCTCAATGTCGGTTTCTCCGGCGGTGAAAAGAAGCGCGCCGAGATCATGCAGATGGCGCTGCTCAAGCCGTCGCTGGCCGTGCTCGACGAAACCGATTCCGGCCTCGACATCGACGCGCTTCAGGTCGTGTCCAAGGGCGTCAACGCCCTGCGCGACGGCCAGCGCTCCATGCTGGTCATCACCCACTACCAGCGCCTCCTCAACCACATCGTCCCCGATGTCGTGCACGTCTTCTCCGACGGACGCATCGTGGAAAGCGGCGACAAGGATCTGGCGCTCAAGCTCGAAGCCGAAGGCTATGCCAATTACGGCGGTGAGGCAGCCTGATGCGCCCGAACTTTCCCGTAAGGCTCGGTCCTGCCGAAGAGACTCTGATCGACCAGCTCAAGTCGGTTGGTGCCGACCAGGCCGCCGAGCGCATCACCGTAGCCGGCCTGCCGACCCGCCGCGTCGAGTCCTATCACTATACCGACCTCAAGACCCTGCTGCGCGCCATCCCGGCGCTCGGGCAGCCGGCCAACGAGGCCAGCGCCCCGGCTTTGCGCATCCCGGGCGCCTATAGTCTGATGATCGCCAACGGTGTCATCCAGAACGCGGCAACGGCACCCGCAGGGGTCATTGTCGGCGAAGCGCATGGCGGCGTTCTCTCCACGCGCGATGACGTCATCGTCAACATCGGCAACGCCCTTGCCAAAACCGCGCTGACGCTGACGCTCGAAAACAGCGTCGATCCGGTCATCCAGATCGAGCGCCGCATCGAGGGCGAAGCCGCTCACGTCGCCGATGCTCTGAAGGTATTCGTCGCCGACGGCGCCTCGGCAACCATCATCGAGACCTTCTCCGGTTCCGATGCTGCCCATGTCGGCAATCATGCAAGCTATATCGCCTTGGGCAAGAACGCGGTCCTCACCCATATCACCCTCGATCTGAGCGCTACGGGTGTGAGCCACTTCGCCACAAACGAGTATCATCTCGCCGATGGAGCAAGGCTCCGCACGCTGATCATCCATGCCGGCGCCAATCTCGCCCGCACCCAGCTATACCCGACACTAAGCGGCGCCGGAGCGCATGCCGATGTCACCGGGCTAAATCTGGTCTCCGAAGGCCAGCACGCCGACATCACGATGGAAACCACTCACGCGGTGCCGCATACCTCGTCCCAGCCGCTGTTCAAGTCCATCGCCCGCGGACGTTCCAAGGCCGTGGTGCAGGGCAAGCTGGTGGTGGCCCGCGACGCGCAGAAGACCGATGCCAAATTCATGCATCAGGGCCTGATGCTCGCGGACGAAGCAGAAATTCTCAGCAAGCCGGAGCTGGAAATTTACGCCGACGACGTGGTCTGCGGCCACGGCTCCACCTGCGGCAAGCTCGACGAAGACAGCCTGTTCTATCTTCTGAGCCGCGGCATTCCCAAGGCCGAAGCCGAAACCATGCTGGTCCGCGGCTTCATCGCCGAACTGCTCGACCCGGTCGCGGACGAAGAACTCAACGAGGCGCTGCAAGGCGTCGTCGACGGCTGGCTGCTCGGCGGCAACTAAGCAGGACTCTCGTTTGTCGCCTCCCTCCCCCTTGAGGGGAGGGACCGAGGGTGGGGGTCGTTTCGGCGGGTCACTGACAGACCCCCACCCCCAACCCCTCCCCTCAAGGGGGAGGGGAGGCAGAACACCCACATCGGTGGAGGAAAAATGACCTTCGACCTCGAAAAAATCCGCGCCGATTTCCCGATCCTCGGCGAACAGATCCACGGCCACCGCCTAGTCTATCTGGATTCCGGCGCTTCGGCGCAAAAGCCGATGCAGGTTCTCGATCGCATGGATCATGCCTTTCGGCACGAATATGCTAACGTTCATCGGGGCCTGCACACACTGGCCAATCGCGCCACGGAAGGCTACGAGGCTGGCCGCGAAAGCGTGCGGCGTTTCCTCAATGCCGGCCGGTTCGAAGAAATCATCTTCACCCGTTCGGCCACCGAGGCCATCAACCTGGTCGCCTCTTCCTTCGCCGGTCCACGCCTTTCTGAGGGCGACGAGATCGTCACCACGATCATGGAGCATCATTCCAACATCGTGCCCTGGCACTTTCACCGCGAACGCAAGGGCGCGGTCATCAAGTGGGTCGATGTGCGGGACGATGGCAGCCTCGATCTCGATGTCTTCGCCGCGACGCTGAGCGATCGGACCCGTATCGTTGCTGTTACGCATATGTCCAACGTCCTGGGAATCATCAATCCGATCAAGGACATTATCGCGATCGCCCATGCCCGCGGCATTCCGGTGCTCGTCGACGGATCTCAGGGCGCCGTCCATACCAGTGTCGACGTGCAGGATCTTGATGCCGATTTTTACGTCATGACCGGCCATAAACTTTATGGCCCGACCGGCATCGGCGTACTTTACGGCAAATATGATCTCCTTGCCGAAATGCAGCCCTATCAGGGTGGCGGCGAGATGATCGAAACGGTGACATTGGAGAACGTCACCTATAACGAGCCGCCGCATCGCTTCGAGGCCGGCACCCCACCCATCGTACAGGCCATGGGCCTAGGCGCTGCGCTCGATTACATGCAGGCTATCGGCCGCGACGCCATCTCCGCTCATGAGCACGACGTTGCGGACTACGCGCACGAGCAACTCTCGCGCATCAATTCGCTCCGACTGATCGGGACGGGGCCAGGCAAGGGCGGCATTTTCTCCTTTGAGATCGCCGGCGCCCATGCCCATGACGTGGCGACGATCCTGGACCGCTATGGTATCGCCGTGCGGGCGGGCACGCATTGCGCACAGCCGTTGCTGCACCGATTTGGCGCCACCTCTACATGTCGCGCCTCCTTCGCCCTATATAATGGCAAGGACGACGTGGACGCGCTGGTGGACGGCATCGAGCGCGCCAAGAAATTTTTCGCCTGAGGACGGCATCATGAGTGAAGAGACTATCGATACCCGCATTCAGCCGACCATGCCTTCCACCATCCCCGAGGGCGAGGTGGAACGCATCACCACGGACCTGATCGGCGCGCTCAAGACCGTCTATGATCCCGAGATTCCCGTCGATATCTACGAACTCGGCCTGATCTATCGCGTCGATCTCGACGACGACCGGAACCTGACCATCGACATGACCCTGACCGCACCGGGTTGTCCCGTGGCCGGCGAAATGCCCGGCTGGGTGGAGAACGCCGCCCGTGGTGTCGAGGGCATCCAGGACGTCACCGTCAACATGGTCTTCGATCCGCCCTGGGACGCATCGCGCATGAGCGAAGAGGCCCAGGTCGCGCTGAACTGGTGGTAATCTGGCGCGTTTCGCTCTATATATCGTGAAACGCCGATAAAGGTCGCATCCATGCCCTTCAAGATCATGTCGCTGACCGATGCCGCTGCCGAGCGCATCACCGAAATCATCGAAGATTCCGACAAGCCCGTGAAGGGCCTCCGTGTCGGGATAAAGAATGCGGGCTGCGCCGGTGTCAGCTACACCATGGACTATGTGGAAGCGCCGATCGCCGGCGACGACCATGTGGAAGATCATGGCGTCAATGTCTGGGTCGACCCCAAGGCGACCATGTACCTTCTCGGCACGGTGATGGATTTCGAGCAGTCCAAGATGGGCTCGAGCTTCACCTTCAAAAACCCCAATCAGACCGGCGCCTGCGGTTGCGGCGAGAGCGTCACGTTGGCGCCTGCCGACCTCAAGGCCATTGCCGAGGCGCGGGCAGGGGCCTAGAACCGTCCCCCAGGGTGAAACGCTCTCGTGGAGCGTTTCAAGGTTGAAAGGCCATGATAGCTAGGCTCGACCGGCGGGGTCTTTTCCGCTGATCCGCCCGATCTTGCACTTCCGCCGATAGCCTGGCTCCCTTCACCCCTTGCGGGACAAGGCCCGAAGGGCGGATAAGGGTTATCTCGCCAGTTGCGCAGAGCTATCGGCTGAGGCATACCCCCATCATGCCGAACGCTCTCCCCCCCGCTTACACCATCACGCCGCCCAATCGCCCCTTGACCGGTCGCGTTTCCCCGCCCGGCAGCAAGTCGATCACCAATCGCGCGCTTCTGCTGGCGGCCCTCGCCAAGGGCACTAGCCGCCTCACAGGAGCCCTCAAAAGCAAGGACACGGTGCTCATGGCGCGCGCCCTGCGCGACATGGGCGTCACGGTCGAAGAGCCAGACGCGACGACATTCCTCGTCACCGGCAGCGGCCGGCTCAAGGCGCCATCTTCAGCGCTCTTCTTGGGCAATGCCGGAACCGCGACGCGCTTCCTGACCGCGGCGGTCGCGACGATCGAGGGAACGGTCATCGTCGACGGCGACGAGGACATGCGTCTGCGGCCGATTAAACCACTCGTCGATGCCTTGAAGTCCCTGGGCATCGACGCCGACGCGCCAACCGGCTGCCCGCCAGTCACCATTCGTGGCAATGGTCGCTTCGGAAAGGGCAGGGTCGAGATCGACGCCTCGCTTTCCAGCCAGTATGTGTCCGCACTCCTGATGGCCGCGCCCTTCGGCGATGGGCCCATCGAAGTGGCCTTGGCCGGCAAGGATATCGGCGCCCGCGGCTACGTCGATCTGACGCTGGCGGCCATGCGCGCCTTTGGCGCGACAGTGGAGGACCGCGAAGACGGTTCTTGGCTGGTGCAACCCACAGGTTACAAGGCCGCCGATTTCCACATCGAGCCCGACGCTTCGGCCGCCACCTATCTCTGGGGCATCGAGGCACTGACCGGCGGCACGATCGACCTCGGCGTGCCTACGGCCGCCTTCACCCAGCCCGACGCGGCCGCACACGCGGTGCTGGTGCAGTTCCCGGACATGCCCGCCGTTATCGATGGCTCGCAGATGCAGGATGCAGTGCCGACACTCGCCGTTGTCGCCGCCTTCAACAACCAGTCCGTCCGCTTCGTCGGCATTGCCAATCTCCGCGTCAAGGAAACCGATCGCATCCGCGCCGTCGCCAATGAGCTCAATCGCATCCGGCCCGGTCTGGCGGTCGAGGAAGGCGATGACCTCGTCGTTCATGCCGACCCGGCACTTGCCGGCCAGACCTTGCCGGCACGGATCGAAACCTATCACGACCACCGCATCGCCATGAGCTTCGCGCTGGCGGGTCTCCTGGTGCAAGGCATCACCATTCTCGATCCGGCCTGCACCGGCAAGACCTATCCTGAATTCTGGGAAATGCTGGTCGGGCTTGGCGTGGAATTGACGCCGGCGGCGTGATCAGGCGGCGGAAACGCCCTTGGCCGGAGCTTCCTCGATCTCGACCAGTTCGTTCTCGCTGACGACCCGATTGCGCCCCGCGCGCTTTGCCCCATAGAGACAGCGATCGGCGCGCTCGATCAGCGACATGGCATTGTCCGTCGGCCGGAAGGCAGCAACGCCGAACGAAGCCGTGATGCGTCCCAGCTTCTCATTGGTGGAGCGCTTCAGCAGTTCCTTGGCCTGAATAGCCTTGCGGATGTTCTCGGCCACGATCATGCCGCCATCGAGGTCGGTCCAGGGCAGGATGGCCACGAATTCCTCGCCGCCATAGCGCGCGGCCAGGTCCTTGCCCTTGATGTTGGACTTGAGTGTCATCGCGACAAGGCGCAGCACCTGGTCCCCGGTCTGATGGCCATAGGTATCGTTGAAATTCTTGAAATGGTCGATATCGAGCAGCATCAGGCAAAGCGGCTGGTTCGACTTGGCCGCTTCCTCGATCGCGTCTGCAAGGCCCTCGTCGAAACTCTTGCGATTGGCAATCTTGGTCAGCGGATCGAGCATGGACTCGCGGCGCACGTCATCGAGATCGCGCTGCAATGCGGTGATGTCTTCCCGCGAGGCTTCAAGCTTGGATTCGAGCTGGCGGTTCGTATCCTGCATCCGCCGCGTTTCGGCCAGCAGACGGGTCGCTAGCGCCTTCATGTCATCGACGTTGAGCTCCCGCTCGAGGTCGCCGCTGGCGGACTGCAGCGAGCCGGAATAGGCGTTCGCTGTCGTCATTGCACTATCGATGGCGTCGTGGACCGCCTCGATCCGCGCATGCATGCGTTCCGAGACGCTGGACATGCGGTCGTTGACGTCGGACTTCAGGAATTCGTTGTAGAGCGTCTCGGCAAGGTCGGCCGTGGGTACGGTGCCGCTGCGAAAAATCGCATTGATGCGGTTATTGAGCGAGGGATTCACGCCAGTCGCGTAAGTATAGAGCAGCTCATAGAACTGCGGATAGGGGGGAATCGCGCTGCGCCGGAGCAGATCCAGCGCTGCATTGGCGTAACCCAGCGTACGCGTAAATTCTTGGTCCGACACTGCCCACCCCGCGCATCGTTGCGCCCCGACCGGATCAATCTACGTTAAACGAGTCGTGTGTCCAAGTTACAGCGCCGTCCATGCCCAGCACAACAGCGAGTTCACAAGATTCGCTGCTGCTTGAGCCAGTACTGCTGACCAATATACTATGAAAGCCGAGCGGGGCGCAGCAGGAAGGCTGGTACCGGCCCGGCATCGCCAAAGGGTGTATCGGCTTCAGGTGTTTCCGCCTTGGCCGGGCGCTGGCGCCGATTGCTCTTCGCTGGTGCTTCCTCGGCAGTCGCACGAACGGCCTCCGGTGGCCGGGTCTCCGGCTCTACGGCCTCTACCGGCTGCTTGCCAGCCCGCCCGCGACGGCCACGGCTCGGCCGCGCTTCGCTCGCTTCCGTCGTCTCTTCCTTGGGCGCCCTTGATGGCTTGTTGTCCTCGAGCCAGTCGATCGGCTTCTGGATCAACTTGAGAATGGCGTCGAGATGCTTGCTATCGGCTGGCGACACCAGCGTGTAGGCCACGCCGGAGCGGCCGGCGCGACCGGTGCGGCCGATGCGGTGCACATAGTCCTCGGCATGCACGGGCACATCGAAGTTGAACACATGGCTCACGGCGGGAATATCGAGTCCGCGCGCCGCCACATCGCTGGCCACCAGGAGGGTCAGCTTGTTGGTCTTGAACGCGTCGAGCGTTTCCATGCGGCTCTTCTGGTCCATGTCGCCATGCAGCGAGCCGGCCGAATAGCCGTGACGCTCTAGCGAGCGCGCAAGAGTCGCCACATCGCGCTTGCGGTTACAGAAGATGATCGCGTTGGTCAGCCCTTCGGACGCATCGATCCTCTCACGCAGGGCAGCCCGCTTCTCGTCGGGCTTGGAGGAGACCTTGACCAGCTTCTGGTCGATCGTGTCCGCCGTGGATGCCGCACGCGAAACCTGCACATGCACGGGATCCTTGAGGAACTTCTTGGTCAGCTTCTCGATCTGCGCGTCCATGGTCGCGGAAAACAGCATGGTCTGGCGACGCGGCGACAGCCGATTGACGATCTTTTCGATGTCGTCGATGAAGCCCATGTCCAGCATGCGGTCGGCCTCGTCGATGACGAGGATTTCGACGCCATTGAGCATGATCTTGCCGCGCTCGATCTGGTCGAGCAGGCGTCCCGGCGTCGCGATCAGCACGTCCACGCCACGATCCAGCTTCTTGTTCTGGTCCTCGAAACTCACGCCGCCGATGATCAGCGCCATGGTGAGGCGGTTGTTCTTGCCGTATTTCTCGAAATTCTCGGAGACCTGGGCGGCCAGTTCGCGCGTCGGCTCGAGAATGAGCGTGCGCGGCATGCGGGCACGTGCGCGACCATTTTCGAGCAGCGTCAGCATGGGCAGCACGAACGAGGCTGTCTTGCCGGTGCCGGTCTGCGCGATGCCGATCAGGTCTTTCTTTTGCAGAAGGTGGGGGATGGCCTGTGCCTGGATTTCAGTCGGCTTGGTATAGCCGGCCTCGGTCACCGCATCGGTGACTTTGCTCGAAAGGCCCAGTCCGGAAAAGGTATCGGTCAAGTCGGTCGTTCCACTCACGGGTGCTGTCCGGTATTGCGGCGGGCAGGATTGCCTGGGTCGCGCGACCGGTCTTGGGAGGTCAGCAGGCGCAATCCTCACCGGACCGTGCCTCCTGTGGGTGCCAACCAAAAACGAATTCCTCAGCACCCTCGGCTCGGGCATTTGCCATGGACCGGCCACATGCCCCGCCGGCTATCCAAGGCGCTGCGACGGCTTCAGCCTGCGCGCACTTGATACTCTACCGGCGGCGCGGACCATAGCGCAAAGCCCTTCTGAGTCAACGGTATTGCCCGCGAGACAGCCAATTGCGGTAAATGCGCGGCCACTGCCGGAACATGTCAGCGCAGCCACACGTTGCCCAACTCAACGCTCTGGAGGGTCACGTGAGCAACAAGTTCGAGCTTCTCGCCAGGTTGGGATATGCCGCACGCGGCCTGGTCTATGGACTATTAGGCGTGCTGGCTCTCCTGGGGGCGGGCGCCGATGCGACACCCGAGGGAGCCTTCTCGACGGTTCTGGGCCAGCCGCTGGGCCGCGTCCTCCTTGGCGCGGTCGCCCTTGGACTTCTTGGACACGTGCTCTGGCGCTTGGCCCAGGCGATCCTCGACGCCGACCATCAGGGAACCGATGCCAAGGCCATCGCTGTACGAGGCGGGAACTTCGCCAGTGCCATGGCCAATGGTGCCCTGGCCTTCGGGGCTGCTTCCATGGCCTTGTCGTCGGGCGCCTCGGGCTCCGGCTCGGATGGCCAGCAGGGTATGGCCGCGACCATTCTGCAGCTGCCGCTGGGCAATATTCTGCTCGGGCTTGTCGGTGTCGCCTTTGTCGTCGCCGGTCTCATTCAGTGCTGGCAGGGCCTGTCGGGCAAGTATCGCAAGCGCATCCATTTGCCCGAGGCACGCAAGGCACTATTCAAACCGATCTGCGCAGTGGGTCTGGCAGCACGTGGCCTTTTGCTGGCGGTCACCGGCGGCTTCATCGTCTACGCTGCGGTGACGGTGCACCCGGAGCAGGCGGGCGGCATCTCCCAAGCGCTCGACTGGCTGCGCTCGCTGCCCTTTGGCCCCTACCTTTATGCCGGTGCCGCACTCGGTCTCATCGCATTCGGCCTCTACAGCGCCATCGAGGCGCGCTATCGCCAGGTGGACGCTCCCGACGCCGCCGATATGCGGCGCAGCGCGTCAAAGCTGCCGGGTGTCCGGACGTAGAGCGGTTCCAAAACTGAATACGGTTTTGCGGTTCGCAGACGCCACCAAAAAAGGACGGTGAGACATTTCAGCGTTTCAGCGAAACGGTGAAATGCTCTAGACGTCCAGGTCGGTCACGAAGGCGGCGTTTTCCTGGATGAAATCGAAGCGCGCTTCGGGCTTGGTGCCCATCAGCCGGTCAACCGTGTGCCGCGTCGCGTCGCGATCGTCCAGAATCTTGACCTGCAGCAGCGTACGGGACTTTGGCGACATCGTCGTTTCGCGCAGATGGGCGAAGGGCATTTCGCCCAGGCCCTTGAAGCGGGTGGTCTCGACCTTGCCCTTGCCGGTGAATTCCGTGGCCATCAGTTCCTGCCGGTGGGCGTCGTCGCGGGCATAAAGCGTCTTGCCGCCCTGGCTGATGCGATAGAGCGGGGGCAGGGCAAGATAGAGATGCCCATTTTCGATCAGCCGCGGCATCTCTTGGAAGAAGAAGGTGATCAGCAGCGAAGCGATATGCGCGCCGTCCACGTCGGCGTCGGTCATGATGATGATCTTGTCGTAACGCAGATCGTCTTCGGTATAGCGGTCTCGCGTTCCGCATCCCAGCGCCTGCACCAAATCTGCAATAAGCTGGTTGGCAGCAAGCTTGTCGCGGCTGGCACCGGCGACGTTGAGAATTTTGCCCCGCAGCGGCAGTACAGCCTGGTTCGAGCGGTTGCGCGCCTGCTTTGCCGAGCCTCCGGCCGAGTCGCCTTCGACGATGAAAAGTTCCGCGCCCTGCGCCGCATTCTGCGTACAATCGGCGAGCTTGCCGGGCAGCCGGAGCTTGCGCGTCGCGCTGGCCCGGTCGATTTCCTTTTCCTTGCGGCGGCGCAGGCGTTCTTCGGACCGCTCGATGGCCCAGTCGAGCAACTTGCCGGCCTGTTGCGGCGAGGCGGCCAGCCAGTGGTCGAAAGCATCGCGCAGGGCATTATCGACGATCCGGGTGGCTTCGCCCGAGGCCAGCTTGTCCTTGGTCTGCCCCACGAATTCCGGTTCGCGCACAAAGACCGACAGCATGGCCGCGCAGGAGGTCAGCACGTCTTCGGCGGTGAGATTTGCCGCGCCCTTGTTCTTGGTCAGCTCGGCGTAGTTCTTGAGGCCCCGCAGCAGCGCCATGCGCAGGCCCGCCTCATGCGTGCCGCCATCTGGCGTCGGAACGGTATTGCAGTAGGACTGCGTGCCGCCATCGCCAATAGTCCAGGCGATGGCCCATTCCACGGCCCCATGGCTGCCCGGCTTGCCGCTCTTGCCGGCAAAGATGTCCTCGGTGATCCGCGTTTCGCCCTCGATCCGCGCCGACATGTAGTCCTTGAGACCACCCGGATAGTGAAACACCGCCTTGGCCGGCACTTCGTCGCTGGCCAGGCTCTCGTCACAGCTCCAGCGCAGTTCCACACCGCCGAAAAGGTAGGCCTTGGCCCGCGTCATGCGGAAAATGCGGCCCGCCGAGAAATGCGCCGTCGGTCCGAAGATTTGCGGATCAGGATGGAAGCGGGTGGTCGTGCCGCGCCGGTTCTGCACCCGACCCACCGGCACCACATCCTCCACCACGAGGCCCCGCGAGAACTTGATGCGATAGAGCTGCTGATCGCGCGCCACTTCCACGACCATGTCGTCGCTCAGCGCATTGACCACCGAGACGCCGACGCCATGCAGGCCGCCCGACGTCTCATAGGCCTTGCTGTCGAACTTGCCGCCGGCATGGAGCACCGTATGCACAATCTCGAGCGTCGAGCGATTGGGGAATTTAGGATGCTTCTCGACCGGTATGCCGCGGCCATTATCGGTAACGGTTATGTATCCATCGGCGCCCAGATGCACCTCGATGCGCGTGGCGTGGCCGGCTATGGCCTCGTCCATCGAGTTGTCGATCACCTCGGCAAAGAGGTGGTGATAGGCATTGATGTCCGTCCCGCCGATATACATGCCCGGCCGGCGCCGGACGGGCTCGAGACCTTCGAGGATTTCGATGTCGGCGGCGCCGTAGGCTTCCGGCGTCGCCGCGCCCGACTTCGCCACCGGCTTGCCCGGCGCGGGCTCCTTGACGGGTTCGGGATTGGGAGCGGCGCTTCCGAAGAGATCTGACATGCACTTTCCACTGGGTTCGGGCCGAATCAGGTTGGTCCGTTCCCTAGCATATAGCAGGCATTTCCTTGGGTCTGGCCCCTCGGGGAATTCCCACAGGCAAGGTCCGCAAAAGGCCGTCAAGCGGAACGCTTGATGAACCTGCATCATCTGCGGTCGTCCATTATGACATCCGGAATGAAACACCTTCGTCCCAAGATAGGGCGCTCGGTTTACCCCTCATTTCCTTCTTGGGAGCACTTTCTTAAGTGCGTCCTGATAGACATGTGGACATACGGTTTTTGTCTGGAGTTGCCGTATGCGAACCGAACAGCCGCGTATTGCGTATCAATCGGCCAGTATCGGTTCGTCTCTCGGATATTGGCCGATAGCCGGATTTGTTAGTATTGCGTACCGGCTGGCCAGTTTCCGCGTTTCCCGCTTCGGCGCGCTGATTGGTGCCGCACTGCTTTTCTATTTTGCCTGACCTGACTTGCGTTGCTCCGGCGGCGCGGTTAGGTATGGCCATTCGCTTCAAGTCCATACACAAGGGGAGGGCTGCATGATCGTTCAGACGCATCGTTCCCGTGGACCCGTCCATGCCCTGTGGCACACGCTGCAGGGCTGACCAGCCCGGTCCGGACGTAACCTTCCCGTTCCCGATCCTCTGGTTTGCCCTTCATGGCGGCCTGGCCGATGCCGGACGCCGATCTGATGGCAATGGCGCGCAAGAGTCTCGCGCCGATCCAGTGAGCGAATATCATGGGCACGATCAGCCTCAAGAATGCCGGCCACCGCGCGGGCGACCTACTCTTCTCAAATCTCGATCTCGTCATCGGCGACGGCGATCGCGTCGGCCTCGTCGCTCCTAACGGCCGCGGCAAATCCACCCTGCTGCGGGCCATGGCCGGGCTCACCGAGCTTAGCGAGGGCGACATCACCCGATCGCGCGGCTTGACTATCGGCTACGTGCCCCAGGAAGTCCCGCATGAAGCGCTGGGGCAAACCCTGGCAGGCTTCGTCGCGTCCGCGCTCGATGCGGCTACGCTGGACGCAGAGGGCTGGCGCGTCGACGTCGTGCTCGACGAGATGTCCGTGCCCAATGGCTTTCGCGAACAGCCTCTGGCCGAACTCAGCGGCGGCTGGCAGCGCATGGCGCTGCTTGCGCGGTGCTGGGTCACCCAGCCGGACGCCATGCTCATGGACGAGCCGACCAACCATCTCGACCTCGGGCGCATCATGATGCTCGAGGAGTGGATGTCCTACGCCGCGCGCAACCTGCCTGTCGTCATTGCCAGCCATGATCGCGCCTTCCTCGACGCCACGACCAATCGCACCCTGTTCCTGCGGCCCAGCGAACAGGTTTACCTGCCGCTGTCCTATTCTGCAGCGCGGACCGAACTCGATCGGATCGATGCGGCGACGGAAGCACAGCGGGAGAAGGACCTCAAATACGCGACGCAATTGCGCAAGCAGGCGGCCAAGCTGACCAATGTCGGGATCAATTCAGGCAGCGACCTGCTCGTGGTCAAGTCCAAGCAGTTGCGCGACCGCGCGGAAAAAATCGAGAGCCAGGTGCAGGAACTCCACCTGGACCGCACGGGCCTGGTCAGGCTGGGTAACAGTGGTGCCGAGGCGAAAGTCATGATGGCCTTCGAGAACGTGCCCATTGCGACCCCTGACGGCCGGCCGCTGTTCCAGATCGACAAGCTGCACATCTTCCAGGGCGACCGCATCGTCCTGCTCGGCCGCAACGGCACCGGCAAGTCGCAATTCATGCGCGTGGTCACCGAGGCCCTTGGTGGCGCGGTGTCCGCCGGTTTGCGCATCAGCCCGCAGCTCGTGCCTGGTTATCTCGACCAGGCACTGGCCTGGCTGCCTCTCGATCCGTCACCGCTCGATTACGTGTTGCACCGCTTCGACGAAGGCGACCGGCGCACTATCGCGCTTCTCGCCGGCGCGGGCTTCCCGCCCGATCGGCAGGCCAAACCTATCCGCACCATGTCGCTGGGCCAGCGTGCGCGTCTGGCTCTCCTGGCGCTGCGCCTCGAACAGCCGAACTTCTACCTGCTCGACGAACCCACCAATCATCTCGATATTCCGGGACAGGAGCAACTAGAAGCCGATATCCGCGAGCAGGGCGCGACCACGATCCTCGTCACGCACGACCGGACCTTCCTGCGCTCGGTCGGCACGCGGTTTCTGCTGATCGATGGGAAGCGGCTGAAGGAGGTCGATGGTCCGGAGCCGTTCCTGGCCGCGCAGGCTGCCGCGGCGATCTAGGCGCGTCGGAGCCGGGCAGGGGACGCCACTGCCCGGTTCTTGCCATCTGCTTTCGCACGGTAGAGGGCGCGGTCGGCCAGGCGCTGCATTTCGGCCAGCGTCTCTTCCCCTTGACGCTGATGGAGCCCGATACTCACGGTGAGCGGATATCCCGCCGGCAGGCCCGGAATGTGCCGCTGCTGCAATGCCTCGGCAATCGCACGGGCGATGTACTGCAACGTGGTCTCCGACGTCTTGCGATAGAATAGCGCAAACTCCTCGCCGCCGATGCGCCCGACGAAATCGGCCTCGCCGTGGCTGGCAAGCACCGCTCCGACTTCAGCGATGACCCGGTCACCCACCGAATGTCCGAACTGGTCGTTGACCTGCTTGAAGTCGTCGATATCGGCGATCAGCAGCGCCAGGCCCGTCTCCTGTCCGGCAAGCGGCCCCGCTGCCGCGGCCTCGAAGCCCCGCCGGTTGAACAGGCCGGTGAGATGGTCGTGGTCGGCCTGGCTCTTCAGTCCGGCAACGATCTCGAGGAACAGCGCGGCCAGAAAGATGGCGACGACGAGGATCGACAGCAGCGGCGTCAATCCGGCAATGGATTCCCAGTAGGTCGAGCCGTCCACACCGCCTTCGCTGTTGAGGGGTAGAACGCCCGCCAGCATCAGCACCGGTCGGATCGCAGCCATCACACCGCCGAAGATCAAGGCTGCAATGAACAACCTGTCAGCCAGAGTGCTGGCGCCCCGCGCCACGAGGCGCTGGATGGTCAAGCTGGCAAAGGCGACGAAACTCATGCTGAGCCAGACGATGCGGGCGGCAGTCGAGGGCGTAATCAGCGCGAAATAAAGGAAGGCGGCAAGAGCCACAAAGCTGATCGCACCGAAGGCGATCACCGGCACCTTGGCGCCGACGCGGATCAGCGCACTCGCGCAGGCAAGGACCACGGCGCCGAAGAACAGCGCATTGCCCGCATAATTGATACCGCCGGGAGCCGCGAAAAGCGGCCATTCCTGCGTAATGAACCCGAGGCCGAGATAGAGGAACGCGACGCTGAGTGGAAAGAAATGCGTATAGTTCGGCCACCGGCGCCATAGCAGTGCGACAACGATGGCGAATGACAGCGCGATGATCGGGTTCAGCAATGAAAGATAGAACTGCGCCGACATATCGCCGCCCGAGCTGTCCATAAAACGCGCGAATTCTATTGTGTCAGGCAATAAACAAACCTTAACCAGCGCCGACAGGTCGGGATTGGCGCTGGTTAAAGTTGTGACGTGTCAGAGTTTTGACGGTGCGGTCAGTGATGGTGTCGATGCTCGGGCATCTGCTCGAGGTCTTCCTTGGTCCACAGCGTCACCGCGTGGACGCGGCCGGCTTCGTCACGCATGAATTCAAGGCTCGCCATCCCTACTGCGACGGGCTTGGCGCCAAGCCCGAGGAAGCCGCCGACATCGATGATAACCTGGGCTCCCGGACCCACGCCATGCAGATGCGACACCTTGCCGACCTCATGATTGTCCGCACCGTAGATTGTCGCGCCGTCAAGAACGGCGGGAAGTAGCTCCGCCGGCCCAAGCCGTTCGTGGTTCTCATGGTCGAGGGTGGGATTGGTCTGCTGAGCTGTTTCGCCGCGTCCATTCTGCAAATTGGGCAGATTCTGCTCCAGCCGGGCCAGCGCTTGCGTCACCTTGAGCGCCACGCCGGGATCGTAGTCGTGATCGGGACTGGTCCGCTCATAGTCGCGCAACTGCTCGGTGGTGATCCCGGCTTCTGCCGCGAACTGGTCCGGATCGATGCCGAGCGACAGGCGGCGATTGTGGTCGCCCTTGGGCTGGAAGGGTGCGTCCGATGTATAATGAGTCATCGCAGGTCTCCTTTTGTGAGAAGGAAACCGCGGTGCCGCCGATTGGTTCAATGGCGCGCGGTGCGGCATGTTCACAACGGTACCCGTCAACAAAAAGGCCGCCCGTAGGCGGCCTTTTCAAAGTCGGTGTCGGGCACCTTAGTGGTGGTGCTCTTCCGGAACTTCGTCCTCGTCAGCCTGGATCAGCTTGGCGAGTTCGTCGCGGGTCATCTTCTGGTCGGTGACTTCACCGAGCGAGATGATGTGGTCGACGACCTTGTTCTCGAAGATCGGGGCGCGGAGGCTGGCCAGAGCCTGCGGGTTTTTGCGGTAATAGTCGTAGACCTGCTGTTCCTGGCCCGGGAAGCGGCGGACCTCGGCGATCAGCGCCTGCTGGTGCTCTTCGTCGGTAACCTGCACTTCGTTCTGGTTGCCGATTTCGGCGACGACCAGGCCCAGGCGCACGCGGCGCTCGGCGATGCGGCGATACTGTTCCTTGGCGGCTTCCTCGGTCGTGCCTTCGTCTTCAAAGGAGCGGCCATGGTGCTCGATCTCGTGCACGACGCGCTGCCAGATGGTGTTGAATTCAGCTTCCACCAGCTGGGCCGGAACGTCGAACTTATGGCCTTCATCAAGGGCGTCCAGAACCTGGCGCTTCATGTGCTGGCGGCCCATCGAGGCGAGGGCGTTTTCCATCTGCTCGCGGATCGCCTTGCGCAGGGCAGCGACGTCCTCGAGGCCCAGACGCTTGGCGAACTCGTCATCCAGCTCGCCGGCATTGGGGCCATCGACATGCAGCACGTTGACGTCGAACACGGCGTCCTTACCGGCCAGCTCGCTGTTCTGGTAATCCTTGGGGAAGGTCACCTTCACTTCGCGCGTCTCGCCCTTCTTGGCGCCGATCAGCTGCTCTTCGAAGCCGGGAATGAATTCGCCCGAGCCCACGGTCAGGTGGGCATGGTCGGACGAGCCGCCATCGAATTCCTTGCCATCGATCTTGCCGACGAAGCTGAGGCCCAGATAGTCGCCGTCTTCCACGACGCCATCGTCGCCCTTGCTGGTATAGCCGCGGTTCTGGGCGAACACGCGCTTCACCTCGGTCTCGACTTCCTCATCGGAAATGTCGATCACGGGCTTGTTGAGCTTGACGCCCTTGATGTCCATCAGCGTGACGGGCGGCAGGATTTCGTACTCGACTTCGAAGGCGAGGTCCGACTTGCCGTCCAGCACGTCGTTGATCACGCCCTGGTCCTGCGGCAGATCGACCTTCGGCTGGGCCGCGGCGCGTTCCTTGCGCTCGTCGAGCGTATCGGACACCGTGGCATTGATCGCGTCGGTCATCACTTCGGACATTGCCGAGCGGCCATAGACCTTCTTGAGATGCGCAGTCGGCACCTTGCCGGGGCGGAAGCCCTTGATATTGGCCTGGCCCTTGAGCTCTTCGAGCTTGGCATCGAGGCGCGTATTGAGGTCCGCGGCCGGAATGGTGACGCTAAGCTTGCGCTTGAGGCCTTCGTTGAGGGTTTCGGTAACCTGCATGGGGGTCTGATCCCGTCTTGTTCAATCTCGTTCGGCCGAGGCCGCTATGGTGCGGGTGAGAGGACTCGAACCTCCACGCCTTGCGGCGCTGGAACCTAAATCCAGTGCGTCTACCAATTCCGCCACACCCGCAAGGGTCCCCGTCGGCCGGGTTGGCAGTGCATCTATATGAAGTGTGAAAGCCAGTCAAAGCCTAGCTTGGCGAATTGCCTTGGATTGAGTGTGCGATCCGCACCAGAGGGAAGCGTCGGCACGCTTCGCGCTGCCGCACGCGCAAATGGCGTCAATTTACGCAGAAGCCAGACCGTGCTCCCAGCTGGCGCTTAATTTCTGCAACAAACATAGGCGTTTTGCCTAAAATAAGTGCATTCATCTGACTGACCAGCTTGGCCGAGTATGCCCCATTCGACTTAACTTGTTGCCTTAAATGGGCTTTTTTCCATGCCAAACAGGTGGCACACCCCATGCATACGATGTGGCCGGTAACTGCCGAAAACGGCCATTGGAGGCGTAAGTGAAAAAAATCGAGGCTATCGTAAAGCCGTTCAAGCTCGACGAAGTCAAAGAAGCGCTGCAGGAAGTTGGCCTGCAGGGCATCACCGTGACCGAGGCCAAGGGTTTTGGGCGCCAGAAGGGCCATACCGAACTCTATCGCGGCGCCGAATATGTGGTGGATTTCCTGCCGAAAGTGAAAGTGGAAGTAGTTTGCCCGGACGATCTGGCCGAAAAGGCCATCGAAGCGATCCGGGTGGCCGCGCAAACTGGTCGCATCGGCGATGGCAAGATCTTCGTCTACTCCATCGAACAGGCCATTCGTATTCGTACCGGCGAATTCGGCGACGACGCGCTCTGAGGCCTCCCCTCAGACCGTCGCCGCCCATACCAGCAACAAGCATCCGAATTAGACAGGGGAAGACCTAATGACGACCGGAGCCGATATCGTACAGCGCATGAAGGATGAGAACATCAAGTATCTCGACGTGCGTTTTACCGACCTGCGCGGCAAGCTGCAGCACGTCACCATGGACGCATCGGTGGTCGATGCCGACATGTTCGAGGAAGGCGTCATGTTTGACGGCTCCTCCATTGCTGGCTGGAAGGCCATCAACGAGAGCGACATGGTCCTGATGCCCGATCCGGAATCGGCCTATATCGACCCGTTCTTCGCGGCCTCGACCCTCGCCATCAACTGCGACATTCTCGAGCCCAACACCTACCAGCCCTACAACCGCGACCCGCGCTCCATCGCCAAGAAGGCAGAAGCCCTGGTCAAGTCGTCCGGTATCGGCGACTCGGTCGTGTTCGGACCCGAGCCCGAATTCTTCATCTTTGACGACGTGAAGTATTCCAACACCACCTACAAGGTCGGTTTTGCGATCGACTCGTCGGAACTGCCGACGAACAACGATGCCGAATACGAAGGTGGCAACAACGGTCACCATATCGGCCTCAAGAAGGGCTACTTCCCGGTTCCCCCGCTCGACAGCGCCCAGGACATGCGCGGCGAGATGCTCGAAGCCATGGGCCAGATGGGCGTCATCATCGAGAAGCACCACCACGAAGTGGCCTCTGCCCAGCATGAACTCGGCCTCAAGTTCAAGCCGATGATTCAGTCAGCCGACGACGTACTGATCTACAAGTACGCCGTCCAGCAGGTCGACAATGCCTATGGCAAGACCGCGACCTTCATGCCCAAGCCCGTCTATGGCGACAACGGCTCTGGCATGCACTGCCACCAGTCGATCTGGAAGGACGGCAAGCCGCTTTTCGCGGGCGACCAGTATGCTGGCCTCTCGATGGACTGCCTCTACTACATCGGCGGCGTCATCAAGCATGCCAAGGCCATCAACGCCTTCACCAACCCCACCACCAACAGCTACAAGCGCCTGGTGCCGGGCTTCGAAGCCCCTGTGCTGCTGGCCTACTCGGCCCGTAACCGTTCGGCTTCTTGCCGCATCCCCTTCGGCCAGTCGCCGAAGTCCAAGCGCGTCGAAGTGCGTTTCCCCGATCCGCTGGCGAACCCGTACCTGGCGTTCACTGCGCTGCTGATGGCCGGCCTCGACGGCATCAAGAACAAGATCCACCCCGGCGACCCGATGGACAAGGATCTCTACGAGCTCCCCAAGGAAGAGCTCAAGGAAATCCCGACCGTTTCCGGTTCGCTCCGCGAAGCGCTGGAAAGCCTCTCGGCCGACCGCGACTTCCTCAAGGTTGGTGGCGTCATGGACGACGACTTCATCGACAGCTACATCGAGCTCAAGATGTCGGAAGTCATCAAGTTCGAGCACACCCCGCATCCGGTCGAGTACGAAATGTATTACTCCGCCTAAGCGGCAGTGCAGGAATGGGTAAGGGGCCTTCGGGCCCCTTTCTTTTTGCCTTGTCTGGCGGTCTGCAATGCCAATGCGCGGCACGGCACATCTGCAGCCTGAGGCGTAACGACAAGCTGACCGATTGGCGCCCGCTCGGTGTTAGATCGCCTTGAACGTCCGGCGCATGACGTCGCGCCATTCGTCCGGTGCCTCAAGCAGGCCCTCGAGCTGATCGGCGCTTTGCCGCTCGAAAAAGCGCACCGCAAAGCCGAAATCGAAGATTCGGACCACCTCGCCGGTCACCCGGCCCACGGTGACGATCTCGCCCACCGATGGCTGGAATGCAGCCGAAACGGCCGCACCCGAGATCGAATAGTCGACGATGAGGCAGGGCTGTGACCAATTGTCCGGCCGGGCGATGACCGTGCGCGGATTGCTTGGCATGATGCGCTCTGCGGAGCGCCGGTCGGTTGCGGCGGTCCAGAGCTTTTCGCTGAAATTGGTGATCCGGACATTGAGCGCGTCGCGTTCGGCGGGCGTCTGCTCGAATTTCATCTCGAAGCCGTCGTCGTGCTGCCGGGAGACCCGCCCCGTGAGGCTGCCGAAGGAGCCAAAGCTGGCCGAAACGACGTCATTGACCTGAGGGATGACCGGCGCCGTCACGCGCAGGCTGTCGCTGCCGATCATCCGCAGCCGGCAGGCGAACATATTGATGCCAGGCTCGGTCGATTGCGCACCGATGACATAGCGCCCCGCAACCGTGGCAATGCCGTGCAGGGCAATGGTTGGACGTTCCAGAACTTCCGACAAGACCCTTCTCCCCTTTGATGCGGCACCAGCATGCTCCTGGGCCCGTCAACGCCGCCTTCAACCAGTGTAGCGCATTTTAACGATCAGGCCCGTTTCCAAAGGCTGCAGAAGCCGTTTCAGTCTTCCGGTGGCGGCTTGATGACGTTTTCCAGGTCCTCGAAATCCTGAGGCTGGATGAATTGCAGGGCGAAGCCGACTTCGAGATGGCGGACCACCCGGCCGACGACCCGGCCCAGTGCCATGGGCATGCCCAGTTCGGGCCAGAAATGCGCCGAGACGGCAGCGCCCGATCGCGACACGTCGATGACGAAGCAGGGGACCTTCTGGCCATCGGCCAGGACAATGATGCTGCGCGGATCGCGCGGCAGAATGCGCCGATGCTCCCGCTTGTCCGGCACCTGGGCATGGACATGCTTTTTGTGCCAGTCGATCTTGGCCGCAAGCTTTTCGCGTTCGCTCTCGCTCATCTGCAGGTCGGTGACGAATCCTGAGGCCAGCCGCCGCTTGATCTGCCCCCGCATGATTCCGAACTCGTTGAAATGCGCCGAGACGGTCTCGCCCTCCTTGCCGACAACGGGCCCGACGGCAACCAGCAGCCGGGTGGAAATCGAGCAAAGGCGGCAGGCATAGACCGGGATTTTGTCTTCCGGCGTGCGGCGACGATCCGGCATGGCATAGCGGCCCGCCAGCGCGCCGATGAAGCGCACATCTTGCAGCTTGAGCGACGAGCGCAGGCTGTCGTCGTCATATACGGCGGATAGCGACATGGGGCTCCCCTCCCGAATGTCAGCACCTTACGTTTGGGGTTGATCCCTAAGGATTTGTCCCAATGCTTGTTCAAGTGAGGCACCCACCGTAAATTTGTCGCTAATTCGACAGATCGAACTGTTCACATCTCTCATTTGAATCGATTTCCCATGTCTTTTTCGCCTGATCGCGCCTTGCTGACCCCCTCGGAGATGGCCCAGGCGGACCATCTCGCTGTCGCGTCGGGCGTTCCCTCCCTCGATTTGATGGAAGCAGCAGGCGAAGCCGTCGCCGGATTTGTCATGCGCCATTATCGCAAGGGCGAAGTCCTCGTCATCTGCGGCCCGGGCAACAATGGCGGCGACGGCCACGTCGCAGCACGCCTCCTGCGCGATGCAGGTTGGCCGGTCCGACTCTGGGCGTCCGCACCTGCCACGAGCCTTAAGGGAGATGCCGCCGTCATGGCTAGTCGCTGGCAGGGCGAGGTCGAGGGTCCCGATCTGCCCGATCTTGGTGACGTGAAGATCGTTCTCGACGCGCTGCTTGGCGCCGGTCTCGACCGCGACCTGTCCGGCACCCTGGCCGACATCGTCACGGCCGTGAATGCCTCGGGTATCCCCGTCGTCAGTGTCGACGTGCCCAGCGGGGTGGATGGGGCAACCGGCGCCATCCGCGGCCACGCAATCCAGGCGGACAAGACCGTCACATTCTTTCGTCGCAAACCGGGCCATCTTCTCGAGCCTGGCCGGGATCGCTGCGGCACTGTCCACACCGCCGCAATCGGCATCCCCGATATCCTCCTCTCCGCCATTCCCTTTCGCACCTGGTGCAATGGTCCCGGTCTTTGGGCGCTCCCACAAGCCGGACGCAATCAGCACAAGTTCGATCGCGGCCATGTCGTCGTCGTGTCGGGTGGCCCGTTGCAGACCGGCGCCGCACGTCTGTCGGCAATGGGCGCATTCCGCAGCGGGGCAGGGCTGGTCACCCTGGTCGGAAGCGAAGATGCGCTGCGCATTCACGCCGCCCACGTCACCGCAATCATGCTGCGCAAGGCAGAATCGGCGGCTGATCTTGCCGAGCTTCTCTCGGACAAGCGCGTTCGGGCGGCGGTCATCGGTCCGGCCGCTGGGGTCGGCGACTCGACCCGGCAGCAAGTGCTGGCGCTCCTCCAATCGCCGGCAGCCGCGGTGCTCGATGCGGATGCTCTCACCAGTTTCGCCGATGACACGGGAGTGCTCTGGTCCGCCATCAAGGGCCGGGAATCACCGGTAGTCCTGACCCCGCATGAGGGCGAATTCGCCCGCCTCTTTCCGCAACTTGAGGGCAGCAAGCTCGACCGCGCCCGCCAAGCGTCTGCGCAATCAGGTGCCATCGTCATTCTCAAGGGGAGCGACACGGTGATCGCCGCGCCCGACGGTCGCGCCGCCATAAACGAAAATGCGCCCGCCTGGCTCGGCACGGCCGGCTCCGGCGATGTCCTCGCTGGCATCACCGCCGGTCTCATGGGGCAGGGCATGCCCGGCTTCGAAGCAGCCTGCGCGGCGGTATGGCTGCATGCCGAAGCTGCCAATCGCTTCGGCGGCCCGGGCATGCTGAGCGAAGACCTGCCGGGCCTGCTGCCTAAACTGCTCAAGGAAGATGGTGCGGCTGCTGCCACGGCCTGACACCATGATCGTCCAAGAGAAGAACGGGTGCTTGCCGGGATTGGCCCTCGATCCTACATCACCCGCATCATGGGTCCGGGTGCAGCCAAGGCTGCCATTCCGTCCGTCGCGGTGAATCAGTCGGGAGCGGATGAATGAACAAGGCCCTGGTGGTCATTCTTGCGGCGGTCATGCTTGACGCCGTGGGCATCGGCCTCATCTTCCCGATCCTGCCGGCGCTGCTGCGGGAGGTCGGACATACCACCGATATCGCTACGATCCTTGGCGTCATGCTGGCCCTCTATTCGGCCTGCCAGTTTCTGTTTTCGCCCATTCTCGGCGTGCTGAGCGACCGCTTCGGTCGCCGCCCCGTTCTGCTGGTCTCATTGGCCGGTGCTGCCATCGATTACGTCGTCATGGCTTTTGCGCCCGAACTCTGGCTGCTTGTCATCGGTCGCGCCATTGCCGGCGTCACCAGCGCCAACATGGCCGTCGCCACCGCCTATATCACCGACATTTCCACCGAGGACGAGCGCGCCAGGCGCTTTGGCCTCTTCCACGCCATGTTCGGCATCGGCTTCATCATCGGCCCGGTGCTCGGCGGAATCCTGGGCGACATCTGGCTGCGCTCGCCATTCCTTGTCGCGGCCCTGCTCAATGCGGTCAACTTCGCCCTGGCGCTCTTCGTCCTCCCCGAATCGCGCCCCGGTCGCAGGGATGCCAGCTTCACCTGGGACACGCTCAATCCCTTCAAGCCGCTCGCCTGGGCGCTGACCTTCAAGGCGCTGATTCCCCTGATGGCCATCTATTTCATCATGAACCTTGTGGGCACCGTCTACGGCACCACCTGGGCCATATATAGTGAAGACACTTTCCAGTTCAGTGGCATGATGATCGGCCTTTCGCTCGGTGCCTTCGGCATCTTCCATGCCCTTGCCCAGGCCTTTCTCACTGGACCGGCCGTGGCAAGGCTCGGCGAACGCTGGGCCCTGATCGTCGGCATGGCCTTCGAGACAGGCGCCATGCTGACCCTGGTCTTTGCCAGCCATGGCTGGTTGCTCTTCGCCATGGCGCCCGTGTTTGCCTTGGGCGGCATCGGCATGCCGGCCTTGCAGTCGCTGACGACAAGGCAGGTCGATGCCGACCGGCAGGGCCAGCTGCAGGGCGTTCTCGCCAGCCTCGTCAGCCTTGCGTCGGTCTTCGGCCCACTATTCTTCAGCTTTGTCTATCATGGGTTGCGGCCGTCCTGGCCGGGGGCAATCTGGCTGGTTGCCATGGGCATTTATTTCCTCGCATTGCCCCTGATGCTGGGTATACGGCGCTCGCCGGGGCCGGCGCCCACCATTGCGACCTAGTCAAATGTGGGAAAATCCCCGGCAATCGGGGATTTACCGCCAGGCGGGGCTTGCGAGGGCCATTTTTCCGGTCCATTAACAGCTTTGCACCGTCGGGCTGCCGAAAACCCCCGGATTTCCTTGCGCTCAGCGCAGAATCGCCAAAGGTTGTCGGCGTTTTCGTTCGCCAGAGACGGCGGGCATTCACTGTGAGGAAACGCTATGAACAAAAACGATCTGGTTGGCGTCGTTGCCGACAAGGCTACGATCACCAAG
>PJUF01000443.1_pt1 | contig 30105 bp, 28 predicted proteins | sample 1512191 | NCBI WGS metagenome assembly PJUF01 (sample SAMN08177673, study PRJNA422409) | Feces metagenome, whole genome shotgun sequencing project. | isolation source: Chicken feces (3) enriched on wood chips | host: Gallus gallus | place: USA: Madison | collected 2015-01-15 | reverse complement strand
GAGGCAAGCTTCGTCCAACTTTCCGACACCCGGCAGGTGCGCTCCACCTGGATTTCCGGCAATCTCGTCTGGCGGCAGGCTTAGGCGGGCTCAGCCCCGCCCGATATAGGGCATGGTTGTCGCCATCACCGTCATGAACTGCACATTGGCCGAAAGCGGCAGCCCGGCCATATAGGTGACGGCATCGACGACATGGGCCAGATCGAATGTGGGTTCGGGCATCATCGCGCCATTGGCCTGCAGCGAACCCGAATTCATGGAACTGGTCATGTCGGTGGCTGCATTGCCGATATCGATCTGCCCACAGGCAATGTTGAAGGCCCGGCCATCGAGCGAAATGGCCTTGGTCAGCCCGGTGATCGCATGCTTGCTGGCGGTATAGCTTGCCGCTTGCGGTCGCGGGACATGAGCCGAGATCGATCCGTTATTGATGATGCGCCCGCCCTGCGGATCCTGCGCGCGCATCATCCGGAACGCCTCGCGCGCGACATAGAAGGCGCCGTTGAGATTGGTATCGATCATCTCGCGCCAGACGGCGACATCGAGATCGCCGAATATGGTCGCGGGCGCGAACCGGCCGGCATTGTTGAACACGAGATCCACGCGGCCATGAGCTGCGTGGATGTGCTCGAAAACCCGGGCGACCGAATCCGGATCGGTGACGTCGCAGACGAGACCGGTCATACCGTGATCCCGGGCGACGCTTTCCATCAGCGCGGCGCGCCGGCCGCAGATCGTCACCGTCCAGCCTTGCGCGGCCAGGCCCTGCGCCACTGCCTTTCCGATGCCGGATGTGCCGCCGGTAACGAGGGCAATTCGGGACTCCGCCATATCGTCTCTCCATGATTGCACCACGGCATCGCCCTGATTTGGGCAAGCGCGGCCTCGCGTGATTGGAGCGCCAAAGCGATCGCCCGACAACGGCTTTTGCGGCGCAAACCCCCATAGAACCGGGAAATTTAACGCTTTCTTCAGCCAGCTTAACAGGAGGTTTCGATCTGTGTGCTGAATCTGCAACAACTCTTGGGCAACCACATTGTGTCGGCCCCGAAAACCCTTCGCCGCGATTGCGTCAGGTTTTTGCATGCGTAGAGTGGGTCTTGCGAATCCATGCATGGGATCGTTTGTCGGTCGCAACGCGACGGCAACACACTGCACCACGAATAGTGTGGTCGCGTTTCGACAAACCGCTGGGTAACCGGCACAAGAATGACTGACTTTGGAGGTCAATTAATGAAACTCAAGAGCCTTATCCTCGGTTCTGTTGCTGCCGCTGGTCTCTCGACCGCTGGCTACGCCGCCGACCTGGGCGTTCTCACCTCGCTCGACGTTTGCGACTCCCTGGGCATCTCGGGCCTGACCCTCTCGTCCTCGGACAACTGCCTGCAGATCACCGGCAAGGTTTCCTACGAGTTCTCGTACGGCGACTACCGTCCTGCTCAGGTGACCGGCTTCACCCCCATGGGTTCGCTGGACATCATCGGTGACAACGGCGCTGCCGGCAACGACTGGGACAGCAAGGTTGAAGCCTGGCTCAAGTTCGTTGGTACCGCTTCGAGCGACTTCGGTCCCGCCTCGGCCACCATCAAGCTGAAGTCGGTCAGCCAGTCGCGCGTCATCGACAACGTGCAGACCATCTTCCCGAACGCCATCGGCGGCGGCGACAACACTGTTGGCTTCGACATCGACGAGGCTTTCGTGTCGGTCGGCGACACCACCACCATCATGGCTGGTAAGAAGGGCTCGATCGCCAACTTCGGCGACGCAACCCCCTTCAACTTCACCGGTCTCTGGGGTTCGTCGGACGTTGACGGCACCCTGTACGACAAGGATGCCGACCAGTCCTACCTCGGCGGTCACGTCATCCAGGTCGTGTCCGACATCGGCAATGGCCTGAAGGTCAAGGCCGGCTTCGAAAACCTCGACGCTGATCCGTCCTCTGATGCCGGCACCATCGTTGGCGTTCTGGAATATGCCGGTGACGGCATCTCCGCTCACGTCACCGCCTTCGGCGTTGGTGCTCTGGACGGCGACATCGACTCCTGGGGTGCTCATGCTGGTGCTACCGCCACGTTCGACGCCTTCCGCGTTCGCGGTGCCCTCGGCTACTGGAACAACGATCCTACCGACCGCACCGAATTCCACGGCCTGCTCTCGGCTGAAGGCACCTTCGATCTGTTCAAGATCTCTGCCTCTGCTGAATACATGAGCGTGACCGTTGCTGGTGCAACCGACAGCGGCTTCGGCGTCGGTGGCTCGGTCGGTGCGACCGTTACCGAAGGTATCGAGATCAATGTCGGCGGCCGTTACTTCGGCGGCAACGACTTTGCCGGTGTCGACTACAACCAGTCCCAGATCGCCGCTCAGCTGGTGGCTTCGGTCTCCGAAACCATCAAGGTCACCGGTGAAATCGGTGCCTACTTCGAGAACGATCCGGCCCTCACCTATGACAGCGTCATGTACGGTAAGGCCGAACTGGCCTGGAAGCCCGGTGGTCAGTTTGAGTCGTCCATCGCCGGTGAAGTCACCAGCGACAACGCCTACAAGGTCACCTTCAAGGCCTCCAAGGAATTCAAGTAATCCTCGGATTACGCCTGAACTCGGAAAGGCCCGGCTCTGCCGGGCCTTTCTTTTTGCGCCTGCACGGCCGGGCGCACACGTTATGTGATGCAGCGCGGCAGTCCGGGTTGTCCTCTCGAAGTTCGGCACTGACTTCCCTCGACGCTGCTGTAGGGCAATATCCCGCGCGCCCCTAAGATCGCAAAACCTCTGTGGTTTCGGCATTTTCCTTTGTGCTGCGAAGCAAATCATCTACGCTTTGGCCAGTTGTGGTTTTCCAGCGGATTCGGGATGATCAGGGACCTCCTCAAGTGGGTGGCGCCGGGTGTTGTGACAGTCGTCGGCACCACGGTCGCAGCCCTGGCTATGGCCACTCCGGTCATGGTCGATACGCTGGACCAGCAGAGCAGGGCGGCGCTTCACCATGCCGGCGCCGATTGGGCGCAGATCAGTCTCAGCGGCCGTCATGTCCACCTCACCGGCACGACCGCCTCTGATGTTGCGCGCGATGAAGCGATCGCCAGTCTCGCGGCCGTCAGCGGGCTGGCTGACATCGACGACACGGTCACCATCGCCCCGCTTGCATCACCGTTCCGGATTAACGTAGCTGTTGAAGACGGTGCGATAAGTCTCTTTGGCGATGTGGCAAATGAAAGCCAGCGTCAGGAGATTTCGAGTTTGCCCGGCATCGCCGCGGCCGATCTCGAAATCCGCGCCGGGCAGCCCGATCCGGCCCTTTGGCGCGAGGGACTGAACTTCGCGCTGGCTCAGGCGTCGCTCGTCGATAGCGGCTATTTCGAACTCTCCGACCTGACGATGAGTGCCGCCTTGCGGGCCAGCTCGCAAAAGGCCCTGGGCCAGTTGCAGATGGCGCTGGCGGATGCGCCGGCAGGTCTGTCCGTCGGCGAGATCGCGGTCGAGCCGGTCCGCATCACGCCCTACACCTGGCGGGCCGAGTTCGACGGCAACCGCATCGCGATTTCCGGGCATGTGCCGGAGGAGAAGATCGCCGATAGGCTGCGCATGGCCGACGTCTCAGGTATTCCGGTCGCGACCGGGCTGTCGCTGGCTTCCGGCGCGCCGGAGGGCTTTGCCGAGCACACGCGCCTGCTGGTGGAGCAACTGGCAAAGCTTGAGCAGGGCGAAGCGCGGATCACTGATGGTGTCAGTCTCCTCGTCGGCGTGCCACCCAGCATCGCGGTGGCGCAGGCCGTCACCGAAGCGCTTTCGGGCACCGATTCCATCGTCCAGCTCTCGCCCCCGCGCGTGTCCGACTACTGGATCAGCATCAGCCGACAGCCCGGCGGCACCCTGGTCTTTGACGGTTTCGTGCCTGACGAGACGACGCGGTCGGACTTCGCCACGCTGGCCGGCGCCGATGTCAGCTTCCTCAAATTCGGGGCAGGGGCGCCGGCCTATTATCGGCAGGCCGTCGATTTCGGTGTCGATATCCTGAGCCACGTTTCCGAAGGACGGTTTGCCCTGTCGGGCGGCGTGATTTCACTTTCGGGCATTGCCCTGTCGCCGACCGATTATCGGACCATCCTCGACCGCGTCGCGGCCGATGCGCCCGAGGGCGTCACCATTGCCGGGCTTGCGGTGGAAGCGCCGCCGGCGGCCAGCTATGTCTTTGCCGCGCGGCGCGATGCGGCTGGAGGCGTTACGCTGGACGGCATGCTGCCCAATCCCGACGCCGAGGCCAGGATCCTGGCCGCAGCAGGCGCGGGCGCCCAGTCCGATGTGACCTTTGCCTCGGGGCAGGCGCCCGACTTCCTGGAGACCGCCGAACAGGCCTTGGACTTTCTTCCCTGGCTGCGCAGCGGCGCTGTGCGGTTCGACGGCACGGGCTGGACGATCGAGGGCGAGCCCGCCTCGGTCATCGACAAGGCCTCGATCGAGGCCGAATTTGCCGTGCGTCGCCTGTCTCAGGCCGGCTGGACGCTCGCGCTCTCGGCTCCGGCAGACGTGCCCGGCCTTGCCGACCCCTATCTCTGGTCGGCCGAACGTCTGCCCGACGGCAGCTTCCTGTTTGCCGGCAATGTTCCGGCCCAAGCCCTCAAGGACTATTTCAAGGTCCATGTCGGAACCCGTGTTGCCGATACCAGCCGCATTGCCCGGGGTGCGCCGGAAGGCTTTGCCGCCGCGGCGCGGGTGGCGGTCGACGCCCTGCTGCTGCTCGATGAGGGCAGGGCCGCTTTCGATGGCAGCGACTGGACGCTGTCGGGCGCAGCACGGGATGCGGAAACACGTGACCAGGCCCTCGTGGCGGCCACTTCGCTCGCCCTGGCCGGGCCCCAAGCGATCTCCGTTCCGCCCGCCGCAGCCAGCGACCCCTACACCTGGGCCGCTACCAAGACGCCTCAGGGCGTAGAACTACGCGGCATGGTGCCCGCCGAATCGCTGCAACGCTTCCTGGCCGTTCGGGCCGGCGAGACGGTGGACGACCGGACAGAGGTGCGGGCCGACGCGCCAGAAGGCTTTGCTTCCGAGGTGCTCGAGGCCATGGACGTGCTCGCACTCCTGACGGAGGGTGACGTTTCCTTCGACGGAGCGAACTGGTCCGCCACCGGCACATCGATCGACCCGGATGCAGAGGCAGCGGCCTCGGCGCTGCTCGGCGCCTCGGCCCCGCGCTGGCGGCTGGCGATCGAAGACATCCGAGTCGAGACCGCCCAGGCGGCCGGTGACCCGCCTGCGGCATCCGAACCTGCGGCACCGGCCACTCCGGCCGCGCCTCCGGTACCGGTCGAGGCTCCTATTGCGTCGCCCCCCCGTTCCGCTCCATCGACGCCGGCCGGACTGGCGCAGTGCCAGGCGCGCCTGGCTGAACTGTCCGCCCACAACGCCATCCTGTTCCAGTCGGGGGCTGCCATCATCGCCGCCAGCGCCGCTGCCGAACTCGATGCCTTCGCCCAGGCGCTGATGCTGTGTCCCGACGGCGTTGTCGAGGTGGAAGGTCATACCGACAGTGATGGCGACGACCAGCGCAACATGGCCCTGTCAGTGGCGCGCGCCGAGGCGGTGGTCAATGCGCTGATCGAGCGCGGCGTCTCCCCTGACCGGCTCTATGCCATCGGCTATGGCGAGACGCAGCCGATTGCCGACAATGGGACCGCCGAAGGCAAGAGCCGCAACCGTCGCATCGTGGTTTCGGTGCGCAGTGCGGATAGCCGGGACTGAAAAGGATGATGCCGCTGATCGACAGCATCGTCTTTCTCCTCGGCGTCTACTGGCCCTTCATGGTGGTCGCCGCCGGGGTCGGGATCGTGACAGGCTGGCTGAACCTCGGCCGCAATGCGGGCGAGGACGCGTCGTGATCGCGCTCGATCATGTCATCGAAATTGCCCTCCTGATGCTGGCGGCCTATCTCGCCGGGTGTGGCCTGGGCTATGGCGCCCATGCCGTCCTGCGCTCGTTCGCGGCGCGACCGCGTTTCGAGCCCGGGGCGAATAGCAGGTTGGCCACGGACATTCGCGGCATCGCGGTAACTCAGGAGACGGGCGATCCGCAGCAGAAGTCGGCAGCGCGCAGACTGGCCAGCGCCGTGGAGCGCGAAGAGTCCGAGCCGCTTCATCCGGTTGCCACCGCCAGCCAGCAGCGCCCGCCGGCCCTGCCTGCTCCTCGCGCCGGAAGGGCCGATGACCTCAAGAAAATCAAGGGAATAGGCGCGAAAACGGAATCAGCGCTGAATGATCTCGGGATCTATCACCTGGATCAGATTGCCGCCTGGACCCCGGCTCATCTCGACTGGCTCGAGGGTCGCGTCGCCGTCAAGGGCCGCATCCGGCGCGAGCAGTGGGTCGAACAGGCAACCTTGCTGGTGACCGCCACAGCGGCGGCCTGAATAGCGCGTTTCGGTCAGGCAGCCCGCCGCGCCGCCCGGCCGGCGCGAAACACGAAGTCGGCCACGGCCTCGATCTCTGCCTGCTGGTCGAACAGGGCAGGCGATCCCTGGCCGGCAATCGTCATGGCTTCGGCATCGGAGCGCCGCCGCACCATTTCGTCGAAGGTTTCGCGCCGCACCTGGTCGGTCAACTGCGTGCGCAGCAGCATCAGCGGCGCACAGCTCAGGGCATCGTAGAGCGGCCATTGCGGCACCAGGACATCGTTGAAACTGATATCCTTGATCTGCTCGATCAGCCGCATGTCGAAAAGCGGATGCGGCCGGCTGCGCTTGTCGAACCAATGGCTGCGCTGGGCCAACGCGTCGAGTTCGGCCTCCGCATGCCCTGGATAGTCGCCAGCGAGCATTCTTCGGAAGCCGGCCTTCACGGCCTTTTCACCGCGCAGGCCATTGAGATGGGCGAGGTTGTTGCGAAGCCGCACGATGCCGCGCGAGTCGGCGACTGGCCCGGCATCCATCAGGATGGTCCCACCGATCAACAGGGGACGCGTTGCGCCAAGGGCCATGGCCACCTGTCCGCCATGGCCTTGCCCCAGAAGCACCGCGCGGCCGATGCCCAGAGCGGCCAGGATATCGGCGACGTCGCGCGCATCGCGCATGGCGCTGTAGCCTGTGCTCGCCGGCCGATCGTCCGAACGGCCCCGTCCGGGCAGGTCGATAAGCAACAGGGGCCACCGGCCCACCCCAAGTCGTTGGAAATAGTCGGCAAAGGCCGAAAAGTCGCTCATATTGCGATGATAGCCGGCAAGACAGACCAGAGGCATGCGCCCGCGCCCGAAATCGCCGCGCAGATGCACGGCCGCGCGCGTCCTGGCATCGCTCAGGGGTATGAGCGAGACAGGCAGTCCGGCAAAAGCGCCATGCGCTTCGGGAACGTGACGTCGACGCGAAAAGAGCGGTTTCATGCGTCCATTTACCGGGCCGGAGCCTCGCCTCACAAGGCGTTTCGCGCGCCTTGTCGCGCCTCGCTGTTGAAAGTATGGTGCGGCCGGTTCGGTGCCGTTCTGCGCCGGACGAAAACCGATGCGAATAGCCGGCCAGAAACCGGCACCCAATTGAGGAATATCGACAGATGCTGCGTGGTTCGATTACGGCACTCATCACCCCCATGCGCGATGGGGTCGTGGATGAGAAAGCCTTCGCCAGCTTTGTCGATTGGCAGATTGCCGAAGGCTCCCATGGCCTCGTGCCCGTCGGAACGACCGGCGAAAGCCCTACGGTCAGCCATGAAGAGCACCGTCGCGTGGTCGAGATCTGCGTCGAGGTGGCCAAGGGCCGCGTGCCGGTGATTGCCGGTGCGGGCTCAAATGCGACAGCCGAAGCGGTGTCCCTGGCCAAGTTCGCCGAAAAGACCGGTGCCGATGCCGTGCTGTCGGTCGTGCCTTATTACAACAAGCCCAACCAGGAAGGGCTGTTCCAGCATTTTTCCGCCGTCGCGAGTGCCATCGGCATTCCCGTCATTCTCTATTCGGTACCCGGCCGCACCGTGGTCGATCTGACGGTGGACACCATAGCGCGCCTCCGCGATGCCCACGCCAATATCATCGGGGTCAAGGACGCCACCGGCAATCTCGAGCGCGCCAGCATGCAACGCAACAAGCTGGGCAAGGATTTCATCCTGCTTTCGGGCGATGACAGCACGGCGCTCGGCTTCAACGCCCATGGCGGCAATGGCTGCATTTCCGTCACCGCCAATGTGGCGCCGCGCCTCTGCTCGCAGATGCAGGACCTGTCCCTCAGCGGCGATTTCGTCGCGGCGCGCGAGATCAACCTCAAGCTCGCCTATCTCCACCGCGACCTTTTCATGGAGCCCAATCCGTCGCCGGCAAAATATGTCGCCAACCGGTTGAACCTCTGTGCCAATGAAATGCGTTTGCCTCTGGTGCCGGTCAGCAAGACCACCCAGGACGCCATGGACTTTGCAATGTCCCACGCCGGTCTTATCTAGGGACCTGAGCTTTCATTGCCCGACCACGTTCGGCGCGGTCCGACTGTGGCCGGGCAAGTCATTTTGAGTAGTAGTTGATGGCCGCCAAGAACGACAAAGACAAGAATGGATGGATCAGCCACGGACAGGTGGCGGAGAACCGTCGCGCGCGCTTCGACTACGAGATCGGCGACACGATCGAAGCCGGGATTGTCCTGACCGGGACCGAGGTAAAATCGCTGCGGCTCGGCAAAGCGCAGATCGCCGAATCCTACGCTTCGCCCGAGCGCGGCGAGCTCTGGCTGATCAATGCCCATATTCCTGAATATCTTCAGGCCAATCGCTTCAACCATGAAGAGCGCCGCCCGCGCAAACTGCTGGTGAGCAGGAAGCAACTGGCCAAGCTCGACCAGGAAGTGGCCCGGGCCGGCAACACGATCGTGCCGCTGAAGCTCTATTTCAACGACCAGGGCAAGGCCAAGCTGCTGATCGGCGTGGGTAAGGGCAAGAAGAACTACGACAAGCGCGCCACCAGCCGCGATCGCGACTGGAACCGCGACAAGGCCCGCATCATGAAAGAGGGCGGGCGCGGCTGACTTTGCGGACGGTCCGGCGCAGGACGAGGGGCAGCCGTCGCGTGCCCAACCTTGTGGTTCGAGGCTACGCTGCGCTTTGCACCTCTCCTTGAGGTCTCATCAATTTCGGACCATGCCTTCCAAGGCTTCGCTTGGGCGTATCTCTCGCCCTGAGCTGCGTAGCGGAGGCGTGGCGCTACGCCTCCACCGGCCTTTGCGCCTGGGGGCGTCCCACGGTCTTGGCAAGTTCGGCCACATCGAGGAAGAAATCGGCCTGTCGCCTGAGGTCATCGGAAATCATCGGTGTGGGCGTGGTCAGTGTCGAGACGACGGTCACCCGCTTGCCCTTGCGCTGCAGCGCCGCGACCAGGGCCGTGAAATCGCCATCGCCTGAAAACAGCACGAGGTGATCGTAATAGGGCGAGAGGTCGAGGGCATCGACCGTGAGCTCGATATCCATATTTCCCTTCACCTTGCGCCGGCCCGTGGAATCCGTGAACTCCTTGGCCGGCTTGGTCACCACCGTATAGCCGTTGTAGTCGAGCCAATCGATCAGCGGACGGATGGAAGAGTATTCCTGGTCCTCCACCAGCGCCGTATAATAATTGGCGCGCAGCAGATAGGCCTTGGAGCTGAACTCGGTCAGTAGCTTGCGATAATCGATGTCGATGCCGATCGCCCTGGACGTGGCATAGAGATTGGCGCCGTCAATGAAGAGGGCAACCTTTTCGCGTGGATCGATGGCCATGGCAAAACTCCGAGAGGGCAGGGCACAAGCCTGTCCCTAAAGATCCGTCTCTATCAGTGACCTGATTAAATTCCGCAGAGACCTTTAAAAATTAAACTGGTCATCGCACATTTGGCTCGAGGCGTAAAGCGATCTGGTCAAGTCGCCCGTTTGCCCGAGCAAGCCTTGCCTTTGCCGACCCCATCGTGTATTGCGGCCCTTCATTCCCCCCAAGTGTGGAGACGTTCGTGGCCCGCGTCACCGTTGAAGACTGCATCGAAAAGGTCGAGAATCGCTTCGATCTCGTCCTCATGGCCGCCCATCGCGCGCGCATGATTTCCTCCGGCGCCCAGATTACCGTGGCCCGCGACAACGACAAGAATCCCGTCGTCGCGCTGCGAGAAATCGGCGACGCCACCATTTCGCCCGAAGACCTGCGCGAGGATCTGATCCACTCGCTGCAGAAATATGTCGAGGTCGACGAGCCCGAAACCAGCGCAGCTCCGATGATCGAAAGCGGCAGCGACGACGACGCGATCAATTTCGACACGATCAGCGAAGAAGAACTGCTGCGCGGTATCGAGAGCCTGGCGCCGCCGGAGCGTCGGGACGACTAACTTCGAGCGGTCCCGTAGGGCAAATCGCCCCAGTGGGGCGATTTGAGGCGAGAAGGCCATGAGCGCTGCGCGAGAATGGCATTGCGCTCGCGCGCATCGCAATTATATCAGGAGCGTCCGGCATGCGTCGGGCGCTCTTTTCATTTTCGATACAGGCGCTAAGCTCGTTTTCTGCGAGCGGCGGCTAACCTCATGATGCGTCAGTACGAGCTTGTCGAACGCGTTCAGGCCTATAACCCGAACGCCGACGAGCAATTGTTGAACAAGGCCTATGTCTACGCCATGCAAAAGCATGGCTCGCAGAAGCGCGCCTCGGGCGATCCGTACTTCAACCATCCCCTCGAAGTCGCCGCCATCCTGACCGAGCTCAAGCTCGACGACGCCTCCATCGCCGTAGGCCTCCTGCATGACACGGTCGAGGATACCGACGCCACGCGGGCGGAAATCGACCAGATCTTTGGCGAGGAAATCGCCACCATCGTCGATGGCCTCACCAAGATCGAGCGCCTCAACCTTGTGTCGCGCGAGGAGGCCCAGGCCGAAAACCTGCGCAAGCTGCTCCTGGCCATCAGCCAGGACGTGCGGGTGCTGCTGGTCAAGCTCGCGGACCGCCTGCACAATATGCGCACCCTGCAATTCATGGCGCCAGAAAAGCAGCGCCGGATTGCCCAGGAGACCATGGATATCTATGCGCCGCTCGCCGGCCGCATGGGTATGCAGGACATGCGCAACGAGCTCGAGGACCTGAGCTTCCGCATCCTCCAGCCCGATCACTACGAAGCCATCACGGCCCGTCTCGAGCAGATGCAGGCCGATAACCGCGAAACCATCGACACGATCACCACCGAATTGAGCGAGCGCCTTGCCCAGGCCGGCATCACGGCGCGCGTCAAAGCCCGGGTGAAGTCGCCCTATTCGATCTTTTCCAAGATAGAGCGCAAGTCGATCGCCCTTGAACAGCTCTCCGACATGATCGGCTTCCGCGTCGTCGTCCGGTCCAAGGAAGAGTGCTACCGCACCGTGGGCCTCGTCCACACCACCTGGAAGGTCGTGCCCGGCCGATTCAAGGACTATATCTCGGTCCCCAAGCACAACGATTATCAGTCCATCCACACCACCATCGTGGGGCCCAGCCGCCAGCGCGTCGAATTGCAAATTCGCACCGAGGACATGGACCGCGTCGCCGAATTCGGCATCGCCGCCCATGCGCTCTACAAGGATGGGGCGTCGGCCAATCTCGGGCGCATCGAGATGGAATCGCACGCCTATGGCTCGCTGCGGCAGACCATCAGCCACCTGACTTCGGGCATTTCGACCGAGGATTTCCTCGAATATACCAAGCTCGAACTGTTCCAGGACCAGGTCTTCTGTTTCACCCCGCGTGGCAGGTTGATCGCCCTGCCGCGCGGCGCGACGCCCATCGACTTTGCCTATGCGCTCCATACCGATATCGGCGACACCTGCGTCGGCGCCAAGATCAACGGGCTTATCCTGCCGCTCGTCACCCAGCTCCGCTCGGGCGACGAAGTGGAGATCCTGCGCGATCAGAACCACCGTCCGCCATCGAACTGGATCGGCATCGCCGCCACCGGCAAGGCCCGCGCGGCCATCAGGCGCGCCGTGCGACAGGCCGCTTCCCAACGCGCCTATGCCCTGGGCGAGCACGTGCTCAACATGATGCTCGAGCGCGAAGGCGTCATGCTCGACGACAGCGAGGCCAAGACGCTGGCCGAAGTGCTCGAGCTGCAAAATAAACGCGACCTGCTGATTGCGGTGGGCGAGGGCAAGATTGGCTCCGAGCCGCTGGCGGCCGCCCTGGCCCAGGTCAAGGGCCTGCGCAAGCGCCGCCGCAAGCTCGACCTGCCGGTCGCCGACACGGCCGATGGCTGGTTCGCGCTGCGCGGCGCCGATCAGTTCCGCTTCCGGGTTCCGGGCGGACAGCGCTCGGGCCCGCGCGCCAAGGCGGCCCTGGCCCAGCTCGATTTCCACACGCCCGTGACGGTGTCAGGGGAGGGGATAGTGCCTGGTGATCGGCTCGTCGGCATCCTCGAACCCGATAGTCCGCTGACGGTTTATCCCATCCATTCCGATGCGCTGATCGCCAAGCATGACAGCGACCTTGCCTGGGTCGATGTGCGCTGGAGCCTCGCGGGCCGCAACGAGGACAAGCTCTTTGCCACGGTCGTGTCGATGGAATCGGTCAACCGCCCCGGCTCGCTGGCGCAGATCTCCTCGGCCATCGCCGCCTGCGACGCCAACATCAACAATCTGGTGATGCGGATGATTTCGCCCGACTTCCACCAGATGATCTTTGAAATCGAGGTGCGCGACCTTGCGCAACTCACCGATGTTCTGGCAACGCTCAAGCGTAGTCCTGGCTTGTCCGCCGTGCAGCGGGCCGGCATACGCGAGGCGGGAATGATCTCGACGCTCGAATGGGACGGTAGTGTCGATAGGAGCCCGCGCGATGGATAAGGACCAGGTTTTGCAGATTTTCCGCGATTGCGGCGCCATGCTGGAGGGACATTTCATTCTCTCCTCGGGCTTGCGCTCGCCGGTCTTCCTGCAAAAGGCCAAGGTCTTCCAGTATGCGGACCAAACCGAAAAGCTCTGCAAGGCGCTGGCCGAGCGCATCCGTACCGAGGTGCCGGGCGTCACCAAGGTGGTGTCGCCGGCCATCGGTGGCATCATTCCAGGCTACGAGACCGCGCGACACCTGGGCGTGCCCTCGCTCTATACCGAGCGCGTCGAGGGCCAGTTTGAGCTGCGGCGCGGCTTCGAGATTTCGCCCGACGATAAGGTGGTCGTGGTTGAAGACATTGTCTCGACCGGCCTCTCCATCCGCGAATGCGTCGATGCGCTGCGCAAGATCGGCGCCAATGTGGTCGCCGCTGCCTGCCTCATTGACCGCTCCGGCGGCGAGGCCGATGTCGGTGTGCCGCTGATCTCGCTGATCGAATTCAAGGTGCCTGCCTATCCGGCCGATCAACTGCCGCCGGAGCTTGCTGCGCTTCCGGCCGTCAAGCCGGGTAGCCGCGGCATTCAGGGGGTTAAATGATAGTCGGTCTCGGTTCCGACCTGATCCAGATCGAACGCGTCCAGCACACCCTGGAACGTCACGGCGAGCGCTTCACCAATCGCTGCTTCACTGAGATCGAGCGCCGCAAATCCGATCGCAGGGCGCAGCGCGCGGCCTCCTATGCCAAGCGCTTTGCCGCCAAGGAGGCCTGCTCCAAGGCCTTGGGAACCGGCATTTCCTGGGGCGTCTATTGGCGCGACATGGGCGTCGTGAACCTGCCCTCGGGCAAGCCAACCATGCACCTCACCAACGGAGCAGCAAAAGCGCTGGCCCGGCTTGTCCCGGAGGGGCATGAGGCACATATCCACCTCACCATTACCGACGATGCGGGCCTTGCACAGGCCTTCGTCATCATCGAAGCCCTGCCCATCCGTTAGAGCGTTTCCAGCAAAAGTGGACCCGGTTTTGCGGTTTGGAAGCGTGACAGAACAAGAGGCGCGATCCTGCGCCCACGAACCACGTTGACCCCGCGCGGGCAAACGCCTAACCCTTCCGCACCGCATTCTCGGGAAGAACCATGAGCCAGCCTGCTGAAAAGCCTGCCAAGAAGTCCGCCGCCAATGAGTGGGTGGAAACCTTCGTGGTCATCGTCGAAGCGCTGCTCATCGCCATCGTCCTGCGCTTCTTCCTCTACCAGCCCTTTTCCATCCCCACCGCATCCATGCAGCAGACGCTGATGATCGGCGACTACTTTGTCGCCAACAAGTTCGTCTGGGGCTATGGCAAGCATTCCTTCTCGCTCGGGCGCTACGGCGACTTCGCGCTGCTCGATTTCGAGCTGCCGATCTCCAACCGCATCCTGGGGCGCGACCCCAATCGCGGTGACATCGCCGTGTTCCGGCCGGTGCCGCAGAATATGGAATATATCAAGCGCATCGTCGGCCTGCCCGGCGATACGATCCAGATGCGCGAGGGCCGTCTTTACATCAACGGTACGATGGTCGAGCGCGAAGAGGTAGGCAAGGCTATCGACACCGACAGCAATGGCGACAGCCGTGAAGTGACGGTCTATCGCGAGACCTTCCCGGAAGGTACGACCCATATCATCCAGGAAATTGGCGACAATCTCTCGCTCGACAACACGCCCGAATATGTCGTGCCCGCCAACCACTTCTTCATGATGGGCGACAATCGCGACCGCTCTGCCGATAGCCGCGTGCTGAGCCAGGTCGGCTACGTCCCGGCGGTCAACTTGATCGCCAAGGCCGAGGCCCGCTTCTTCTCCATTCGGGACAATATTCCGCCTTGGCAGATCTGGCAGTGGCCGGCCAATGTCCGTTGGGACCGCATGTTCCGCTCGGTCTATGGCGACCAGCCCGATACCAACCTGGACGCGCCGTGAGCCGACGCGACAAGACCCACGAAAAGCTCCAGTTCCGGCTTGGCTACCGCTTCACCAATGCCGACCTGCTCGAACGCGCGCTCACCCATTCGAGCGCCGTTTCGCCCGGCAAGCGGATAGAGCGCTCCTATCAGCGGCTCGAATTCCTGGGCGACCGCGTGCTCGGCCTTGTCGTCGCCGACATGCTCTACCGCCGCTATCCAGCCTCCAACGAGGGTGACCTCAGCCGCACGCTCAATACCCTTGTGCGCAAGGAAACCTGCGCCGACATCGCCCGCCAGCTCGATCTGGGTGGCGAGATGATCCTGGGCGACAGCGAAGCCCGCTCGGGAGGGGCCGACAAGGACGCGATCCTGGGCGATGTCACCGAGGCGATCATCGGCGCGATCTATTCCGACGGCGGACTCGAACCGGCCCGCGCCTTCATCGAGCGACATTTCGAGGACTACCTCGCCGGCGGCCAGGCCAACCGCGCCGACGCCAAGACCACGCTGCAGGAATGGGCGCAGGCCCGCGGGCTCGAGCCGCCTGCCTATGTCCTTATCGAGCGCACGGGGCCCGATCACGCGCCCGAATTCACCATTCGCGTCGAACTGACCGGCTTCGATCCGCTGGAGGCCATTGGCCCATCCAAGAAGATCGCCGAACATCGCGTCGCCGAACTCTTCCTCGTCCGCCAGAACGTCTGGAAGGAACGCACATGAACACGCCTGACGAACTCGCCGATACCTCCTGCGGCTTCATCGCCCTCGTAGGCGCGCCCAATGCCGGCAAGTCGACTTTGCTTAATGCCCTGGTCGGCACCAAGGTCTCGATCGTCACCCACAAGGCGCAGACCACCCGCAGCCAGGTGCGTGGCGTGCTGACGCTGGATCAGGCGCAGCTTGTCTTTGTTGATACGCCCGGCATCTTTGCGCCCAAGAAGCGGCTCGAACGCGCCATGGTGGACAATGCCTGGGGCGGGGCAGGGGACAGCGACATCGTCGCCTTCATCCTCGACGCCGATCGCGGCGTGACCCCCGAAATCGAGACCCTGCTCGAAGGCCTCGAAAATATCCGCCAGCCCAAGGTGCTGATCCTCAACAAGATCGACACGGTCAAGAACGAGAGCCTCTTGGCGCTCAGCCAGTCGCTTAATGAGCGCCTGCGCTTCGAGGCCACCTTCATGCTCTCGGCCCTCAAGGGGCATGGCGTAAAGGATTTCATCGACTGGTGCATCAAGCACATCCCGCCCGGACCCTGGCACTTCCCGGAAGATCACCTGACCGATCTCACCATGGCCATCACAGCCGCCGAGATCACGCGCGAAAAGCTGTTCCTGCGCGTCCACGACGAAATTCCCTACAATGCGACTGTCGAAACCGAGAGCTTCAAGATCCAGAAGGATGGCTCCTACAAGATCGATCAGGTCGTCTATGTCGCTCGCGAGAGCCACAAGAAGATCGTTCTCGGCGCGGGTGGTCAGACCATCAAGGCCATCGGCGCGGAAAGCCGCAAGGAACTGATGGCGATGTACGAAGTGCCCATCCATCTGTTCCTGTTCGTCAAAGTCCGCGAAAAGTGGGCGGATGATCCGGAGCGGTATCGGGAAATGGGCCTGGAGTTTCCCAGTGGGAAGAACTAGCAACTCCTACCCTTCTCCCCTGGTGGGAGAAGGTGCCCGAAGGGCGGATGAGGGGTATGGACCTATCCACGTAATAGATGATGTGGAAAGGCCCATACCCCTCATCCGTCTCTGCCTGCGGCCGATCCACCTTCTCCCACAAGGGGAGAAGGAAAGAGGGTGCGATGGAATGGACCGGTGAAGCCCTGCTCATAGGCGTCCGCCGCCACGGCGAGACCAGCGTCATTGCCGAGGCCATGGTGGCCGGTCGCGGCCGCTATGCCGGCCTGATCCGCGGCGGACGCTCGCCCAAGCTGGCCGCCACGCTCCAGCCTGGCAACACGGTGCAGCTCACCTGGCGTGCCCGCCTCGAGGATCACCTCGGCACCTTCACGGTCGAATTGCTGCAGGCCCGCGCCGCGGCGCTCATCGCCGACCGCAAGCGCCTCTACCTCTCGCAACTGGTCTGCGAACATCTCCACCTGCTCCCCGAGCGCGACCCTCATGATCGGCTGCTCGGCATGGCGCTCAATCTCATCGACCGCGATCCGGACGCGGCAGCGTTGGCACGTTTCGAGCTGGCCCTGCTCGACGACCTCGGCTTCGGCCTCGACCTCGAGACCTGCGCCGCGACGGGCGTTACGGAAGACCTGACCCACGTGTCTCCAAAGTCCGGCCGCGCCGTCAGCCGGGAAGCGGCCGAACCCTATAAGGACCGCCTCCTGCCGCTTCCGAGCTTCCTCAATGCGCGGGGCAATGCCTCGCCGGACGACCTGCGCGCCGCCTTTCGACTCACCGGCCATTTTCTGCATGCTGAGGTCTGGGGCCCAAGACAGCTTGATCCACCGGCCACCCGGGACATGCTGATCGAGCTCCTGACGTCGGACTAGTCTACTACGCTCTCCCGACCACCTGCCTCTCCCCCGCCCCTTGTGGGAAAGGTGGTTTTTACGTTCAGCGAAAACGGGGTGAGGGTGCTCTGCACGCACTATTGTCTTGTCACCCCCTCATCCTCACGGAGCTTGTCCTCGGGCGCGAAGCGATCCGTGCACCTTCTCCCACCAGGGGAGAAGGGAAGACGTGCAAAACCGCGGTTGTGCGCACCATTGAGGCCCCTTCCGCGCTACTCTGCTCCTGATTCGTTCTCATGGAACCGAGCCACGCATGTCCGACGCAGAAACCATTCAGCCGCCTGACGATCAGCGTATCGTCGACCTCAAGCAGGCGCTCGAAGAGCGGTATCTGAGCTATGCGCTCTCGACCATCACCCAGCGCGCGCTGCCCGATGCCCGCGACGGGCTGAAACCCGTGCATCGCCGCATCCTTCATGCCATGCGCCTGCTGCGGCTCGATCCCAACCAGGGTTACAAGAAAAGCGCCCGCATCGTCGGCGACGTCATCGGTAAGTTTCACCCGCATGGCGACCAGTCGATCTATGACGCTCTGGTGCGTCTGGCGCAGGATTTCGCGCTCCGCTACCCGCTGGTGGACGGGCAGGGCAATTTCGGCAATATCGACGGCGATAGCCCTGCGGCCATGCGCTACACCGAAAGCCGCATGACCGATGTGGCGACGCGGCTGCTCGAAGGCATTACCGAGAATGCCATCGACTTCAAGCCGACCTATGACGGCGAGGACGAAGAGCCGGTCGTGCTCCCGTCCAACTTCCCCAACCTGCTTGCCAATGGCTCGACCGGCATTGCCGTGGGCATGGCCACCTCGGTGCCGCCGCACAATCTGGTCGAGCTCTGCAATGCGGCGCTCAAGCTGATCTACAATCCTGCCGCGACGACCGAAGAGCTGATCCACGCCGATCTCTCGGCGCCGCCCAGCATGGACGACCTGATCCGCGGACCGGACTTTCCCACCGGCGGGCAACTGGTCGAGAGCCGCTCTTCCATCGTCCATTCCTACGAGACCGGACGCGGTGCCTTCCGCCATCGAGCCATCTGGGAAAAGGAGGAAAAGGGCAGGGGCGTCTATCAGATCGTCGTCACCAAGATTCCCTATGGCGTGCAGAAGTCGCGGCTGGTGGAAAAGATCGCCGAGCTGCTGCTGGCCAAAAAACTGCCGCTGCTCAAGGACGTGCGCGACGAGAGCGCCGACGACATCCGCCTCGTGCTCGAGCCGCGCGCCGGCACGGTCGATGCCGTGATCCTCATGGAGCAGCTCTTCAAGCTCACCGAGCTCGAAGTGCGCTTCAGCCTCAATCTCAACGTGCTCGACAGGGGGACGACGCCGCGCGTCATGAGTCTGGCCGATGCCCTGCGCGCCTGGCTCGACCACCGCAAGGTGGTTCTGGTGCGCCGCAGCCAGCATCGCCTGGAGCAGATCGCCAATCGGCTCGAAGTGCTCGAAGGCTACATCATCGCCTATCTCAACCTCGACGAGGTGATCCGCATCATCCGCGAGGAGGATGATGCCAAGGCGAGCCTGATGGCGGCCTTCAGCCTGACCGACAACCAGGCCGAAGCCATCCTCAACATGCGGCTCCGCTCGCTGCGCAAGCTCGAGGAAATCGAACTGCGCCAGGAGCACAAGAGCCTTACCGAGGAAAAGGGCAAGCTCGAAGCGCTGCTCGCCTCCGACAAGCGCCAATGGGGCGAGATCGCCAAGCAGGTCGAAGCGCTCAAGAAAGCCTATCCCTTGTTCGAGGCCGATGGCACGACCCCGCATCCGCTCGGCGCGCGCCGCACCATTCTGGGCAATGCGCCCACCGCCGATGCCGCCGAAATCACCGAAGCCTTCATCGAGCGCGAGCCGATCACTGTCATTCTCTCGGAAAAGGGCTGGATCCGAGCGCCGCGCGGCCACACGGTGGAGGTCAACGACGAAAAGGGTTTCAAGACCGGCGATCGGCTCAAGCTGTCCATCAAATGCGAGACCACCGACAAGCTGCTCGTGCTGACCACAGGCGGCAAGGTCTATACGCTGGGCGCGGATAAGCTGCCCGGTGGGCGGGGTCAGGGCGAACCGCTCCGTATCATGGTCGATATCGAAGAGGGGCAGGATATCGTCGACCTCTTCGTCTATCGCCCCGGCAAGCAGCGGATCATCGCCTCGTCCGCCGGTTATGGCTTCGTCGTGCCCGAGGATGATCTCATCGCCAATACCCGCAAGGGCAAGCAGATCCTCAATGTCAGCCTGCCCGAAGAAGCGCGGCTGATCGTGCCGAGCGAGGGTGATCGCGTCGCCGTCATCGGGCAGAACCGCAAGCTCCTCGTCTTCCCCATGGCGCAACTGGCCACGATGAGCCGCGGCAAGGGCGTGCGTCTCCAGCGCGACAAGGATGGCGGCATTTCCGACATCAAGACCTTCTACGCCGCCGATGGCCTGACCTGGACCGACTCCTCGGGCCGCACCTATACCAAGCCCACCGAGGAACTGGTCGACTGGCTCGGCGACCGCGCCACCGCCGGCCGCCAGCCACCGACCGGCTTCCCACGCAATAATAAGTTTGTGGGGTGAGAGTCGTGCGCGCAGCGCAAAATTGCTCCGGTGGAGCAATTTTAGACCCGAACGCCCGGAGAGCTACGCTCGAAGGGCCGGGACCGTCCGCAAAGCGGAAAATCGCTCCAGTGGAGCGATTTTAGGGCCGAACGCCTGAAGAGCTTCGAGCCGCGCCGCAGGGCAAAACTCGCCAGTGGCGTCTTAAGGTGAGAAGGCCAGGAGAGCTACGCTCGAATGGCTGCTCGAAGGGCCGAGACAACTTACCTGTGCCGGGCGCCGACCAGGCAGCCTCGCAGCGGATTCAATTCCTCAAGCGTTGCGCCTAACCAGTTTCAGGGACTCATCAAAATGATCCGCCACATCGTCCTCCTCCGCTTCCGCGCCGACGTCCCGGACACCGAACGCACGGCGATCTATGCCGATCTTGCCGGCTTGAAGGCCGTCGTTCCGGGTTACCTTGCCATCAGCTACGGCCCTAACGTCTCGCCAGAAGGTCTGCACCAGGGCTATACCGAGGCCTTCGCCATCGACTTCATCGACGAGGCCGCGCGAGACGCCTATCTGGTCCATCCCGACCACAAGGCCGCGGGATCGCGTCTCGTCGCCGCGCTCGAGGGCGGTCGCGAGGGTCTCATCGTCTTCGATATTGTGGTGTGATCTAGCCTTCGAGCAGGGTCCAGCCCAGCGAGCCGCGCTGCACTTCGAGGGGACGATAGTCGCCCTTATACGCCATCTTGGGCGAGTCCTTCACCCAGTAGCCGAGATAGACATAGTCTAGACCTGCCGAGCGCACCTGCTCGATATGGTCGAGGATCAGGAACGTCCCCATGCTGCGATGGGCCAGGTCCGGATCGTAGAAGGAATAGACCATCGAAAGGCCGTCCGGCATCACATCGGTCAGCGCCACGGCAACAAGCGGACTATCCGCCAGATCGGCCAGCCGGTACTCGACCAGGATGGACTGAACCGGCGTATCCTCCACCATGAACTCGTAGTCCTGGTAGCTCATCTGCGTCATGCCGCCGCCGGCATGGCGCGCATCGAGATAGCGCTTGAACAGTTCATACTGCTCCATCGTCGCCACGGTGGGCTGCACGGCGACGGCGATATCGAGATTGGCGCGCCGGACCCGGCGAAAGCGCTTGTTGAGCCCGAAGTCCCGCGTCACGATCCGCACCGACTGGCACGCATTGCAGCCTTCGCAGGCGGGCCTGTAGATAAGGTTCTGGCTCCTCCGGAAACCATTGTCGCTCAGCAGCTGATGCAGCATGGATGCCCGCCGCCCGCTCAGATGCGTGAACAGCTTGCGCTCCATCTTCCCTGGAAGATAGGGGCAGGGCAGGGCCGCGGTCAGGAAGAGCTGGGTGGTTTCGGGCGTCTGGTCGGTCATTCAAGACCCGTTGGTGCATGCCGGAAGAGTGTATCCCTCCCGCGACAGAGCAGCAACGCCTCAAACGCCGTATTGATCCGTCATCCGCATGCGCTGCCAATGCCGCATCATCGGCGACTTGCGCACCATGAGCGTGCCCATGACGAGATCGTGGATCATCTGCCGGCGCGGCGTGAACAGCGCGAAGAGGATCGTTACCGGCCACGAAATCCAGAAGGTCAGCCAGAACAGCAGCGCGTGGAAGATAGCCATCCACCCGTCGAGCGGCTGGCCGCGCGTGGGCGTGAGCACGATATCCATCACCTGCATGCCGACCGTGGCGCGCCGATGCGAGCCAAGCGTGATGGCATAGTAGAGCACCACGGCCGCCGGCAGCACGAAGACCAGCGCCATCCACGCAAGGCCGAAGGTCAGGAAGCCCAGGATCACACCAACCAGGCCGAGTACGAGAGCCAGTATGCCGATCAGCACCAGGTCGATGAGATAAGCCGAAACCCGGCGCGTCAGCAGGCCCTCGAAGAGCTCGGGCGCCGTGTCGGGATCGGGCAATTGCGGGCGGGCGGCGGTGTCGTGTGTCATGCGCCAAACATTGTCACGGCAGGAGCGCGTTGCAAGGGGTAACGGCTCGAAATCTCACCTCGAACGGCCAACAATGCCTGGCGCGGCCGGCGCTGTTTTCGCGCCCTTAATCAGGATAGGCTGGAACGCCCTTCACACTCGACTCGCTTGGTCATTCCGGCCGCTGCGGTCGCCGGACCTATTCATGTCGACTTCCACTGCGCCGCAGGCGCTGACCCATCAGCCCGCACGCGGCTTCCTGCTCATTCTCGTCGCGACGCTGCTTTTTGCCTACAATGACAGCACCAACAAGCTGCTGCTGACCGACTATAACGCGCCCCTTGTCGCGGCCATCCGCTATATCGGTCATACCCTGCTGATGCTGGCGCTGGTCGCTCCCTTCCATGGGCGTGAAATGGTGCGCACGCAGCGTACCGGCCTGGTGCTTGTGCGCGCGGCCAGCCTGGCGCTGGGCTCACTGCTCGTCAGCTTCGCCCTGCAGCGCATGCCGGTCGCCGAGACCACCGCCATCGTCTATCTCTGCCCGGTCCTCGTCGTCGCGCTGTCGGGCCCGATCCTCAAGGAACAGGTGGGCGTCACCGCCTGGATCGCCGCCGTCATCGGATTTGCCGGCGTGCTGCTGATCGCCCGGCCTGGCGGCGGCCTCGATCCCTGGGGCGTCATCTTCGTGCTCGGCAACGTCACGGTTGCGGTGGCCTATAACCTGCTCTCACGTGTCCTGGCCCGGACCGAGCGGACCATGGCCATGCTGTTCTATTCCGCGCTGATCGGCGCCGTAGGCTTTGGCATTTTCCTGCCCTGGACCATGCATGGCGTCGCCCCGACGGCGCTGCAGGTCGCGCTGTTCATCGGCCTCGGCGTATCAGCCTGGCTGGGGCACTACTGCTTCACCCAGTCCTATCGCTACGCGCCGGCGGCCTTCATCGCGCCGATGAGCTACATGCATCTTTTATGGGCCGGCATTCTGGGCTGGCTCATTTTCGACCATGCGCCCGAGCCCATCGCCATTGCAGGCATGGCTCTCGTAGCCCTCGCCGGCGTGCTCAGCGCCCTGCGCTCGCGCCGCGGCGCACGGCCCGCTCAATTGGCGTCCGAAGATGGCCTGACGGAAAAGGCCGGCTAGGCACCGAGCCTCCGCGCCATTTCGAGGGCATAGTAGGTCAACACGCCATTGGCTCCGGCGCGCTTGAACGCCCAGAGGCTTTCCAGCACCGCGGCATCGCGGTTGATCGCACCGGCCGCCCCGGCCATCTCGATCATCGCGTATTCGCCACTCACCTGATAGGCGTAGATCGGCACGTTGAACGCGTCCCGGGCGCGACGCACCACGTCGAGATAGGGCAGGCCCGGCTTGATCATGATGCTGTCGGCGCCCTCGGCAATGTCCTGCTCGATTTCGCGCAGCGCCTCGTCGGAATTGGCATAATCCATCTGGTAAGTGCGCTTGTCGCCCTTGAGCCGGCTACCCGAACCGACAGCCTCGCGGAACGGGCCGTAAAAGCACGAAGCATACTTGGCGGCGTAGGACATGATCTGCACATGCTCGAAGCCCTCCGCATCAAGAGCCGCGCGGATGGCCGCCACCCTTCCATCCATCATGTCCGATGGCGCGATGATGTCGGCACCGGCCCGCGCCTGCACCAGCGCCGACTTGACCATGGCCGCGACCGTCTCGTCATTGAGGATTTGCCCGTCGCGCACCAGGCCGTCCTGGCCATTGGCCGAATATTCGTCTAGCGCCACGTCGGCGATGAGCCCGATTTCGGGCACCGCCGATTTGATGGCCGCAAGCGTTCGGCACATCAGGTTGTCCGGGTTATAGGCCTCCTCTCCGTCCTCCGAACGCAGGTGATCGGGCGTATTGGGAAAGATTGCGAGGGCCGGGATTCCTGCATCGCGGGCCGCCTTCGCGGCCTCGACCATAAGATCTATGGAAAGCCGCTCGACCCCGGGCATGGTCCGGATTGCGGTCTTCTCGTTCTGCCCCTCGATCACGAAGAGCGGCCAGATCAGGTCGCGCGGCAGCAGTTCGGTTTCACGCATCATGGCCCGGCTCCAATCCGTCTGGCGCAGGCGCCGCATCCGGCGGCCGGCCAGGAAGGACATGTCGTGCTTGGGCCAGCTCTGGGTCATGGCGGGGTCTCCTTGTTGCGGCCCTAGTTACCAGCGTCCGGTCGAGCCTCCAAGCCGCCGCTTGTCGCAGCAGGGCAGGCGGGGTATCAAACCCGCCATGCTGTTCCAGGCCCCCAGTCTTGCCCTTTATATCCGCATCGTGGCGATCCTCTCGCTGGTCCTGGGGCTCGGCGATGCCTCGCGGCTGCTCGGAATCAACCTCGGGTCCACCAGTCCCATTGCTGCGATGGGCTTCTCGTCCTTCGTCCTGCTGGCGATCTTCTGCCTGGCGCGCCTTTTCGCTGCTGTGGGTCTCTGGATCAAGGCAAGCTGGGGTGCTGTGTTGCTGGTCGGAGCCACTTCGCTCGAACTGCTGCTCTACCTCGCGGGCAATCCCGATATCCGCATCGGTCTCGTCGGCTTCATCATGCGCGCCGTGCTGCTGGCGGCCATCGTGCTGATCTTCGCCCTCAGCCTGCGCTTCAGCCGGGCGCAGGCCGACTGATTTCTTATGTCGATGCCGGTGCACTCTTTCCGTAACCGAATGGCTACCGCTGGTTGAGGTGGTTCTGCGTTCACACCTCGGAAAGGTTACAAGTTTCTCAACCGGGGTAAGACGCCATTAAGCCAAATTCTCATTGCAAACCAGTAAGATAGTTTTAAGCGTAGTCTTTAGGGCGATCTTAGTTGGGTGGCCGTAGTTTGGCCTCATGAGATGCGAAAAATCGCACGTGATTGAACAGTGAGGCACACCAATGGCAATCAAGTCGAACGCAGCCGAGGCAATTACCCCGGAACGCAATGAAAGTCTGAAGCCCCTCTATCTCGAGGCCGTCTCCCGTGTGGAACGTCTTCACCGCCGTCTGCTCGACCTCATCAAGGACGAGTTCGACCGGATGGGCTGGGACGACATCAACCCGGTTCAGGCGCTGCTGATGTTCAACATCGGCGACGCCGAACTGACCGCCGGCGAACTGCGCTCGCGCGGCTACTATCTGGGCTCCAACGTTTCCTACAATCTCAAGAAGCTGGTCGAGACCGGCTACATCTTCCAGGAGCGCTCGCGCACCGATCGTCGCTCGGTCCGCATCAAGCTGACCCCCAAGGGCGAGGAAGTCGCCGAGGTCATCGACGAACTCTATGATCGTCACCTCAAGTCCATCGATAAGGTCGGTGGCCTGGGCGACGAGGAATTCGACGGCCTCAACAAGGCTCTCGCCCGCCTCGAACGCTTCTGGGTCGACCAGATCCTCTACAAGCTCTAATTCGCGCCCTCCGGGCCGAACCAGAGCGGCAGCTGGCGGCATGTGTTGCCTCCATGCCACAACTGCTGGGCAGACGCCGGTCGAAAGGCCGGCGTTTCTTATTTGCGCCGCAAAGAACGCGCAGCCGGTTTGCTGGTTGGAAACCATTTGCTGGCATGGGTAATCCTTCCCCATGGTTCACAAGGCGTTGACTGCCGTTGTGAGCTTCGAGGATACGGTGGTATCGCCCAAGGCAGATGAGGGCGAATTTTTTGGGTGACTGAATGCGGCTGACTCGACGTAACTTTATCCGCTCCGCGGTACTGGCCGGCGCTTCGGCGGCGATCCCGGCCTGGGCGCAGGATTCTGTCTTCGACATGCTTTCGGGATCGGGCAGGGTGCTTCGCGAAACCGATCGCGAGGGCAATACCGCTGCGGCCGCCGCCTCCATCGCGACCAACGAGCCGATCCTGTCCTTCGATACGCTGCACAACCTGCAGCTGGCGATCTCGCAATATGAGCCTTTCGTGGCTGCGGGCGGCTGGGAAGAAATTCCGCAGCAGGCCTATCAGCTCATCCTGGGCAATACCTCGCCGGCCGTGGTCCAGCTAAAGCGCCGCCTCATCTCGTCGGGCGACATGCCGCTGGTCGAATATGCGAGCGACGTTTTCGACGCTGAAACCGATCGCGGCGTTCGCACCTTCCAGGCCCGCCATGGCCTTGTGGTCACCGGCCAGATCGACGAGCCGACCTGGTATGCGATGAACGTGCCGGCTTCCACCCGCCTGCAGCAGCTCTACCTCAATTATACCCGCGTCCAGAACATGGCGGCCAAGCTCAACTCGCGCTATGTCGTGGTCAATATTCCGGCAGCCACCATCGAGGCGGTCAACGACGGCATGGTCGAGCAGCGCCACACCGCGGTTGTGGGCCGCGTTGAGCGGGCGACCCCGATCATGGCCAGCAATATCAGCCAGATCAACTTCAACCCCTATTGGCATGTGCCCAAGTCTCTGGTCCGCCAGGACCTGACCAAATACATGCTCGAGAACCCCAACTACCTGACCGAGCAGAACATTTTCATCTATGACGGGTCCGGTAACAAGGTCGATCCGCAGACCATCGACTGGGCCAACATCACCGATGCCCAGGTGAACTACATGTATCGCCAGGAGCCCGGCGCCGCCAACTCCATGGGCCACTGCAAGATCAACTTCTACAACCCCTATGACTGCTACCTGCACGACACGCCGTCCAAGGCGCTGTTCGGCGAAAACGCCCGCTTCCATTCGTCGGGCTGCGTGCGTGTCGATGGCGTCAACCAGCTGGTCAACTGGCTGCTGCGCGACAATGGCGACTGGGACCAGCAGAAGGTCGATTCGACCTTCGAATCGCTGCAGCGCCTCGACGTCGAGTGCAAGGCGCGCGTGCCGATCCACACTACCTACATCACCGCCTGGGCCAATCGCCAGGGCACGGTCAGCTTCCGTGACGACGTCTACAAGTTCGATGAACAGGGCAAGGTGACCTTCTCCTGATCCTGCGCAACACGCACATGCATCCGGGCTTCCTGCCATGCAGGGAGCCCGTTTTCATTTGCCGCCGCTGCGCTATGCTGGAGCCTGGAGGAGGAGCGGCATGACCGACCGGGACGTTCTGTTCGAATTTGTCCAGCTGGGCCAGCAGATGCGCGTGGCGGCAATCGACGAAGCCACGGGCACCGAGGTCGTGGTCATCGCGCCGCTCAATGCCAGCAGGCTGCATATGCAGCGCCTGGCAATGGCCAAGCTGCGCCGAAAACTCGCGCAGGATACTGCCCCGCCAGCGACCGTGCCGGGAAAATACGCGTGAAGTACTCCGCTCAGAAATGTGAACGAGTACGGCGGTTTAACATCCATCAATTGGTAATCAATCGGGCCTAGGGATATTTCCCAATAGCGTCATTGATTGGATTTTAACCATGCTGAAGATCGTCTCGGGGTCAAGCCTGGAGGCGGCCCGCATCGCGCAGGCCACCCTGGCCGCGATTTCCGCCTCTCAGGCCATCATCGAGTTCAGCCCCGACGGCACCATACTCGACGCAAACGCGGCCTTTCTCGATCTGATGGGCTATAGTCTGGAAGAGGTCCGCGGGCAGCATCATCGGCTTTTCGTGGACGATGCCTACGCCGCCTCCAGGGAATACGAAACATTCTGGGCCGATCTCAAGGCCGGACGGTCCGCCGTCGCCGAATTCGGCCGTCTCGGCAAAGATGGCAGGCCGGTCTGGATCCAGGCCTCCTACAATCCCGTCCTGGGTGCCGATGGCAAGGTGCTCAAGGTCGTCAAGCTGGCCAGCGACATCACCGAGCGCAAACTGACCAATGCCGACTGGATTGGGCAGCTCGAGGCGATCTCCCGTTCCCAGGCCGTCATCGAGTTCGACCTTTCGGGCAATATCCTGACCGCAAACGAGAATTTCTGCGCCACCATGGGCTATGCGGCGTCCGAGATCGTGGGTCGTCACCATAGCCACTTCGTCGAGCCGGCCTATGCCACCAGCAGTGACTATCGCGACTTCTGGAAAGAGCTCGCCGGCGGCGCGTTCAAGTCGGCCGAATTCAAGCGGATTGGCAAGGGTGGCCGTGAGGTCTGGATCCAGGCATCGTACAATCCCATTTTCGATATGAACGGCCACCCCTACAAGGTCGTCAAATACGCCACCGACATCACGGCGCGCCGGCAGGGCGTGGAGGCCGTCGGCGCGGCGCTCGCAAGGCTTGCAGAAGGTGACCTCACCACCCGCATCGACCATCCGCTGTCCGGCGAGCTCGACGCCTTGCGCCTGACCTTCAACCGCGCCGCCGAAACCTTCAGCCGCATCGTCTCGCAGATCAGCGCCTCGGCGACGGTCTTGCGGACCGCCACCGGCGAATTGCTCGCCGGCGCGCATGACCTCGAAAACCGTAGCGCCCGCCAGGGCACGGCGATCGTCGAGACAACCGCGGCGATGGAGCAATTGACCCGCACCATCGACGAGAACAGCCGCCGCAGCGGCACCGCCAGCGAAAATTCCGACGGCGTGTTTCGGATGGCCGACGATACCGGCATGGCCATGGCCCAGGCCAACCAGGCGATGGAGCGGATTTCGACCTCGTCGGGCAAGATTTCCAGCATCATCGGCATGATCGACGACATCGCCTTCCAGACGAACCTTCTCGCGCTCAATGCCTCTGTCGAAGCGGCGCGCGCCGGGGAGGCGGGCAAGGGCTTTGCCGTGGTGGCCGTCGAGGTCAGGCGCCTCGCCCAGTCCGCAGCCTCCGCATCGGCCGACGTGAAGGCGCTGGTCGAACAGTCGTCGGCCGAAGTGGCAGCCGGGTCCAAGCTGGTCTCGGGCGCCGCCACCAAGCTCACGTCCATGGTCGAGAGCGTCCGGCAGAACCGCGTGCTGATCGCCGATATCGCCACGGCCACCCGCGAGCAGGCCGAAGCGGTGGCCGAGATCGGCAGCACTGTCCGGCAGCTCGACGAAATGGCACGCCAGAACGCCACGCTCGTCGCCGAGATCAACTCCGCATCCACCCAGACCGAAGGTCAGGCCAAGGAGCTCGAAGCGGTCGTCGATGTCTTCTCTCTTCACGAAACGTCGTCCGAGGCGCCCCTACGGCCCGTTGCAGTTCCCGCCGCCCGCCGGCGTCCTGCGGCGGAGATGAAAAAGGCCGTGGGACAGGACTGGACCGCCTTCTAGCCTCGCGCTTGTTCCCATCGCTTTATCCCCTCATGCGACTTCCGGCCCACAAGGGCCGGAAGTTTTTGCTTCACCTGCGGGCGAAATTCCGGCATAACGGCGTGGTTCGCGCGACTGGCGAGATAAGATGGGCAACCATCGGGGAACGCGAACGTCAGAGAGCCGCTCGCCTGGGCACCCACCGCATATCAGGGGAGCCCCATGACCTGTTCGCACAGATTTTCACCCTCTTGCCGGCCTTGGAATCGCGGCGCCCGCCGTGATAATGCCATCGCCATTCCGACAGTCACGACCTCGCGCGAGGTAACCATCCGATGAGTGCTGCCATGTCCTCTCCGCTGTTCCCAGACTTCTTCTCCAATTCGGTCGCCCAGACCGATCCGGAACTGGCCCAGGCCATCCAGGACGAACTGGGTCGCCAGCAGCACGAGATCGAGCTGATCGCTTCGGAAAACATCGTCTCGCGCGCCGTGCTCGAAGCCCAGGGTTCGGTCCTGACCAACAAATATGCCGAAGGCTATCCGGGCAAGCGCTACTATGGCGGCTGCCAGTATGTCGACGTTGCTGAAACCCTTGCCATCGAGCGCGCCAAGCAGCTCTTCGGCGTCGGCTTTGCCAATGTGCAGCCCAATTCCGGCTCTCAGGCCAATCAGGGCGTCTATCAGGCGCTGATCCAGCCCGGCGATACCATCCTCGGCATGTCGCTCGACGCCGGCGGACATCTTACCCACGGCGCCAAGCCCAATCAGTCGGGCAAGTGGTTCAATGCCATCCAGTACGGTCTGCGCAAGCAGGACGGGCGCGTGGACATGGACCAGGTCCGCCAGCTCGCCCGCGAGCACAAGCCCAAGATGATCGTGGCCGGTTTCTCGGCTTATTCGCGCGTCATGGATTGGGCCGAATTCCGCGCCATTGCCGATGAAGTCGGCGCCATCCTCTTTGTCGACATGGCCCACGTCGCCGGCCTCGTGGCTGGTGGCGTCTATCCAAGCCCGTTCCCGCATGCCCACGTGGCGACCACGACGACGCACAAGACCCTGCGCGGTCCGCGCGGCGGCCTGATCCTCACCGACAATGAAGACATCGCCAAGAAGATCAACTCGGCCATCTTCCCCGGCATCCAGGGTGGGCCGCTGATGCATGTCATCGCCGCCAAGGCCGTTGCCTTCAAGGAAGCGCTGCAGCCCGAATTCAAGCAGTATGCCGCCCAGGTGGTCGCCAATGCCAAGGTTCTGGCCGACACCCTCGTCAAGGGCGGCGTCGACATCGT